>Ga0105100_10000387_pt1 | contig 26155 bp, 25 predicted proteins | sample PPLLak12cMay2015_2_FD_87033 | JGI IMG/M metagenome (GOLD analysis project Ga0105100, IMG submission 87033) | Freshwater sediment microbial communities from Prairie Pothole Lake near Jamestown, North Dakota, USA - PPLs Lake P8 Core (1) Depth... | ecosystem: Environmental > Aquatic > Freshwater >... | reverse complement strand
CAGCGCTCCATGCCCTTGCTCTGGACCAGGATGATCTCCTTCTCGAAGGGTGATGCCGCCGGAGGAGTCTTCAGAACCTCCGCCAGCGCCTCGGCCAGAGCTTCAAGCCGGTTCCCCCTGTAAAGCCTCAAGGCTCTCATGGACCTCCCCTGATTCAAGCTGCCCCAAAGCAAAGCCCCTGAATGGTGGGTTCTATCTATAATCTAGGGAAGGCTGCCGCACTCGCCACACCCTTTAAGAGTCGCCATGTCTGCAATCTTTTCCTGTCTGTTCGTTGACAACGGTTCGCAAAAGAATACCTGCCAAGATTTGGCGTGTCAAGCCGAGCACCTTGAACAGCCGAGCACCTTGAACACCAGACGCAGCATGGCCCCAGGGGCTTCTCGACACCGGTCGTGCGCATGCAGCTTAGGGTATTTGGGTATTGAAACACAGCATATTATGCGTGATGATGTTTGCAAAAATGGGCTCTCGACAGGCCTCCGAACACTCTCAGGACCGTTTGGGGAAGGCATTCCATGGAAAAGATAGCCGTAATCGGCGCAACAGGGTATTTGGGAGGAAGGCTGGTTTCCGAGCTGTTGCGCGCCGGCATCCCCGTCCGGGCCATTGCCAGGTCGGTGGAGAAGCTGCGCTGTCGTCCCTATGCCGCATCCCCTCACCTGGAGATCACGCGGGCCGATGCCTGCCGTGAGGATGAGCTCACCAGAGCCCTCAGCGGGTGCTCGTGCTGCTGCTTCCTGATGAACCGGACAGGAGACTCGGGAGACCCCGGCAGCGACATGAACGCCGCCGCCCGAAATATTGTACATTCCGCACCGGCTGCAGGCCTCGCCCGAATCATCTATCTGGGTCGGTCCGGGAAGGCGATCCCTACGAGTGTCGGCGTGGCTGGCTCCACCCCGGTTGATCCCGGACAGATACTCATCTCCGGTCCCGTACCGGTGACCTGGCTTCGAGCCACCATGATCATCGGGGCCGGCAGCGCATCGTTCGAAATCCTGCGCTACCTCACCGAAAGGCTGCCCATCATGGTGGCCCCCCGGTGGATCCAGAAGCCCCTCCGGCCCATCGCAGTGAGCGACGTCATCCGTTACCTCGTCGCGTGCATCCAGAGCGTGGAGGCGACGGGCCTGATCTCCGACATCGGTGGTCCGGACATTTTGTCCTTTCGCGAGCTGATCGATATCTATGCCCATGCAGCCAGGCTCCCGAGGCGCAGGATCCTGACCCTGCCTTTGAAGGCAAGAGGGTTCAGCGCGTACTGGATCAACCTGCTGACGCCGGTCCCCTTCGTTCTGGCGCGAATCATGGTGGAGAGCATCGAGGAAGCATCCTCGACGGTGGACGAGCCCATTCGGAAAGTGATCCCGATTGGCCTCACGCCCATCCGTGAGGCCGTCGCCATCGCGATGCAAAAAGCCCAGCAGCAGGATGTCGAGTCGTGCTGGAGTGATGCGGGGGGCCTCAGGCCTCCCGAGTGGCTGACCTGCGGCGAGGCCGAGTTTGCTGGAGGGGAGGTGCTGGATTGCAGCTACAGGATTCTCCTCGACTGTCCCCCTGAGAGGGTCTGGCAGACCCTTCGCATCCTCGGCGGGCAGCATGGGTGGTTCTTTGGAGATCTCCTCTGGAAGCTGAGGGGGTTTTTCGATCGCCTCCTCGGGGGAGTGGGATTGAGCCGGGGACGAAGGAGTCTTCAGGAGCTGCGCACGGGTGATGCCGTCGATTTCTGGCGGGTCCTTCTCGCTGAGGAGCCCCGTCGCCTCATCATGCTGGCCGAGATGAGAGTCCCGGGGGAGGCGGTCCTCCAGTTCAGCCTGAACCCTCGTGACTCCGGCTGTGAACTGATTCAGATCGCCAGGTTTCTCCCGAGAGGCCTTCCCGGATTGCTGTACTGGTATTCCATGGCGCCATTCCATGATTACCTCTTCAAGGGAATGCTCTCAACCATTGCCCGCGAATCCGGGTGCAGCGTGGTCCGGGAGCCTGAGCCGTTCCTGGGGGGGGACCAGATCTGCCGCCTGCCGGAGCAATGGGACAGAGTCGAATGAATACCCGGCTGTAACAAGGGTCTACCATGGACCGCTGAAAACTGCTGTCGGAGAGACGGGTGCAGCCGGGTGAGCTCAGCCTCTTCGCGGCATGGGTGATGCTGAAGATGCTTCGAGGTTGACGAGAGAACGGAGGAGAGAATGCAGCGCGCCCTGGTCACAGGCTCGACGGGCTTCATCGGCTGGGAAGTGGCAAGAGTGCTGGCCGAAGAGGGAATGCACCCCCGCCTTCTCGTACGGCGCATGCAGAGGGGAATTCTGGTGTCGTCTCTCGATGCCGAGCCCGTTTCGGGGGATCTGCTGAGCCCCTCAAGCCTCCGGCGGGCCGTGGAGGGCGTGGACACGGTGATACACCTGGCAGCCCGTGCTTCCTTCGAGGCCTGGCACTATGTCAAACCGAGCATTGTGGACGGCTCCCTGAATCTGATGGAGGCGGCGGCCCGGGCGGGCGTTCGTTGTTTCGTTTACGCCAGCAGCCTCCTGGTTTACAGTGACCAGAAAAGTCCCATCGACCGGCATACCCCCGCTCGCCCGATCTCCGATTACGGAAGGGCGAAAATTGAAGCGGAACGATTGCTCAAGAGAAAAGCTCAAGATGCCGGCCTGGCGTTTTGCGCCATCCGACTTCCCCATGTCTATGGAGCCCGGGACGCCGTCTTCGAAACGATCCGGAGAGGCACCCTTCTCGTTCCGGGGCGGGGTCTGAACGTGTATGCCCACCTTCACGTCCGGGACGCCGCCCGCGCTCTGGTGGAGTGTGCCCGGCAGCGTTTCGAGGGAGTCATTCCTGTGGCCGACGATGAACCGGCCACGTGGAAGGCCTTTTTCGAAGTGGTGAAGAGCTACTACCCCTCATTCCGAAAACTCACGTTTCCCGCCCCCCTCTCCATCACAGGCGCTTTTTATTTACAGGCAATGGCTCACCTGAGAGGATGGCAGACCCTGGAAACTCCGGCAGGAGTCCGAAGCTGGAATCTGAATCTGCCGGTGCAAAAGGGGCTTTTGTGGGAAGAACTGGGATTCGAGCCCCTGTACCCGACCATTCACCAGGGAATCCCCGCCGCTCTGGACGACTGTGTGGCCTATCGCTGGATCCATCCACTCCAAGACCACCGCTGAGGGGAATGACTCAAGGATCAGGCAGCGCCGGACAAAGCCCCACGATGCAATGTCCCCTGAACCAGAGAACCGATTCCCCGTCGAACGCCATCGGCCAGATTTTCCTTAAAAAAATGGCTTACGAGCTTTGGCCGGGATGGCCCCCTGGTCATCATGCAATCAGTGGGTATTGACTATTACCGCAGATCTCTCGGAATGGCTGAAGAACGACCGCGGCGGTTCGAGGCGGGATCCTCGCAGGCGCCGCAGTCTAATGCTCATTTCTTGGCCGTGAAGGAAGCCACCGCTGCCGGCTCGAGAACCCTGAATGTAAAGGATTCGGTGAAATACAGCTTGACCTTCGTTTGCGTGTGGGAATCGTAGCCGATGGCCAGATCCTGACCCAGAATCAGTTCGAGGTCCCCCCCGCGCTGAGTGACCATATAGGCTTCGTTCTCGAATTCACCACTCAGATAAGGACTCAGCAGCACAGCCCCTCCCAGAAGGGACTCGGCCTGCAACTTCACGGGATATCCCTGAACGTGAGCCGACATGCGACTCCAAATCTTGGGACCCACGATGAAGCTGTAGGGGCCCTCGATGGACCGGCTGGAAAAGACCGTGACACCCTCAGCAATACCCTCCAACAGAGCTTCGGGCTTGGAGCCGATCATGAGACACTCCCCGCCGATGCAGGACTTCAACCCTCGGATGTTGGCCTCGGGGAGTCCATGGTAGATCACTTTCTCCTCGAAGAGGGCAATCTGACGGGCGGCTTCCTCCATGGCTGAAAGGTCCACATCCTTGGCTCCACGCACCACGTTGTCCATTTCCTCCACATCCAGCTCGAAAGGCACCCGCACCTCCACGATGTGGTGGACCTTCCGTATGCCGTAAAGGGGCCCATGCTCCGGCTGATTCTCGGGATAGCCAAGCCTTCCTTCCGGCACGCCCGGAAAACCAGTGCCCATCGGCCCCGTAACATCCAGAAATTTACGCCCGGACAGCATCGCCTTGAGACTGCGTGTGGCCTGGGCGTCGATCTCCGTCCAGGCTTCCATTGGAATGGGCGCCAATTCACGTTTGAGAAAATCCATAGAGTCTCCTTTCAATGAGTTTTCAGATCATGGTTTTTCGTGAGTGGGTTCCGACTTCGATCACTGTCTCAGGCCTCCGATGCCAAGCCCGACGGCTGGGTCCGCAGTTGCCGAAGCCGCCGAAACCGGTGCCGACTTGGGAGCTTTCGCCCTCTTCGGACGCTTCGCCGAGAGAGTCGCGGGCAGGTCCGGGAGGACAACCCCCAGCAGCTTGTCCTTGGCTTCAGAGAAGAGCCTTCCGAGGGCGTTGAGATCTTCCGCTGTGAACAACTGCCGCGCCATGGGGAAGATCTCGGCCTCTTCTTCATCCAGGTGGTGCGTCGTATACTCGCCGAGGCTTTCGATCTTGACGGAAAAACGCTCGTGGTCCCGAGGAAAGCGTTCCGCATCCTTAATGATCAGCTCGATGATGTGATGCTCGTTCACCGCTTCCAGAGCGTCGCGGTGGGCCTGAGGGAACCCCTCGAGCAAGTCGTAGAAATACTTTTCTTCCATGGTGTGGTGAACCACCAGGTGGCGCATGAACTCATCAAACATGTCCGGGTTGGTTTCCGATTGCAAATAAAGCTGCCTGAGGACGGCATGGTGACTGACCAGGGCATCGACAACGTCCATAAGACCTCCTGCTTTTAAGGGTTTCGTTGATTTATGTTTTCTTTCCTTATAACCAGTCCTGATCTTTAAAGCCTAAGTACACATCCACAAAATATAGTGTCCATTGAATAAGCATGTCATCCCCGCATGCTTCTGGCGGGGATCCAGGGATTTGAAAACCTCTGGATTCCCGCCAGGGGCACGCGGGAATGACGACTCAACCGGTCATTCAATTCTGCAAATATTTATTGACTATAATCACGGTCAATGAGCTTGCCACTGTGAGCGCTCTGACGATCCGAATGCGAGTGAAAGGAATGGATCGGGCGGTCGGGGTCGAAACGACGGGTGCAGGAGTTTTCAGCCTGGCTGAGACTGACTGCAGGGGCCATGCGCCGGAGCGCCGACTCCTGTACGACAGCCATTGCCCACCCCCTTCCGGTCTATACTACCCCGACCACTTTGCCGGTATTGGAAGGGTCATAGCCGGGCAGAGCTGCAAGCTCCTTCCGAAGCACTCCGGCCTGAAGCACGTCCAGAAGGATCTTGACGGCTTTGAGCTCCAGCAGATCCGAGGGGATGACCAGATCACAACAAACGACCTCCAGGGGAACAAAGTCGATCTCATAGGCGCTCGCCACAGCCCGGAGCCCCAGGGCTGCATCAGCCATGCTCGCGGCCACCATCTGAGCACACCGGCTGTGGTTGGGCAGCAGACGGTCGTAGCCCCGGATCGATCGAACGTCGACACCGGCCTGTGCCAGCCGATCATCCAGGAGCATGCGCAGGGCTGCACCGGGCTCCCGGTTGACAAACCGGATGCGGCCGTTCGCCAGATCAGTCACCGAACGGATGCGCAGGGGATTGCCGGGAGCCACCATGAGCCCCTCCTCGAAAGATGAGAAAGTCACCACCATCGCCCCGGCACCCCTGAGACACCTGCGGGCGAAGCCCAGGTTCCCCTGAGCGGGACCGTCGCTGTGAAGATGGGTCCCCGCAATGTGGGCGTACCCATCCGCAAGCCTCTCCAGGGCCAGCTGGCTGGAAGCAAACCGGCAGTCCACCGCGGCGTCGCATGCCCATCGAGCGATGTGGGCTTTGAGGATCGAGAAGGCAGGGTCGCATCCCAGCAGCAGGATCTTCCGGTCAAGGTGATCCGGCTCACTGAGAAGCTGAGCCCGGTCTCCACCCTGCTCGAGCAGGCCGTCCGCCGCCAGAAAGCCATGGCTCATCATCCATCGCCCCTCGATCGGATAAGCAATGATCCGGTCGCGGACCTTGGCCAGCGAGACTCGAAGGCTCCCCCGACAAGTTCCTTCGACCAGAGTGACGGATCGATGCTCCCCTGTTTCGTCCAGGGCGAAGAGGTCTTCAACCCCGCAGCTCAACTCCCGGGCAAGACGAAGCGCCAAATGGGTGTTCGGCATGTACCGGCCGGTCTCCATGTCGTATACGGCCTGTCGCTTCACGCCCACCCGCTCAGCCAGCTCGCTCTGCGAAAGCCCTCGGGACTTTCGCACCGCTTTGAGGTTGGAGACGATTCGTCCATCCTTGGGAGCCATGGCACTGCCCTCGTCTCTCCTGTTCAGGATTGTCAACACACTCTACAAAATTGTCAAACACATCAGATCTGCGTTCCCTCTCCGCATGAGATCCTCCGCATGATTCTGCCACAAGTCACGTCCCTTGTCGTCCCTCCTCTCCCGACGGCATCCATGAACGGCTCCGAGCGGAGTGGGAATGCGACCGAAGGCGTCCCTGTGGCAGGCATGGTCTGAGCATAGGCTTGCTCCGAAGAGGCACGCAGGCCGCTCAAAGCTCACTGACGAGACACCTGGATGAGCGCCTTTCGGGCCCATTCTCTTCCCTGCACATGAACCGTTTGCAGGGAAGAGAATGTATAGTATACACGTCAACAAAGAACGCCAGCCCCATGGCGTACTCCTCGCAGATGCTGTGATTGGAATCTTTCAATGAAAATTTATGAATGTATACAATCAAGAACGGAATGCATCCTGCAAACTGAGAAACCGTCTATGTCGTCTACAGATTGCTTTTGGACCCCTGAATCCAGAAGGGAGCCACTGTCCATGACGAAAAGCCTCGCTCCTCTGATGCTGACTCTGAAGGTTGCGGGACTGGCCACGCTGGCTTCCTGTTCTGTGGGAGTCGCCCTGGCCTTTGTTCTGGCCCGGTGGCGGTTCTGGGGCAAAGAGTGGCTGGACGCCGCCCTGACGCTCCCTCTGGTGCTGCCGCCCACCGTTCTCGGCTACTATCTCATCGTGATCATGGGCCGAAACGGGTGGATCGGCCGCTGGCTGTATGAGCAGTTCGGTCTCACCCTCATGTTCACCTGGCAGGGTGCCGTGGTGGCCGCGAGCATCGTCTCGCTGCCGCTGGTCTTCAAGGCGGCCCGGAGTGCTTTCGAGGGAGTGGATCACGATCTCGAGAAGGCGGCCAGGACCCTGGGGCTCTCGGAGGCCGGGGTCTTCTTTCGCGTGTCGCTCCCCCTGGCCTGGCGGGGCATTCTCTCCGGAGCCATGCTCGCCTTCGCCCGAGCCATGGGGGAATTCGGCGCGACGCTCATGGTGGCGGGCAACCTTCCCGGCAAGACTCAGACCCTTTCTCTGGCCGTCTACGATGCGGTGCAGGCGGGAGACGACCGGCTGGCCACGATCCTGGTCGGCCTCACGTCGGCGGTCTGCATCCTCGTGCTGGTGTCTTCGGGGAGAATTCTCAAAACCCAGTATCTCAAGGAGGTCCATTGATGAAAGTCAGAGCCGTCGTGTGGTGGATGTTGTGGTGTGCTGTTCCAATGTCTCTGTTGAACCCCATCCGGGCTCATGCCGAGCAGGAATTGATCGTCTCGGCCGCCGCCAGCCTCACCAACGCGTTCCAGGAAGTCGCCCGAAAGTTCGAGGAGGCGAACCCCGGGGTGAAGGTGGTCCCCAACTTCGCAGCCTCGGGGCCGCTGCTGCAGCAGATCGAAAAGGGGGCACCGGTGGACGTCTTCGCGTCGGCCGACCAGAAGACCATGGACCAGGCCGGCGAAAAGAAGTTGATCCTCCCCGAGACGCGGAAGGATTTCGTGAGCAACCGGCTGGTGCTCATCGTGCCCCAGGACTCCAAGCTGCCGATCAAGTCCCCTCGGGATCTGGCGATGAAGGAGGTCACCAGGGTGACGATGGGAAATCCCGAGACCGTGCCGGCGGGGAGATACACGCAGGAGGCCCTGACGAACGAAGGGCTCTGGGAGTCGCTCAAGCCGAAATACATCAACGCGGAGTCCGTGCGCCAGGCCCTGGATTATGTCAGCCGTGGTGAGGTGGATGCCGGCTTCGTGTTCTCGACCGACGCCACCATCGCCAAAGATAAGGTGCGCGTGGTGGCCGTCATGGACGGGCACAAACCCATCCAGTACCCCATTGCCGTCGTCGCCGGTTCGGAGAAGAAGGAACTGGCCGGGCGCTTCATCGACTTCACCCTGAGCCCTGAAGGGCAGCAGATTCTTGCGAAATACGGATTTGGAAAGCCCTGACATGCTGATCCAGGTCGATGTGGAAAAGACGATGGTCTCGAGGGGGGGCCGCTTCATGCTGCAGGCGGCTTTCTCTTCCGAGGAGGAGCTCGTGGTCCTGTTCGGGCCTTCGGGGTCGGGAAAGACCCTCACGCTGCAGTCCATCGCGGGACTCTCCACTCCCGATTCGGGGCGGATCGTCTTCAACGGGCGGGTGCTCTACGACTCGAAAAGGCAGGTCAATATCCCTGCGCGGCATCGGGGCATCGGCTACCTGTTTCAGGACTACGCCCTTTTCCCGCATCTCAATGTCTTCGACAACATCGGCTTCGGATTGAAACGAAACTGGCCGTGGCGCCTCTCCAGAGAGGACAGGCGCCGTGTCGAGGAGCACATGGAGGCTTTCGAGATCTCCCATCTGGCCCGAAGCCTCCCTCATGCCCTTTCGGGCGGCCAGAAGCAGCGGGTCGCTCTGGCCAGGGCGCTCATCCGGAAGCCCGACTGCCTGCTCCTGGACGAGCCGTTTTCAGCCCTGGACACCCTGTTGCGCAAGAAGCTGCGAAAGGAGCTTTCCCGGGTTCAGTCCCTTTTCAGAATCCCCGTCGTCATGGTCTCCCACGACCCCGCCGATATCAGCGCCTTTGCGGAAACTCTTGTGGTCTATGATACCGGGCAGGTGCGCGAGGTGAAGCATCACCTCAAGCAGGATCGAAGACCCGGGGGTGTCGCTTCCCCAGGCCCTCTGGAGGCCTCGCTGGCCATCCCGTAGGATTTTCCATCAGGGGATGGACACGGAGACTTACGGTTCTTCTTGCAGCATACGACTCAAGGCTGAATTCATCCATTCTCGCACAACACCCGGAAGGACGTCATGAATGACCTCCATTCTCAGCATTTCTCTGCGTCTCTGCGTCTCTGCGCGAGTCAAAAAAAAGGAAGAATTCAGCCTGAACGGGGATGAGCTGCCCGGCGATTGATGCGATGAAAGGGGATGCGGATCCGCATCCCCTTTCCAGGCGTCGATCACAGCTTCTCGACCTGGACGGCACAGGCTTTGTACTCGGCGGTCTGGCTGACCGGATCGAAAGCCGGGTTGGTCAGCCAGTTGGCGCAGGTCTCGCGGAAATGGAAGGCCATCCAGACATTGCCCGGATAGACCTCACTGGTCAGTCGGGCTTTCACCTTCACCTCTCCCCGCCGGGAGCGGACACGGATGATCTCTCCATCCCGGATGCCCCTGGCTTCGGCATCAGCCGGGGAGAGGTCGGCGGTCTCTTCTCCCAGAAGCTCGTTCAGACCGACGGAACGTCCCGTCTGGGTCCGGGTGTGATAGTGGTAGAGTCTCCTGCCCGTGCTCAGGACGAAGGGGTAATCCTTGTCGGGGACCTCGGCGGGAGGAGTCCATTCCACGGCGGAAAACCGGCCCAGACCGCACGTGAACTCTCCACCCTGGTGCAGAAAGCAGGTCCCCGGGTGATCCTCATTCGTGCAGGGCCACTGGAGCCCGTCGCCCTCCAGCCGATGGTATTTGACGCCCATGAGGCTCGGAGCCAGGACCGAAACTTCGTTATCCCAGATTTCCTGAGCGCTGTTCGATGCCCATTCGTGGCCCATGCGTTTGGCGATTTCCCTGAAAATCCACCAGTTGGGCTTTGCGAGTCCAGGCGGCGGGCTGGCGGTCCGAACCCGGTTGACGCGGCGCTCGCTGTTGGTGAAGGTGCCGTCGTTCTCGCTCCACGCCGCAGCCGGGAACACCACGTGGGCAAACCGCGTGGTTTCTGTTTCAAAAATGTCCTGACAGATGAGAAACTCGGCGGAAGAAAGCTCGTGCTCGACTTTCCGGATGTCGGGCTCCGTGTTGGCCAGATTCTCGCCGAAGACGTAAAACGCCCGCACCTGCTTGCTGACGAGGCCGTCCATCATCTGCGGGATCATCAGGCCAGGCTTCCCGGAGAGTCCCGTCACACCCCATGCCTTTTCAAATTTCCCACGGGCGTCCGGGTTGGCGACAGCCTGGTATCCCGGAAAGATATTCGGCAGAGCGCCCATGTCACAGGCCCCCTGGACGTTGTTCTGCCCGCGCAGGGGGTTGACGCCGCCGCTCTCCATCCCCATGTTCCCGAGCAGCATCTGGAGATTGGCTACGGTGAGGACGTTGTTCACCCCGCAGGTGTGCTCGGTAATCCCCAGAGTGTAACAAAGCATGACGGGCTTGACGGAGGCGAGACGCCGTGCGGTCTCCCGGATGAGTGCGGCGTCGATCCCGCAGATCTCCGCCGCCCGCTCGGGCGGATACCGCATGACCACCTCCTTCATCTCGTCGAAGCCCATGGTGCAGGATTCCACGAACTTCCGGTCATGGAGGTTTTCCGTGATCAAAACGTGCATGATCGCGTTCAGGAGGGCGATGTCGCTGCCCACCCTCAGCGGAACATGAAGGGATGCGAAATCGCAAAGCTTGTGCTTGCGGGGATCGACGACGATCAGCTCAGCCCCGCTGGCCACGGCGTTCTTGACGTACGTCGATGCCACGGGATGCGCTTCCGTCATATTGGACCCGATGACCATGAACATCTTCGCCTTCGGAAATTCACTGAACGAATTGGTCATGGCACCCGAGCCGAACGAGGTCGCCAACCCGGCGACCGTTGGGGCGTGTCAGGTACGGGCGCAGTTATCGATGTTGTTCGTACCGATAACCGCGCGGAAAAGTTTCTGCATCTGGTAGGAATCTTCGTTGATGCTTCGGGAGCAGCTCACCCCGGCGATGGCATCAGGGCCGCTCTCCGCGATGATCTGCCTGAATTTCTTGACGACCAGCCGGATGGCCTCATCAAAGGAGGCTTCCCTGAAACGGCCATTCTCCCGGATGAGAGGCGTTTTCAACCGCTCATCCGAATAGATGAAATCATACCCGTATCTTCCCTTGACACAAAGGCGGCCCTGGTTGGGCTCGGCGTCCTCGACACCGGAAACCTTGATGATCCTTCCATTGTTGACGTGAAGCAGTTGCTGGCATCCGACGCCACAGTAAGGACACGTGGTTCGGATCTTTTTCTCCTCCTGCCAGCTGCGCCATCGCAGCTCTGTCTTCTTTTCAACCAGAGCCCCCGTCGGGCAGAGCTGGATGCACTCGCCGCATGAAACGCATTTGTTCCTGTCGTACGAGATGCGCCGTCCATCCGGCCCTTCCTGCACTGAGAGTGCGTAATGCCCCTGGAGCTCCGTGCAGGCTCTCACGCAGCGCTCGCACAACACGCACCGCTCCGGCCAGGACTTGAGAAAAGTCGTGGAGTACGGAGCGATGAACTTCGAAGTCGGCGCCGGTGCTTCAACTCCCGTTATGCCATGCTCCACCACCAGGTCCTGAAGCTGGCACTCGCCGGCTTTGTCGCAAACGGGACAATCCAGCGGGTGGTGGACGAGGATTGTTTTCAGTATTTCCTGCCGAACGGAAAAGAGGCGCTCGGAATGCGTCGTCACCGACATGCCGTCCAACACCGGCGTCTCGCAGGATTGCACGGGTGTTGGGCTCCCATCGATTTCCACGACGCACAGGCCGCAGGACCCGATGGGTTTCAATCGTTCATGAAAGCAAAGCGTTGGAATCCTGATTCCAGCGCTTTGGGCCGCCTTGAGGATGGTGCTCCCCTCCAGAGCTGAAACCTCCATCCCGTTGATCGTCAGCTTCACCATGCTCATCAGGGTCTCTCCCGTACCATGAATTCAGACCAGGATCTTCATTATGCCATGACTGGCATAACGCAACTACCAGCTGGTCTCTTGAATGTCAACGGTAAAGGCGATGGAAGAATTTCGCAAAAGGACTGCGGCTTTTTGGGGAGGCGCCAACCGGCAGGGCACGGTTATATGCTATATTTAACATGTTGAATTAATTATTGATAAGGTCTAGTCAGAAATCATCCTCGTTTCTGGAATCCACCATATCCATTGCCAAGGACCAGCTCATCGGTCCGAAAAAGGGAGGAACCGCCATGGGAGTGAGTCGCCGGGAATTTCTGGCGGTCTCTGGCGCGTTAGGCGCCGGCCTCGCCCTGTCATCTCTGGGCATCGATACGGGGCCGCTGAACGCCTACGCCGAAGAGATCAGCAAGATCGACAAGCTCAAGACGGCCAGGCAGTCCTTTTCGACCTGCTGCTATTGTGCGGTCGGGTGTGGACTGATCTGCAGCACGGACGAGAAAACGGGAAAAGTCATCAACATCGAGGGCGACCCCGAGCACCCCGTCAACGAAGGTTCCCTGTGCGCCAAGGGTGCCGGGATTTTCCAGACCACCGCTGCCAACCCGCATCGCTTGACCAAGGTGCTCTACCGGGCCCCGGGCAGCGACAAGTGGCAGAGCAAGACCTGGGACTGGGCCATAACCCAGATCGCCAGGCGCATCAAGAAGACCCGTGACGCCGGCTTCATGACCGTGAACAGCAAGGGCCAGACGGTGAACCGGCTCGAAAACATTGCCCACATGGGGAGCTCCAACGTGGACAACGAGGAGTGCTGGCTCATCACGGCCATGGCACGCTCCATGGGTCTGGTCTATATCGACCACCAGGCAAGGGTCTGACACGCCCCCACCGTTGCGGCTCTGGGAGAGTCGTTCGGACGTGGCGCCATGACCAATCACTGGATCGACCTCCAGCACAGCGATGTCATCCTCATCCAAGGCAGCAATGCCGCCGAGAACCATCCCATCTCCTTCAAGTGGGTCATGCGGGCCAAGGAGAAAGGGGCGAAGGTCATTCACGTGGACCCGAGGTTCACGCGGACTTCGGCCCGGGCGGATTTTTATACTGCGCTTCGATCCGGAACCGACATCGCGTTCTTCGGAGGGATGATCAAGTACATTCTGGACAATGGAACGTACTTCAGGGAGTACGTGGAAAACTACACGAACGCTTCCTTCATCGTGGATGAGAAATTCGACTTCAAAGATGGTGTGTTCTCAGGCTACGATCCCTCCACGCGCAAGTATGACAAAGCCACCTGGAGCTATATGAAGGATTCCAGCGGAGTCCCGGAGAGGGACCCCACCCTCCAGAACCCGCATTGCGTGCTCCAGCTGCTCAAGGAGCACTACTCCCGTTACGACCTGGAAACCGTGTCCACAACCACCGGTACCCCGGTGGAAGATCTCAAGAAGGTTTATGAGCTGTACTCGTCCACCGGCGTCAAGGACAGGGCGGGAACGGTCATGTATGCGCTCGGCCAGACCCAGCACACAACAGGAGTACAGAATATCCGGGCGCTTTGCATGATTCAGCTTCTGCTCGGCAACATGGGGATCTGCGGTGGCGGTGTCAACGCGCTCCGGGGTGAGCCCAATGTTCAGGGATCGACGGACTACGCCATCCTTTCCCACATCCTTCCCGGCTACCTCGCAGCCCCCCGTGCATCCATGAAATCCCTGGATGAATATCTCCAACGCCTCACTCCTAAATCCGCCGATGCGCGTTCAGCCAATTGGTGGCAGAACTATCCCAAGTACAAGGTGAGCCTGCTCAAGGCCTGGTTTGGGGACAAAGCCACCAAAGAGAACGACTTCGGGTATTCGTGGGTGCCCAAACTGGACGACGGACAGGACTGCACCATTCTGAACATGGTCGACAGGATGTACGAAAAGCAGATCAAGGGGCTCTTCGTTGTTGCCCAGAACCCGGCCTGCAGCCTGCCCAATGCCAACAAGGTGCGGGAGGCACTGACCAACCTGGAATGGTTTGTCAACGTGAACATCTTTGACAACGAGACGGCCTCCTTCTGGAAGGGACCGGGAATGGACCCCAAGAAGATCAAGACGGAGGTCTTCCTGCTGCCGGCGGCGGCATCCGTTGAAAAGGAGGGGAGTCAGACCAACAGTGGCAGGTGGGTCCACTGGAAATACGCGGCTTCCAAGCCTCCGGGAGATGCCGTGTCGACGGGTGACATCGTCATCCGCATCGTGGCCAAGCTGAAAGAGCTCTACAAGAAGGAAAAGGGGGCTTTCCCGGATCCCATCGTGAATCTCAAGTGGGATTACACGGATGCCAGGGGAGGGTTCGATGCCGAGAAGGTTGCCAGGGCCGTCAACGGTCAGTTCCTCGAGGACGTGACCATTGCAGACAAGAGCTACAAGAAGGGTGACCATGTTCCATCCTTCGCGCTCCTTCAGGCCGACGGCAAGACGTCGAGCGGCTGCTGGATCATTGCCGGGTCTTTCGCTCAAGACGGCACGAACCTCATGAAGCGCCGCGGCAAGAACGACCCGACGGGCCTCGGCCTCTACCCCGAGTGGTCCTGGGCCTGGCCGGTGAACCGCCGCATCATCTACAACCGGGCCTCCGTGGACCTGAACGGCCAGCCTTACAATCCTCAACGGCCACTTCTGGCCTGGAAGGACGGCAAGTGGGTGGGGGATGTTCCCGACGGCCCCTGGCCACCGATGGCTGACCTGGAAAAGGGGAAATACCCTTTTATCATGAAGCCCGACGGTGTTTCATCGCTCTTTGGTCCCGGTCTGGGCGACGGCCCCTTCCCCGAGCATTACGAACCCCTCGAGGGGCCTTTAGCCAGGAATCCTTTCTCCGGGCAGCTGAACAGCCCCATCATCAAGATTTTTACGAAGGAGTGCGACAAGTTCTCCGGCTGTGACATCCGGTTCCCCTTTGTCATGACGACCTACACGAGCACCGAGCACTGGTGCACGGGCGGCATCACGCGCTGGCAGTCCTGGCTGACGGAAGCGCAGCCACAGGTCTACGTCGAAATCAGCGAGGAACTGGCCAAACTTCGGGAGATCAAGAACGGCGACCAGGTGAAGGTGGAGTCCCCCCGCGGTGCTCTCCAGTGTGTGGCCATGGTCACGCCGCGGTTCCGTCCCTTCAACTGCGGCGGTCAAGAGGTCCACCAGGTGGGGATGACCTTCAACTACGGCTGGCTCTTTCCCAAGGACTGTGGTGACTCGGCCAACCTGCTCACCCCCACGGTGGGAGACGGCAACACCATGACCCCTGAGTACAAAGCGTTCATGGTCAACGTGACCAAGGTCTAGGAGGGCAAAGCCATGTCAAGCGGAAAATCCATATTGGTGGACACCTCCAGGTGCACGGCCTGCCGCGGATGCCAGGTGGCATGCAAGCAGTGGAACGGCCTGCCTGGAACCAAGACGAAACAGAGGGGCACACACCAGAACCCCGAAGATCTCTCTTTTGAGACCTTCAAGGTGGTGCGTTTTGCCGACGGGAGGACAGAGGACGGCAAAACCTACTGGTATTTCTTTTCCGACCAGTGTCGGCACTGCATCGATCCTCCGTGCCTCGACGCCATCGCGGGCCATGTCGAAGGCGGAGGAGTGCGCGATGAATCCACGGGCGCGGTCCTGTACAAGGATCCAGCCGGCAAGGCTCCTTTCGAAGAGGTCCGTGCGGCCTGCCCGTTCAATATCCCGCGCCAGAACCCCAAGAGCAAGGCTCTGATCAAATGCACCATGTGCTTCGATCGAATCACCCACAACATGCCTCCCGCGTGTGTGCAGTCGTGCCCCACGGGAGCCATGGTTTTTGGGGACCGCAAGGAAATCCTGGAACTGGCGGCCAAACGGGTGGAGGAGTTGAAAAAGTCCTATCCCAAGGCCATGGCTCTCAATCCCGACGACGTCCGGGTGATCTACATCGTGACCGATGACCCGAAGAAGTATCATGAATTTGCGGCGGCTTAGTCCTTAGCCCCGGGTACAGGTTTCCCGAACGTTTGTCCTACCGGACGGGCACGGAGCTCGGTCGATGAAGCTGATCCAGCGAGCCTCCGTGCCCTTTCTTTTTTTCTGACAACACAGACCTGAATGGAGAGACGGGATGGTTTCCGAGGTTCCTGAGGATGCTGCGGTCGCAGCAGACAAGGTCAACGAGGCTCTGGACGCATTGCGGAAAGACCTGGATCCCCTCGAAAACGTTATCGAGGCATTCCGGCACGTGCTCAGCGAAAAAGCCCGACTCAAAGCAGATCTCCCTTTTCCGGAGACGGGTCACGCTGCAGCATTTGACCAGGACCGATTCCAGCGAGGAGTGAGCCTTCTGCGAGGTGCCGAGCTCATCGACTTCCCCGCCCCTCTCTGGATGATGGCCATGGAGCGCATCATACCGGCATTGGAGCGCGGGTTCCCGAAGCTCAGGGAAGCGATAACCGCCGTCCAACATGCCGTGGAAGCCGGCAGACTCGATGGTCAGAAGTTCCTGAGAGCCTTGATTGAGGGCCGCAGCGAGGAAGCGGAAGGGTTGATCGGGAGTATCGGGGCTGACCTGCGAACAGTCGGGTTCGTGATGGGCCAGGTGGCCAAACCCCTGGTTGAGAAGAGGGCTCAGGCCTTTGAGCCCCTGATTCGAGACCTTTCGTGGAACAAAGGTTACTGCCCCCTCTGCGGGTCCATGCCAGAAATGTCTTTCCTTCAGGGAGAGGAGGGACAGCGATGGCTGAAGTGCTCATTTTGCGGTCATGAATGGCGATTCCCCAGGCTGGTCTGCCCATTTTGCGAGACCGATGACCACGCGAACCTCCTCGTGCACTATATCGTGGGGCGCGAAGAGGAGCGCGTGGATGCATGCAATAAGTGTCACCGCTATGTTCTGAGCATCGATCTTCGGCGGCGTTCGTTCAAATCGGTGCTCGATGTGGCAGCCGTCGGCCTGGTTCACCTGGATGTGATCGCTCAACAGAAGGGTTTCCTGCCGGCGGCCTGGTGCGCATGGAATCTTGTGTCAGGCGAAGATACGGCCAGCTCTGCAGTCGCGGTCGAGGCGAAGGGGCTTCCCATGTAGAGCAGGGCCCGCGCTCACGAATACCAGGGCTGTGCGGGGAGACGGAACAAAACTGTTGGGGAGGAGATGTTCAGGAATGGGTGAGGTGGTAGAGCTTTCCGATTTCAGAAGAAGGGCTTCGGCCGAGCCCCTGGATGGGTACTTTCTGCACGTTGAACCGCCCGCCATGGTCGTCAGGCATTTCCGAAACGGTGTCTGCATCGGTGAAGAGCGACTGATATCCGAAACCATGCTGCGGGAACTGCTCGATCATATGCCATAGGTCAGACAGACGGACGCATGCGAGACACTCCGAGCGCAGCCATCGCCTGTTGGAGGTGATTCATCCAGGGGTCCACCACCCATGGGCCTTCATGGCGAAGAGAGCCTCTGCACGCCTTCGAGCTCAGCTCCCCCTCGTTTCTCCGGATGGGCCGGATGCGGTTCCGGCTGGCTTTTGGGCCAGGGCATCCATGAATAGTCCCTGAAACAGGGTGTCGGACGTCGTCCTGATCAGAGTATCGAGATGCCGAAATCGCTCAAGGAGTGCCCTCGCAAATGGGGTGAGCTCCGATCCTCCTCCGTGGATGCCTCCCGTTCGCCTGGTGAGGATCGGCTGGCCCAGACGATCTTCGGTGGCCTTGATCTTCCCCCACACGGCGCGGTAGCTCATTCCGAGCGCCTTCGCCGCAGCCAGGATCGACCCGTGCTCTTCGACGGCGCTCAAGATGTGCAGCCGACCCGACCCGAACACCACATCCCCGTTTTCATCTTCTATCCATATCTTGGACTTAACCGTCAATTTCCGAGATTTGCCAGGCATCCGAACAATCCTTCATGCTCTTCGGTTCCATCCCTTGGTACATCTCTACACCATTGAGTGACCGAATGAATCGTCATTCCCGCATGCTCCTGGCGCGAATCCAGCGGTTTTCAGATGCTGGGCTCCCCGCCGGAAGCATGCGGAGATGATGTGTGAGGATCAGGACAAAAATCATGGTCGCCTTGTTCTGAAGACCTCTGCATACTCCAGCTGCGCTCCCGCTTGCAAGATTCTGCGGGCAGCCTCGGTGCGGCCACCGTTGGCCTGTGACCGTTGGCCCGTGCTTGACTTATGAGCACCCTGTCCATATGATTTGGAGCACTCACGGTGACAACAAGCTCCTGTCACGACAAAGTGGTACATCGAATCTTGAGGATGTCCAAGCCTGGCCCCGGGCAATGGAGGAACGAGGAGACGCATGGCTAAGCTGGTTAAGGAAGAAACCGAAACAGGAAGGCTCCACATTGAATCCCCTCTCATGGGTGAGTCGCTGGTCAGCAAGGAGCTCCTCAAGCGCACGGAGATAAAAGAGTATTTTCGCATGCAGCCCGAGATCAACGTCGTCAAGATCGGTGGGCAGAGCATCATCGATCGGGGTGCGAAAGCGGTGCTCCCCATTGTCGACGTGCTGGTGCAGGCGAAGGATGAGTACAAGATCCTTCTGATGACCGGCGGCGGTACCCGCGCAAGGCATGTTTACAGCATCGGAATCGATCTCGGCATGCCCACCGGCGTGCTGTCGAAGCTCGGAGACAAGGTCTCCTGGCAGAACGCCGAGATGATGAGCGTGCTCCTCAACAAGCACGGAGGAGTCAAAATCGGGCACGGAGACAACCTGGAGCAGCTCACCATGTTCTGCCGGCGTGGCTACCTGCCCATCACGTACGGAATTCCACCCTACGGTTTCTTCGAACATCCCGCCGAATTCGGCTCCATTCCTCCCCACCGCACGGACTGTGGGGCATTTCTCCTGGCTGAAAATATAGGCGCCCGCTCACTCATCTATCTGAAGGATGAAAAGGGCCTCTTCAGCAACGACCCTAAGAAGGTCGCTGAAGGAGAGCGCAAGAACCTGCGCTTCTTCGACCGGATTTCTGCCCGGGAGCTCCTCGAGCTGGATCTCGACGATCTCATCATCGAGCGGCCAATCCTTACGCTGCTCCAGAGAGCCAAATGCCTCAAAGAGCTCCAGATCATCGATGCCCTGCATCATCCGGAGCACATCCTGGATGCCCTGGCAGGCAAGCACGTCGGCACCATCATCTACAAAGAGGAGTGATCAGCCGCACGGGACATCCGGGAAAGAGCTTCTCCCATGAGCGAATGGACTAGTCGGACTGTTCTCCGCCCTTTGCCGACTGCTTTTCCTTTTCCTCTTTCCCGCCCTTGAGGATCACCACGTTGGCTCCGGTGGCCTCGGCGAGCTGATCGAGCTCTTTCTTGCGGATATGCTCGATGTAGATCTTGAGATTGAGGTCGTGGACTCCGACGACACGGTAGCGGGGTTTCTTCTCACCGGCCTCGACCTTGCGTCTCTCGCGAACAAAGATGGTGGGCATGGGTTTCTCCTTTGACTGGGTCAAAAGCAAAAGGGGCCTTTCCGGCTAGATTCGATTAAAACATATATCCTTACAGGATATAGATCAAGAAAAGATATGGTAGAGCCCAAAAACAAGACATCACGACCGCGACAAGGCAAGCGAGAGCGCTACATTCAGCCTTCGATCCTGCTGGGGCTTTATCCGAAGCCATCCTATGGATATGAGCTCATCCAGAACATCCAGAAGTTCGGATTTGTGCAAGGGCAGGCTCCGCCGGGAATGATTTACCGTCACCTGCACCAGCTGGAAGGGGATGGCCTGGTCTCATCCGAGTGGAACACGGAGAGCACGGGCCCGGCCAAGCGGATGTACTACCTCACTGAGGAGGGCAAGGAGATGCTGGCCCTCTGGGTGGATTACATGGAGCGACAGGCCAGAACCCTGACCGCCTTCGTGGAGAAGTACCAGCTGGTCCGACAGGAGGGGAAGGACAAGGCCGATTAGGCCCTGAGAATATGAAGCGTGTCCTCTTTTCGACCATTCCTGCGCTTCTCGCCCACGGACTCCCAGAGTCCGTCCCCCTTGGGAAGCACGGGCAGCACGGGCCTGCCTCCCCAGAGTCGGGGACGCAGCCATCCCTTGGTGTGGACCAGGTCTCGAGGGGCCGGAGCCAACCCGTCCCGATCCAGAGAGACGGGGAGAATGTTCAGTCCCTCGAGCTCTGAGACTCGAACCCGATCCGGCAGATCGCGCAGTCTTCCGAATTCAATGAATCTTCCGCTCCATCCGTGAACGGTCAACCCCACGGCGGCGGCAGCTCCTATGATGCCATCATTGGAGCCGCCGTGCCCGGAAAGATGGATATCCCGTGTGGCTTCCAGGGCATCCTCCTGACTTACCACCAGGTTGGTACACTTCTGACTGAAGGCGACCAGTCGAGGCAGCCCAGGGTCCCCATCATGAGCGACACAAAGGCCGGGGTCGCTTCCGTGGAGGGCATGACCTTCGAGATGCCGGACAGCCCTCGAGATCAGATCATCGAGGAAGCTCAGTTCGGGTATTTCCACGATCACGCATGCACTGCTGTTGTGCGAGGTGTACGGGATATCCTCGTGAACCAGAAGCTGCTGGCGCACCACCCCCCACAGGGTACAGCCTTCGGGCAGTTCGTCCTGGAACCACCGGGCCAGCTTGCCGGTTCCACGATCCGAATCCAGCGTGTCCGTGTCATCAAAACCAACGTAAGCGCGTATCACGGATACCCCACTGACCTTTCCGGTATCTTATGGACATGAATACAAAAAGCGGATCCGGGAGGCTTAATCCACAATACAGTTGAGTCCCTTGCGACCTGACGAAACAGGAAGGCCTCAACGCGAATGATTTCTCCAGGCGTCCCACTGTCAACGGGAATGGGATATCCCAATCCATGCCGTGGAACACCGCTCAATGATCATATTGCCTTGCATAGGCCGCATCATCGTAGAGTCCCTGGCCGTATTGGTCTTTTCCGTACTCCCGAACGATCTTCTGGCCTTCCTCGGAAGCGACGAATTCGATGAACTTTTCCGCCCATTGAGCCCCCGGTGTGGCCCCTGCAGGTTGGCAAAGGGCATGGTAGGTGTTCACCAGGAACTTATCCCCCTTGAAAAGAATCTTGAGGTTGGGCACGTTCTTCTGCTCAGCCGCCCAGGTGCTGCTGTCCGTCATGAAATAGCCCTTCTCGTCATTGGCCCTCTTGAGCGTAGCTGTCATGAAGTCCTTCGTCACCACATACCAGTCATCCGAAGGGGTAATGCCCGTCTTCTGCCAAACATCCATCTCCTTTTTGTGGGTCCCCGAATTGTCTCCTCGGGAGAAGAACTTCGCCTTCGCCTGGGCGATGCGGGTGTAAGCATCCGCAGCATCACGGGCCCCGGAGATTTTTGCCGGATCGTCGGCGGGTCCGACGATGAAGAACTCATTGGAGCCGATAAGGACCCGCCTGGTGGCCCATCCTTCTTCCACAGCCTTCTTCTCGGCCGCCGGGGCATGGACCATGATCATGTCGACGGTCTTCTCTTTGAGGGCCTTCAGCGATTCGCCGGATCCCGCTTTTTTCCAGAGCAGGACGGTGTTCGCTTTCGCCGAGAACGCCTCTCCCAGCACCTTCAACAAGCCGAGCTCTCCGGGACTCCCCGTTGCCAGGGTGAATCGATTGGGGCCCGTTCCATATTCCCCGTCGTACTTCTCCTGAGCCTGAGCGATTTGGAAGACGGACAGCAGCAGAACCAGAGCAACCAGAAGCGTCAGCCGTTTCTTCATGTTCTTCTCTCCTTCGGTTCCAAGCCACACCTTCTCTGATAAACCTGAGATCTTCTCTCTTACCCTGGCGATCCCATCAAGGAGCCACCTGAGTCGCAGGCGGCCCGGCAAATATGCCCATCCTGGCATAGCGAATAACGGAAAATCGTCTGCCTGTCCAGCTCAAAGCCTCTCATCCAGGCCAAGCTCCCTTTGGGGTGACCCTGTGTGCGACAGCAAAGGGCGGAGCCCCCCTCAAGGAGGCTCGCCCCCCATCCCCGGACCAACCGACACCTTCCAGAGAGATCCCGAGAACATCACCGTCGCCCAAAGAGACTTTCATCTCCACTGTGCTTAAAATGAATTTATCCTGATACGATGTGATGTGGTTGAAGAATCTGAGACGGTTAGACCTCAGCCTTCAAGGACCGGTGTGCCGGTCTCGTCAAGCGCCTGACCAACTCGGCTGGACTCGAGGGCTCGTGTCGACCCACGCAAGATCCACTCACTTGCAGGTTGCAGAAGGATATGGGTCAATGCATGACATCTTCACGGCGCACAAACGGCCGCAATCGCCCGGGGAAGAGATTGCCAACGGTGTCAGCCACGGCATAGGCCTGGTCGCGGGCCTTGTCGCAGCGCCGTTTCTCCTCGCGTCCACCTACGGGCAGGATAGCCCGTGGAGCACCCTGGGCGCAGGCATCTTCGCCGGGGCGATGATCCTGATGTACCTTTCATCCACACTGTACCACCTGCTTCCCGAGAGCAGGGCAAAGCGCGCGTTTCGGGTACTCGACCACGGGGCCATTTTCATCCTCATTGCGGGGACGTACACCCCTTTCACACTTGGCGTCCTGCGCGGCGCCTGGGGCTGGCCGCTCCTGGGCGTGGTCTGGGGCATGGGGATCCTCGGCCTGACATTGAAGGTGGCGGGAATTCTCCAGCACCCGCGCCTTTCGACGGGCCTCTACCTGGCGATGGGCTGGCTGATTCTCATTGCCATCCGGCCTTTTTTGTCCAGCGTGCCCCTGGCAGGCATCCTCTGGTTGCTGGCAGGGGGCATCGCCTACACGGTCGGTGTGGCATTCTTCGCGGCTGAGCGAATACGCTACAGCCACTTCGTTTGGCACCTGTTCGTCATTTTGGGTACTGCCTGCCACTACTTTGCTGTGCTCTGGTATGCAGCATGAATTCCTCCGAAACCGTCCCATGACGGCGTCTTCTCACCATAAAGGGGTGATCAATGGCAGGAAAGAGCAGCGAAGATCCCGGCCTGATGGAAAAGATCATGAATCGCATCAAGGATCGGGGAGAGGGCGTCCCGAAAGGCTCCGACACATCCCAGCGGAACGTCCGGTTTTCCATCTGGTATTTCATCGCGGCCATGCTGCTCCTTTCCTGGTTTCATGGGCAGATGGGAGGCCAGCAGAGGGAAAAGGTCACCTATTCGGATTTCAAGGGATGGGTCCGAGAGGGAAAGGTGTCGGATCTGGTTGTCGGGCCGGAGACCATATCGGGCAACGTGAATGACGAGAAAGGGTCGGCAAAACCATTCATGAGCGTTCGCGTGGAAGATCCGGAACTGGTCCGGGAGCTTCAGGAAAAGGGGATCAAGTTCAGCGGCTATATGGAGAACAAGTGGATAGCCTTGCTGACTTCCTGGCTTTTGCCGCTCGTGTTCTTCGGCTTCATCTGGTTCTTTCTGATCAAACGCATGAGCGGCGGCCCTCAGGGCGTGCTCTCCCTGGGCAAGGCGCGGGTGAAGATATACGCAGAGAAGGAAGTGAAGGTAACCTTCAAGGATGTGGCCGGAATTGATGAAGCCAAGGGGGAGCTCGAGGAAGTCGTCCAATTCCTCAAAGACCCCGCGAAATCTCAGCGTCTGGGAGGACGCATTCCCAAAGGGGTCCTTCTCGTCGGAGCGCCCGGAACCGGGAAAACCCTGCTGGCGAAAGCGGTTGCGGGCGAGGCCGGTGTGTTCTTCTTCAGCATGAGCGGCTCCGAGTTTGTGGAGATGATCGTGGGAGTGGGGGCCGCCCGCATCAGGGATCTCTTCAGACAGGCCAAGGAGCACGCGCCATGCATCATCTTCCTGGATGAGATGGACGCACTGGGCAAGGCCCGCGGGCTCAACCCCATGGGCGGGCATGACGAGCGGGAACAGACCTTGAACCAGCTTCTGGTGGAAATGGACGGATTCGATCCGAGGGCGGGGGTTATCATCCTGGCCGCCACCAATCGCCCGGACATCCTCGATCCCGCTCTGCTGCGCCCGGGCCGGTTCGACCGCCATGTGGCCATAGACAAGCCGGACATTCGGGGGCGGGAGGCTATTCTCAAGGTTCACGCAAAGGAGGTCACGCTCGGCCCGGATGTGGATCTCAAAGAGGTCGCAGCCATGACTCCCGGTTTTGTCGGCGCCGACCTGGCGAACCTGATCAATGAAGCTGCACTCATTGCGGCCCGGGGGGATGCAGACGAAGTGACCATGGCCAACTTCCGGGATGCAGCGGAGCGGATCATCGGAGGTCTCGAGAAGAAGAACAGGGCGATGAGCCCGAAGGAAAAAGAAATCGTGGCCTACCATGAATCAGGCCATGCGCTCGTGGCGATGCTTCTGCCCGGTACAGACCCGGTCAGCAAGGTCTCGATCATCCCCAGGGGAATCGCTGCACTGGGCTACACCCAGCAGACTCCCACGGAGGATCGCTACCTCATGACGCGGGATGAGCTTCTCGATCGTTTGCAGGTGCTTTTGGGAGGGCGGGCAGCGGAGGAAGTGATCTTCGGGAACATGTCAACGGGAGCCCAGAATGACCTCCAGCGCGCCAGCGACATCGCCCGCAGCATGGTGATGGAGTATGGGATGAGTGAACGGCTGGGGCTGTTGACCTACACCCAGCAGCCGCAGTCCAGGTACCTTGACCTGGGACTGGGGGCGGGGGGGAGGGAGTACAGCGAGCGAACGGCACAGGAGATCGACGAGGAAAAGAGCAGAATCATGGATGACGCACACCAGCAGGTCCTCGTCAAATTGAAGAATAACAGAGAGTCGCTGGAAAGGCTCGCCGGGATCCTGCTGGAACAGGAGTCCATCGACGGCGAGGAATTGAAGAAGTTTGCCGAGGAGGTGAGGATGGAAGCCGCGACGGCCGGAGCGCAAGCCTCGACCGAAGCGGCAGGTTGAATCTCGTTGGCGAGCCTTGTGGAGCATACGGGATTGGGTGATTGCATGGGCCGGAGTCAGCGTGACCGATGCCCTAGTAAACGGTCGGCTGGCCTCCATCCCTTTTCCTGAACTCTCCACACCATTCAGAGGCTCTGGTTCGAGGCCATGTAACACTGTGCAATGCACCTTCCGACGGGCCGCTCGTCACATGAGCAGGCTTTGGTGCATTACGACGACAGGCCCCTTCATCCCTCTGACGATCGCTGATTTGCCAGTACAAGCACTCTTGACACTTCACGACTTCCTCCTGATTGGTTGTTCGAGACCATGGGAACCAGGGAATCGGCGGGAGCATGGATGCGCCCCATCCTCAAACTTCCGCTGACTGCACGTTTGCGTACGGCTCACTGCACGGGCACTGTCAAAATGGTGGAAACCGCCACAGTCCTGAGACCACCGGTCGAACACCGGCGGTCGTAACGGCTTTGGCTAGTGGAGGCTGGAACGTTTGTTGGAGGGAACTCCGCGAGGTTTCGCCTCCTTGACGATCAGCGGGCTCAGGTCAAGCTCCTTTCCATTCATTCCCGCAATGGCCGCTTTGGCCTCAGCCGTATCCAGCATTTCAACGTACCCGAAACCCTTTGACTTGCCGGTGTAACCGTCCATGACGATCGTGGCCGATTTCACCGTTCCGAAGGCTTTGAATCTATCCTGCAGATCTTTTTGTGTGGTCTTGAATGACAGATTTCCAACGTAGATGTTCATGGGACTCCCTTTGTCCGAGGTGAAGGGTGATTCTGGCCTCCTGGAGGCTTGAGCTCTGTTCATCTTGAAACGATGACGCCACCGCCGTCAGGCTCATCTTGGGCGGTCTCACGCACCGCCGCGCTCCCAGGCGAAAAAGTGGTTGCTGAAATGACTGAGGGCAGATTTCCGCCTGAGCTGGTGGCGCAAATTGAGCGGGCCATCAAAACGATCAGGAGAAACGCAATCAACTTGGACTGCACCAATTATTAAAGTAACAGTGATCGAACGAGATAACAACTGGAGAGCAGCAGGTTCTTCACAGACCGTCGGCACTTGAGATACCCCCTGAAATTGAAGTGTTGCACGCGCCACGGAAACACGCAACGCTTCCGTTGCATGCAACACCTCTTTGCTTGCCAGCCACAGCCCGATTCGCTCCCCATGCAGCGTT
>Ga0105100_10000382_pt1 | contig 26301 bp, 23 predicted proteins | sample PPLLak12cMay2015_2_FD_87033 | JGI IMG/M metagenome (GOLD analysis project Ga0105100, IMG submission 87033) | Freshwater sediment microbial communities from Prairie Pothole Lake near Jamestown, North Dakota, USA - PPLs Lake P8 Core (1) Depth... | ecosystem: Environmental > Aquatic > Freshwater >... | reverse complement strand
GACTTAGGCCCGGTGTCTCACCGGGTATGTCGATGCCGAGCGTGTTGCCGTAGCCGATCGTCCGCGCGTATGTCCCGATGCGTTCGATTCCCAGGCTGTCGCCCTCCACTTCGCCGGGAAAGCCTCCGCCGATCTTGTAGAAGTAGATGTTGCAGGAGAAGGCGATGGCGTCGAGCATGGAGATCCGCCCATGCCCCTCTTCCAGCCAGCAGACGAAGTCCTTGGAGCGCCCGGGGTCGTTCGGGTAGTAGCGGTTGGCGATGGTGATGCGCCCCGGATCATTCAGGCGGGCTTCCGGCGTGATCACTCCTTCCGTCAGGGCGCCGACGGCCGTCACCAACTTGAATGTCGAGCCGGGAGGGAACACGGATTGGATGGCGTGATTGACCAGGGGCAGACGCGGGTCGCTCGTCAGCTGCTGGTAGTAGTAGCCGGTGATGGAGCGGTTGTTCTCGTAGCTGGGAAGTGTGACCATCGCCAGGATCTCGCCCGTCTGCGGATTCATGGCGATGACGACGCCGATGGAGGTGCGCGGCTCTCCAACATAGCGGTCGAGGAACTCCATGCGATTGCGCAGGGCGCTCTCAGCCGCCGCCTGCAGCCGTGTGTCGATCGTCAAGCGCAGGCTGTTGCCAGGCACCGCCGGGGTGATGTCGCCCAGCGAGCGGATCACGCGCCCGGCCACGTCCACCTCGACCAATCCGGAGCCGTTGCGGCCGGCGAGCACATCCTGGTACTGGTATTCCAGGCCGGCGTAGCCGACCAGGTCGCGATCGGTGACGAAGCCCCGTTCCTCGTAGAACTCGACCAGGCTCTCGGGGATGCGCCCCGTGTAGCCGATGAAAGCCGCCGTCAACACACCGGTCGGGTAGTCGCGGATCGGGGCTGTCTCCACACTGACGCCGGGCAGGTCGACCTGCTCCTCCCGCAGTATGCGCGCGATGGTCTCGTCGACGTCACAGGCGATCGGCCAGGCATCGTAGGGGCTGTTGGTGGCGCCCTCCTCAACGAGCTGGAGGATGCCTCGCCCCGGCGTGCAGGCGGCTGCCGGCGGGCCGTCCAGATCCATCGGCACTCCGGTGAGATCCGCGATGCGCTGGTAGATGGCCGCGGTCTCGGCCGGGCTGTCCGGCAGGAAGGCCGGCGTGATCATGACGTTGAAGACGGGGACGTTGCGGACCAGCAGCACCCCATTGCGGTCGTAGATGACGCCGCGCGGGGCGGCCAGGCTCACCGCCTCGATACGGTTGTTATAGGCATCCTGGCTGAGGACCTCGCCGCGTAGAATCTGAATCTGGAACAGCCGCGCGACGAAGATCACCGCCAACACCAGCACAATCGCCTGCAGCGCTTGCAGCCGCCAGGGCACGACGCCGTTTCCCGCCCGTCCGTGATTCATCCGACGGTAACCTTGGGTGGGAAGAGCGCCTCACGCATGCTGCTCGCCGCCTGCAGCGCGGGTATGGCCAGGACGACGTCCAGGAAGAGGCTGGGGAGCAGAATACGCGCGGCGGCGACGGCCAGGTCGATCGGATGACCGCTGAGCCACAGCGCAGCCAACTCGATGGCGTGGAACAGCAGCCCGCCGAAGAGGGCCGCTCCGAGGGGGACGAGCAGGTGCCCCTCCCAGAAACGCCCTTCGGTCAGGGAAGCCAGGTAGGCGATGGCCACCAGCGACAGGGCCGAGATACCCAGCGGCAATCCGGAAAGAAGGTCCAGTGCCAATCCGCCGGCGAAGCCCCAGGCCATCGCTTCGTGCGTCCGCCCGGCAAGGCTCCAGGCGACGACGGCCAGCAGCACCAGGTCGGGGCGACCTTCGAACAGGCCCAGGTGGCTGAACACGGCCGACTGCAGGATGGCCAGGAGCACGACGAGCGGGAGGCCGACAGCGAAGCCCATGCGTCCCCTACGGCGCCACGATCGATTCGGGGGCGGTTGGGAAACTGGTGATCACCAGAACGAGCTGCATCTGCTCGAAATCGACCGCCGGCTGGATGACCGCCTCTTGGAAGACCTCGAAATCTCGCCGGCGGACGCTGACCACGCGCCCGACCGGGATATCGGCCGGGTAGCCTCCACCGAGCCCCGAGGTCAACACCAGTTCGTCATTGCTGACCTGAGCCTCCTGGCTGATCAGGTCGATGCGGATTTCGCCGTTCGGCTGCGCCGCCAGGACGCCGTCGGCGCGCGAATCCTGCAGCAGGACGTTCACCGCCGATTGGGGGTCAGTGATCAGCTGCACGCGCGAGACCGTGGCGTGCACCTCGACCACACGCCCCACCAGACCGCGTTCGGTGACGACCGGCATGCCGCGGGCGATGCCGGCGTCTGAGCCGGTGCCAATCCACACTGAACGCAAGAACGGGCTGGCGTCTTCGCCGATCACGTCGGCGGCCAGGTAGCGGCTGGCGGGGCGTGAGCGGGCATAATCGAGCAGCGCCGACAGCACTTCCGCCTCGGCGACCTGTTCCTGCAAGGCGATCACCTGCTGCTGCAGGCTGGCCAGTTGCGCTTCAAGCTCGGCGTTGCGTGCCCTAAGCGTGGCTACGTCGCGCGGGGAGGTGAGCAGATCACGCAGCGCAGCGAAGCGCAGGGCGACCCAGGACTGCACGCCGGCCAGGGGCCGCAGGACCAGGCTCTCCGCCGGCTGCGTGTAGCCCGCCAGGCTGAGCACCAGCAGGCCGGCGGCCAGCAGCGTCAAGATGAGTGCGGTGAGGGATTTCGAGGAGGGTTGCACAGCCCATGCGTCGGGGTCGCCGCCGGCGGCGATACGCTTAGCCGCGGCCTGCGGGCGCCCGGTGCAGCCCGACCAGGAAGCGGGCGTTGCCGTCGAGGTCCTCGAGCATGATTCCGGCGCCGCGCGCCACGCAGGTCATCGGGTCTTCGGCCAGCCAGACGCGCATGTGCAGGTCGTTGGTCAATCGCTCGGTGAGACCCTGCAGTTGCGAGCCGCCGCCTGCCAGGCACACCCCCGCCTCCATGAGATCGGAAATCAGCTCCGGGGGCACTTCGTCGATGGCGTCGCGGATCGTGTCGATGATCGCCTTCAATGAAGCGGCTATCGCCTCGCGGATCTCGACCGACGAGATCTCGATCGACTCGGGCAGGCCGCTGACCAGATTGCGGCCGCGCACGGTCATGGTCTTCTCTTCTTTGAGCGGGTAGGCCGATCCCAATGTCAGCTTCACCTGCTCGGCCATCCGCTCGCCGATGAGGATGTTGTACTTGTTGCGCACGTAGTTGACGATGTCCTGATCCATCTCGTCACCGGCGACGCGCAGCGAGCGTGAGACGACCACGCCGCCCATAGAGAAGACGGCCATCTCCGTCGTGCCGCCGCCGATATCCACGATCATCGAGCCGCGCACCTCGCTGATGGGCAGGCCGGCGCCGAGGGCAGCCGCGGTCGGTTCCTCGATCAAATAGGATTCGCGCGCCCCGGCGGCCATGGTCGCGTCGTACACGGCCCGCTTTTCGACCTCGGTCGCGCCGGTCGGGATGCCGACGACGACGCGCGGGCGCGGCACCGGCACGATGCTCTGCTCATGCGTCTTGCCGATGAAGTACTCCAGCATGGCCTCGGTGATGTCGAACTCGGAGATCACCCCATCTCGCAGCGGCCGCAACGCGACCACATTGGCCGGCGTGCGGCCGACCATCTCCTTGGCTTCGGCACCGATGGCCAGGATACGTTTGGTCTTCTTGTCCATCGCCACCCAGGAGGGCTCGTTGATCACGATCCCTTTGCCGCGCACATTGACCAGGGTGTTGGCGGTGCCGAGGTCGATGCCGATGTCCAGGGAAAACAGCCCCAGCACCCAGTTGAGCGGATTGAGGGCCAAAGTGCGTGTCCTCCGGAGTGTCCTGCAGCCAATGGGCGAGTATACCACACGGGTCAGCAAGCGGCTCGCGCCCGCCCTTATGTCAACCGACGGTCGGCCTCGCGATGCTATAATCCTTGACCGTGAGCGTGCTTGAGCAAGTCCGCGACTTCATTGCCGGGCACGCCCTCTTGAAGCCCGGTGAGCATGTCGTCGCCGGGGTCTCCGGGGGCGCAGACAGCCTGTGTCTGCTGGATACCCTGCACAAGCTCGGATACGCTGTCCGCGTGGTCCATGTCGATCACCAGCTGCGGCCGGAGAGCGGCGCCGAGGCTGAGTTCACGCGGCGGATTGCGGCTGCCTACGGCCTTGAAGCCCAAATCGAAGTAGCCGACGTCGGCGCTTGGGCGCGGCCCGGTCGGTCGCTGGAGGAGGCGGCCCGCCTGGCCCGCTACGACAGCCTGGCCCGCGCCGCCCATGCGCACGAAACCAGGATCCTTGCCACCGGGCACACCGCCGACGACCAGGCTGAGACGATCTTGATGCACTTCCTGCGCGGGGCCGGACCGGATGGGCTGCGCGGCATGCAGCCGTTGACCGAGTTAAATGCCTGGGTCGACATCCCCGCGGCTGAAGGTCTGCGGCTGGTCAGGCCTCTTCTCGGTCTGCGCCGGGCAGATACGACCGCACGCTGTGCCGAGCTGGGCCTGTCGCCCTGCCAGGATGCCAGCAATGCCGACCTGACATTCCGACGCAATCGGCTGCGCCACGAGTTGCTGCCGGCGCTGGAGACCTATAACCCTCGGATTCGTGAAGCCCTCCTCCGGACCGGGCAAGTCATGGCCGCGCACAGTGACTTGGTCTCGGAGCTGGTAGCCGAGGCCTGGCCGAGCGTGGTGCGCCGCCTCGATCCCGAGGGACTGCGCATCCATCTACCCGCGTTCTCGCTGCTGCGGGTTGCCGTCCAGCGGGGGGTCATCCGCCGCGCGGCCGGCGCCGTTCGGCCCGGCCTGCGCGATCTCGGCTGGGAAGCGATCGAGCGGGCACGCCGCTTCCTGGCCGACCCGCCGGCGACGCGACAGGCGGACTGGATCGCCGGGCTGCGGTTGCGCCATTGGGGCGACGAGGCAGCCATCTCACTTTCGACGTCGGAGCTTGCCTTCCCGGAGTTCCCGCAGTTGGCGGAGGGGCAGCCACAGGCGATCCCCATTCCTGGGCGTGTGGGGCTGGCAGGAGGCTGGATGCTGGTGGCTGAGGCGGGGTCAGCCGACCTCACGTTCGTCAGCAGCCTACCGGCCGAAGCACAGGCGCGGCAGGTGGTGCTCGATGCCGAGGCTTTGAGCGCGCCTCTGGCCCTCAGGCCGCCGGCGCCTGGCGACCGGCTGCGGCCGCTGGGCCTGGACGGCTCGACCAAGGTCGCCGACCTGCTGGTCGACCGGCATATCCCGCGGCCGGCGCGCAGACGCTGGCCGATCGTGGTGGCAGGCGAGGAACCGGTCTGGGTGGTCGGCCTGCGCCAGGCCGAGCTCGGACGGCTGACTCCGCACACGCGGCACGCGATTCACCTTCGCTTGATCTCGCCCTAGCCGACGTCCATTGACCAACGGCCCGTCAGCCTGCGGCCTGTCCGGCGATTCGTGCCTCCCAGCCGCCTTTCTCGGATTCTGGAATGTGCCTTCCGCTACAGGCGGAAGGTCGGTAGAATCCGGCAACTCAGCCGGGAGGGACCGCGATGTGCGCCGATATCCTCGAGAACGTCCGCGACGATGACGTCAAGTTCGTCTGCCTGCAATTCACCGATGTGACCGGGGTCGTCAAGAGCGTCGACATCCCGGTCCAGCGACTGGGCGGGGCGTTGGAGGAGGGCGTCTGGTTCGATGGCTCCTCGGTTGAAGGATTCGCCCGCATCCAGGAAAGTGACATGCGCCTGGTGCTGGATCCGAGCACTTATGCAGTCCTTCCCTGGAGCAATCCCGATCGCCGGCGGGCACGTGTCTTCTGCGACATCTACCGGCCCGACGGCACACCGTTCCCCGGCGACCCGCGCGGCGTGCTGCGCCGCGCCCTCAAGCGCATCGAGGAGCGCGGCTGGCGCTTCAACGTCGGCCCTGAGCCCGAGTTCTTCCTGCTGAGGCACAACGGCCCTGCCGGCGTCCACCCCGTCCCGCACGATGTCGGCGGCTACTTTGACTTCTCCGCCGGGGACGAGGCACAGCGCGTGCGCACCGAGCTGATGCTGGCGCTCTCCAGCATGGGCCTCGAGGTCGAGATGGGCCATCACGAGGTGGCCCTCGGCCAACACGAGATCGACTTCCACTTCGACGACGCGCTGCGCACCGCCGATCACGTGGTGACCCTGAAGTACACCATCAAGGCGCTGGCGGCGCAGCACGGGCTGGTGGCTACATTCATGCCCAAACCGATCTTCGGCATCAACGGCTCGGGCATGCACACTCACCAATCACTGGTCGATCGCCGCGGGCAGAACCTGTTTTTCGACGAGCAGGACGCTCATGGTCTCTCGGCGCTGGCCTACGGCTACATCGCCGGTCAGCTGGCGCACGCCAGGGCAATGGCCGCGGTGGTGGCTCCGACGGTTAACTCCTACAAGCGGATCGTGCCGGGCTACGAGGCACCGGTCTACGTGTGTTGGGCGCAGATCAATCGTTCGGCGATGATCCGCATCCCGGCGGTCAACAAGGGCTCACCGCACTCCGCCCGGGCTGAGCTTCGCTTCCCCGACCCATCCTGCAATCCCTATCTGGCCTTCGCGGTCATGCTCTCCGCCGGATTGGATGGCATCGAGAGCGGGCTGAGCTGCCCGGAGCCGGTCAACAACATGAACATCTACGAAATGAGCGCCGAGGAACTGGCCGGGTTGGGGATCACGCAGCTCCCGGGTTCATTGGCCGAGGCTCTGGCCGAGCTGGAGAAGGATCCGGTGCTCATCGCTACCCTGGGGCCGGAAGTGACCGAGGCGTTCGTCCGCGCCAAGCGCGCCGAGTGGGATGCCTTCCGCACGCGGGTGACGGATTGGGAGGTCGAGACCTACCTCGAGATCGCCTGAGCCGGAAGTGGCAGTCCTGGCTGGCCGCGGCTTGCGGGCCGTCTAGCCGGCTTCGAGCAGGGCCGAGCGAAACAAAGGAGGCAAGAGACCGGAAGTGCCGGTCTCTTGCGCGAGTCGGTCGAAGTTGCGCCAGACGAGCCGGCGGACGCCAGACTGATCCAGCTGCAGCTTCACGCCCATCAGGTGCTCAACCCATTCCACGCGGCACGGGATAGCCGCCGGTGGGTCGGCCCAGCCGAGGTCGGTCTCGACCAGCAGGCGCTCCGGCGGTACCGCGGTCCGGAACTTGGAGTGACGCGCGACGGCTGAATGGATCGAGAAGTAGCATCCCAGCCTGACGGCCTCTCGCGTCTCAGCCGCGCTCCCGGTCCACCAGTGCAGGATGGGCGCCACGGCCCGCGCCCGGCGCAGCTCCTCGAGGACCAGCGGATTGGCCCGATAGCTGTGGACGCTCAGGAAGTGCGGTGAAGCCGCCGCATGCTGGAGGACCTGCCGGAACACGCGCTGCTGCAGGCGCATAGCGACAGACGAGCCTGTGTCGAGCCCAACCTCCGAGATGAGCAGGCTGCGGGCAGACAGGGCGGCGAAGCGGTCGGCGTCAAAAGCCTGCTGGGCCTTGAGCTTGCGCGGATGGCAACCGACTCCCCATATAACATGGGCCTCGTCGCGCGCAAGGACCCGATCGGCCTCGTCGAGCGACAACGTGGCGGCCAGGACCAGCCCGCAGCCAGTCAGCTCTTCCGCTTGCCGGGAAGGATCGATGTGGGCGTGCGCGTCCAGGGGAGGCAGGATTTCCATGCCTGATCCTTGCCGGCGCGCCGGCTCAGGCCGCTGCTAGAAACGCACCGGGCTGAAATCGGTGCCGCGATCGAAAACGTCCTCGCCCTCGATCCGTTTCAACGCGTTCACAACAACATAGGTCATCGGCGTGGCCAGGGCCTCGTAGCCGCTCTTGACCAGCCATTGGGCGACGATGGCAGACAGCAGCGCGGGAATCGGCAAGAGGCCGGCGAAGGCCAGGCTCAGGAAGATGGCCGAATCGACACCCTGGCCGATCAGGGTTGAGGCAATCGTGCGCAGCCACAAGTAGCGGCCGGCGGTGGCGATCTTCAGGCGCGCCAGGACGAACGAGTTGAGAAACTCGCCGAACAGGTAGGCGATAAAGGAGGCCGCCAGAAGGCGTGGGCTGAACCCGAGAATGGCCTGGTAAGCCTGCTGCGCCTGCGCCGGCGCGTCGAAGGCACCGGCGGTCCAGGCCGCCGCCGGCGGGAGCAGGCCGCCGACCCAGATCGCCAAGACCGCCAGCGCGTTGGCGGCGAAGCCGATCCAGATCGCCTGGCGCGCCCGGGCGTAGCCGTATACCTCGGTCAGGACGTCACCGAAGATGTAGGTCAGCGGGAACAGAATCACTGCCGCCGGGAGGGTCAGCCCGAATATGTCGACCAGCTTGACGGCGATGATGTTGGAGACGACCAGCGTGACGCTGAAGAGGGCGACGAGGGCAGGGTAGAGGGGCGCCGAGGGCCGCCGCATCGCTCAGGGCCGCCGGCCGTGCTCGGCCTCGACGGTCAGGCTGATCCCGCCGCGCACCTTGAAGGCGGCCTGTACTCGACACCAACGCGGCTCGAGCGCCTCGACCAGATCGCTCAGGATTCGGTTGGTGAGATGCTCGTGGAAGACGCCCTCATTGCGGAACGACCACAGGTACAGCTTGAAGGACTTCGACTCGACGATCTTGGGCCCGGGGATGTACTCGACGATGATCGTGGCGAAGTCCGGCTGGCCGGTCGCCGGGCACAGGCAGGTGAATTCGTCGGTCTCCAAGCGCACCACGTAGTCCCGCTGCGGGTCGTGATTGGGGAACGTCTCCAGGCGACGAGAGGGTCCGGCCTTCCCGCCCAGGATGGTCAGCCCGGACAGGTCCGAGGGGTCGGTCATACCGGTTGGCCGCCTTCCAGCGTGCGGACGGCCTGCGAGCGGACCCGCTCCCAGGTGCGGCAGTAGGCGCACTGGCCGGGAGCCGAGGTCGGCTGGCCGCAGGTCGTGCACGGATGCAGCCCGGCGGCCGCCGGGTCGGATTGCGCGGCGATCAGCCCGCGCTCCTTGGCCTCCAAGAAGGACAGGTAGAAGGAGAGCTTGAGGCCCGGACGCTCGGCTTCCATCTGGTTAAGGACTTCCTTGTAGTAGATCGACTTGGCGCCGACGGCGTGCGGGCACTCGTCGTAGATGTACTCGATCCCGCGCAGCAGGGCGTAGGCGGCGGTCTCGCGCTCGTAGAATCGGCAGAAGGGCTTGGCCTTGCGGACCAGACCGGGGTGGGTGGCTTCCAGGACCGGTCCCTGGCGGGCGCGGTAGCCGGTCGCCCAGGTCAGTGTGTTGCCCAGCAGAACGGCCGCCTCATCGTCGAGGTTGTGCCCGGTGACCAGGACATCATAGCCGCCGTCCAGCGCGGCGCGGTTCATGACATGACGCTTGGTGAGGCCGCAGACCGAACACGGCTTGTCCTTTCCGCGCTGTGTGCGCGCGGCGGCCTCGGGGATCGTGGCGCCTTCCAGCGCGGCGACGTCGACCACGGTGAGACGCAGGCCGCGCCCGGCAGCGAAGCGTTCGGCCAGGCGCTGCGACTCGCTCGAGTAGGCCAGGCCCCCGTCGATTCCCAGCCCGATATACAGCCCATCCGCCTGGTAGCCCAACCGACTCAATACGTCCCACAGGCCGAGCGAGTCCTTGCCGCCCGAGACCGCCACCAGGAGCCTCGCTTGCGGAGAGAACATGCGGTACTTCTCGATGAAGCGCTGGGTCTGTTCCGGGAGCCACTCGAGATAGTGCTCGCGGCAGAGCGACAGCTTGTGCTGACGCATATTGATGGCCGCCTTGCCGCCGCATTTACGGCACTTCATCGAACACTCCATTCGCGCCGCCGGAGATCACCGCCACCAGCCGAATCTCATCGCCCTCGCGCAGGATCTCGTCGTCGGTGAGGAGCTCGCCCTGCCGCGTGGCCAGGACTGCTTCCGGTTGCAGGCCGACCTGGCGCAGTGCGTCGCGGACGGTCATGCCCGAGCGCACCTCGTATTCGCGATCGCGCAGCGTCATGCGGGCGGTCATCGATCTCTCCGGCTCGCGCGGATTGTACTCTGCGGGCGAGGGCGCCGTCAATGAAACCCCTTGTGCGGCCTTGTGAAAGCGGATACAATCTATCCGAAATCAGAGGAGGTGGAGATGCGGCCGCGCGTGGTGATCGTCGGCGCGGGGTTCGGCGGATTGCGGGCGGCGCGCGCACTGCGGGACGCGCCGGCGGAGGTGGTGCTCCTGGACCGGCACAACTATCACCTCTTTCAGCCGCTCCTCTATCAGGTGGCTACGGCCGGCCTGGAGCCAAGCCAGATCGCGCAGCCGGTCCGGGCAATCCTGCGCGGCCAGGCGAACCTGACGTTCCGCATGACCGAGGTAGATGGGATCGACCGCCTCGGCCGGATCGTCAAGACTTCCTCCGGTCCGCTCTCGTACGACTTCCTGATCTTGGCCAGCGGGAGCGTCACCAACTTCCTGGGCCTTCCCGGCGTCGCCCAGGATGGTTTCAGTCTGAAGGACCTTAACGAGGCGGTCGCCATCCGCAACCACGTTCTGCGCTGCTTCGAGGCCGCGGCGCACGAGGGCTCGGCGGAGCGCCGCAGTCAGCTGTTGGCTTTCGCCGTCGCCGGCGGCGGGCCGACCGGCGTCGAGATGGCCGGCGCACTCGTCGAGCTCCGGCGTGTGCTCCTGGCGCGTGACTACCCCGGATTGGACGCCAGAGAAGTGCGCGTGATCCTCCTGGAGGCCAGCGACAGGCTCCTGCCGGCGATGCCGAGGCGGCTGGCGGCCGCGGGCGCTGATCGCCTGGTGAGAAAGGGCGTGGAGGTGCGTCTCGGTGCGGTCGTGGAATCGTACTCGGACGAGGTGATCCGGTTGCGGTCGGGTGAGCAGATCCCGGCCGCCAGTCTCATCTGGGCCGCCGGAGCACACGCCTCAACGCTGGCCTCCGATCTGGCCGCCGCCCCCGGGCCGCAGGGGCGTGTGCCGGTGCTCCCGACTCTGCGGCTTCCGGATTCCCCCGAGGTGTTCGTGATCGGCGATGCCGCCTACCTGGAGGCCGCGGGGAGAGGGCTCCCCATGATGGCCCCGGTGGCGATGCAGATGGCCGAGACGGCCGCCGAGAACATCCGGCGCGCCCTCGCTGGAAAAGAGCCGATCCCTTTCCGCTACCGCGATCCCGGATCATTGGCCACGATCGGCCGAAACGCCGCGGTGGCTTTCATCCGCGGCATCTCCTTCACTGGGTTCCCGGCCTGGGTCGTCTGGCTGGTCGTCCACCTGATCCAGCTGATCGGGTTTCGCAACCGGCTGTTGGTCTTGATCAACTGGGCCTGGGACTACTTCCTGTACGATCGCGCCGTCCGGCTGATTACGCCGGATTGACAGGGGCCGGCGGGGGATCGGCAGCGGCCTGATCCGCCCTGGCTTCATGCTCGCGCATGGCGCCGAACGCGGCGATGGCCACCTCGATCATCCCGCGTTCGGGCTCTCGGGTGGTCAGCCGCTGAAGGGCCAGGTTGGGGCCGGCCAGCGCGCGCGCCCAAGTGCGGGAAGCCATACGGCCGGTGAGACGAATGTACTCGTAGGCCAGGGCCGCCAGGAGCGGGACGAGCAGGACCCGGCTGACCAGGCGCGTGGCCAGCGGGAGAGGGCCGAGGGCGCTGAAGACCAGGATCGAGAAGAGAACCACGGTGAGCAGGAAGGCGGTCCCACAGCGCATGTGTTCGGCCGGGAATTCGGCCACGCGCTCGGGTGTCAGTTCCGCCCCGGCCTCAAAGGCGTTGATGGTCTTGTGCTCGGCGCCGTGGTAGCCGAACACGCGGCGGATCTCCGGAATGCGGCCGATCGCCCAGATGTAGCCGACCAGGAGCCCGAGGCGCACCACCCCTTCGACCACGTTCGACCACCAGGCGGTGACCTGCAGCACCCTCTCTGCCAGGTATCCGACGCCGGCCGGGAGCAGGAAGAAGAGCGCCAGCCCCATCACCAACGAGGCCGCCATGGTGAGCACCATCGGCGCACCCTCGATGGGGCTGTCATCGCCGGCCTGGACGTTGGCGGAGAAGGTCAGGGCGCGCATGCCCAGCGCCAACGCGTCCCACAGAACGAGCAGGCCGCGCAGGAAGGGGATCTTGGCCAGGCGGCTGCTGTAGATGCGGGCCAGCGGCTCGGTCTGGATGCGGATGGCGCCGTCCGGGGCACGCACGGCGATGGCGCAGGCGCGTGCCCCGCGCATCATGACGCCTTCGATGAGCGCCTGACCGCCGTAGTTGGGTAGGCGTTCAGCCATGCGCCGCCTGCGCCGGGGACCTCATCTAGGGACGATACCCGGTCAGGAAGTGGATGAAGGCCTCGGTGCCCCGATAGAACGTCGGGAGGTGCTGCTTCTCGTTGGGCGCGTGCAGGTTGTCGTCCGCCAGGCCGAAGCCGAGCATGAGCACCTTCACGTCCAGGAGGTCTTGCAGCAGCGCAACGACAGGGACCGAGCCGCCCTGGCGGGTGAAGAGCGGGTCTTTGCCCCACACCGCTTTCAGGGCCCGGCTGGCCGCGCGCACAGCGGCCGACTCGCGCTCGACGATGGCCGGGTTGCAGGCCGAATGCTCGAGAAGCTCGTAGGTGATCCCGGCCGGGACGTTGGCCTTGAGGTAGGCCAGCATGCCGCGGCGCACATCTTCCGGGGTCTGGTCGGGGACCAGGCGCATCGAGATCTTGGCCATGGCCTTGGCCGGCAGGACGGTCTTCGGACCTTCGCCGGTGAAGCCGCCGAGCAGGCCGTTGACATCCAGCGTCGGGCGGACGGAAGCCCGTTCATTGGCCGTGTAGCCGGCCTCTCCCCCTAGCGCTGGAGAGCCGGTCTGCTTGAGCCACCATGCATCCGGGGTGGGGACGCGCGCCAGTTCTTCGCGTTCGTTCTTCGAGAGCTTGCGGACGTGATCATAGAAGCCGGGCAGGGTCACGCGGCCCTTCTTGTCCCGCATGCCGCCGATGAGCTCGCACAGCACAGTTGCCGGGTTGGGGATCGCACCGCCGAATGTGCCTGAGTGCAGGTCGGTCGCCGGTCCCAGAAGCCGGAGCTCGAAGTAGATCAGACCGCGCAAGCCGTAGCCGATGGAGGGCGAGTCGGCCGCCAAGATGCCCGAATCGACATTCAGGCAGAGGTCGCAGGCCAGGCGATCCTGGTGGGCACGCATGAAGGCCTCCAGGTTCGGCGACCCGATCTCCTCCTCGCCCTCGAGCAGGAACTTCATGTTCACCGGCAGTCCGCCTGTCCGGCGCAGCGCCTCGATCGCCCTCAGCAACCCGACCAGCTGGCCCTTCATATCCGACGCGCCGCGGGCATACAAGTTCTCGCCGCGCTGGGTCGGCTCGAACGGGTCGCTGGTCCACAATCCGATCGGATCGACCGGCTGCACGTCGTAGTGCCCGTACACGAGGAGGGTCGGCGCCTTAGGGCCGGCCTTCATCCATTCAGCCAGCAGGACCGGATGCTTCGGGGTCGGGATAATATCGATGCGCTCGAACTCGAGCGTCTTGAGCCGGGCGGCGATCCACTCTGCCGCGCGGCGCATGTCCGCCTGGTGCTCGGATAGGGTGGAGATCGAGGGGATGCGCACCAGCGCCTTCAAGTCTTCCAGAGCCTGCGTCTGGTGTTCGCGTGCGTAGGCGATGGCAGCGTCAACGGAAGTCATCGGGGGCCTCCTGGCGGGTGCTGTGTGGATGTCCCCCGGCCATCGGCCTCAGCGGCGGATTTCCCGGTGGCTGCCCGGCATTCGTTGCGCATCCGGGGAGTGCATAGGGGACGCTTGAATTATAGCCGGGCCACTCACGTCGGCCAAGGGCAGGCGCGCGCCGGTTCTCGATGGATTCGTGCGCGCGGTCCAGGTTCTATGGTACGCTTGGACCTGGCACCCGGGGGGGGGTAGCCAAGGACGCGGCGTCGAACTTGGCGCCGCGCTGTGGTCTCGACCGATGCTGGCGCGGCGATGGGCGCGAGCCCGGGCCTCCCCGACGCCGGCGGCGTGGATTGGTGGATGAGGCATGCCCGCAGCCGGTCTCCCGGATCTGCCTGACCTGCATATCGTACCGACCGAGTCTCTCCAGGCACACGAGCAGGTCGACCTGCAGCGCGCCGGGCCGTTGGCGGCCCGGCTGCGTGAGGAGGGCGTCCTGCGCAACCCGCCGGTCGTCATCCCCTGCGGTGATCGGGGCGCGTGCCATGTGGTCTTGGACGGCGCCAATCGCACACAGGCCCTGCAGGCGCTCGGGCTGCCGCATGCGCTGGTCCAGGTGGTTCACGCCGGTGCGTCCTCCGTCAACCTGCAAACCTGGAACCATGTCGTGCGCGGTCTGACGGACTCAGCGCTGGTGGAGTCGATCGAAAGCCATCCTGAGATCGCGCTGGTGCCCTCCGACCGCGATCGGGCAGCCTACAACCTGAGCGCCGGCGCCGCGCTGGCGTACCTCGAATTGCCTGGCGGGCGCGTCTGGGAGGTTGTGGCCGAGACCCGCCCGCTCGACTGGCGCATCCGCAGCCTCAACCTGCTGGTCACGGCTTACGTCACACGCGCGGCGGTCGAACGGACAAGCGCCACGCGGGCGGAGGACGTCGACCGGCTGTATCGCGACCTGGCCGGCTTGTTCGTGTTCCGCCCCTTCGCCGTGGATGAAGTGGTCACGGCCGCGGCGCAGGGCTGGCTCCTCCCGGCCGGGCTGACGCGCTTTGTGATCTCGCCCCGAGCACTGCGGGTCAACTACCCGCTGGAGCGCCTGTCGGCCGACCTGTCCTTGGCGGAGAAGCAGGCCGAACTGAGGGACTGGCTGCAGGCGCGCCTCAGTGGCCGGCACGTCCGCTTCTACGCCGAGTCGACCTTCTTGTTCGACGAGTGACTGTCTGGCAGAGCCGGGGGGGGGCGCCGCGGGGTGGGCGGTTGAGCCCACCTCCCGGGGTCCGGAGGCGCCCTTTGCGCATAACCACATCCGACCATCGATCGAGCCGCGCCGACCTGGGCTTATAATGAGCCTGCCCAAGGCGTCTTGGCGGGGCGCGCCGATGGAGGCTCAGGACTCGGCCGCCTGAGGGTGAGATGGAGATCCCGCTCCTCGATGAAGGGGAAGTTCCTCTTCCGCCCGACCAGGTGCGTTTCCGGACCCTGACGGCTGAGCCGTATCCGGATGGCCGGCGGGTCCGCATCCGGCTCACGCTGACGCCTTTCCTGGAGCGGCCGAACATCGAGATCGAGCTGCGCGACCCGCAGGGCGCAGAATCGGGCTCGGTGACGGTTGTAGAGAGCGTGGAGGCCAGTCTGAGTATGACCGTTCATCTGCGGGATGCCCCGCAGAGCGGGGAATACCGTGCGGTCGCCACCTTGGGATATCCGGACCACGGGCAGATCGACTCGACAACGGCGGGATTCACGCTGTCGGTCGAGGGCGCCGATTGAGGCTTCGCCATGGCGTCGCCGTCGGATACTGTCCATAAGCATGCCATCACCTCGCCGGCGTTCGACGCCAGCCGCGTTCACCGCGAGCGCCTGGTCGACGCGCTGCACGCGAATGTCCCCCGCAAGCTGACCGTCGTGGCGGCCCCAGCGGGCTACGGCAAGACCACACTGCTGGCCGATTTCACCGCGCATACCGAATTACCTGTCTGCTGGGTGCGCCTGACGGAAGCCGACACCGACCTGATGCGGTTGGCCTCGATCCTGGCCGGTTCACTTCAGCGACGCTTCCGGCGGCTGCGCGGGCTGCCCGACCTGAAAGCCCTGGCCGGGTCGTCGCCGGCGGCTCTGGCGCGCGCCTTCGCCCTGGCGATCGACAGCAAGGTCAGCGAGTCGTTCGTCGTCGTCATGGATGACGTCCACTTGGTCAATCGAGCCCGCCCGGTGCTCGAGTTTCTGGACGCCCTGATCGACGGACAGCCGGAGCAGATGACACTCATCACCGCCGGCCGCGAAGTGCCGGAGGTGTCTCTTGCCAAGCTGATGGCCGAGGCCGACTTGGCCGGTCTCGGTCCGCATGATCTGGCTTTCGACGCCGACGAGGTCATTGCCCTGGGCCGCGAGACTCTCGGCGTGGATCTCGACCCGCAGCAGGCGGAGCGGCTTCTGGGTGAGACGCGCGGCTGGGTGACCGGCATCCTGCTCTCGGGCGTCCTGTCGGCGGGCATGTTCGGGGATCTGCCCACCGGGCCCCGCCCGATGGTCTACGAGTACCTGGCGTTGGTGGTCCTCAACCGCCAGCCGGATGAGCTGCGCCGGTTCATGCTCGACTCGGCGGTGATGCCGGTGATGACGGCCGAGATGTGCAATCAGGTGCTCCAGCGGACCGACAGTGACCGGCAGCTGGCCAGCCTGGTGCGCAGCGGGCTGTTCGTGACCGCCACCGAGGAAAGCCCGCGCACGTATGAGTTCCACCCTCAGTTCCGCGTGTTCTTGCTAGAGACCCTCGGCGCCTCAGACCCACAGCGCTTGCGGCAGCTGCGCATGCGTGCGGCCGCCTACATGGCTGCGAACGATGCGCCCGAGCACGCTGTCGATCTATACCTGAGCAGCGGGGCGGGCGGGCGCGCCGCGCAACTGGCTGAGCGCCACGCGCAGGCCATGTACCGTGCCGGCCGGACCGAGACGCTGGCGCGCTGGGTCGAGCGACTGGGCGCGCTCCAGGTGCCCATCCCCCGCTCCCTCTACTACTGGGCGATGGCGTTGATCGACCAGGGCAACTTGGACGCGGCCGCCGAGATCGTCGAGCAGGGTATGGCGACGCTCCGCAAAGGTGCTTCGCGTGCCCTTCAAGCCGGGTTCGAGAACCTGCGCGGTTGGATCGCCTATCGTCGAGGCGACTTCATCGAGACCAGGGAGCGGGCGGTCTCGGCCGGCAAGCTCGTCGTCGGGCGCGGCGATCGGCTGCAGCGGGCGATTGCCTCGCGTCTGCTGGCCCTGGCCGAGTACGGCTCCAAGGGCGACATGGCCGAGGCCGCGAATCTGCTGTCCAAGGCAATCGAACTGTATGACCCGCAGCAGGATGCCATGCCGCTGGCCAGCGCCATGGCTGAACTCTCGATGGTGCAGACGGCCCTAGGCATGTCGCACGAAGCGTACGCCACGAGCCTGAGGACGATCGAGATCCTCAAGGGCAATGCCCCGGCCTACCACCTGGCCACGGCTTTCAACAACCTGGCCGTCGACCTGCACCTGCGCGGCCGCTTCTTGGAGGCCATGGAGCGCTTCTCCGAGGCGGCCAAGCACGCCCGCCAATCGGCCAGCCCGCATCGCGAGGCGGTCGTCCTCTTTGGCCAGGCCGACCTGTTCAGCGATCTCGACCTGGCGCTGCAGGCCGCCGAGCTGTACGCGCAGGCGCTCTCGATCGCCACGCAGCTGGACAATGTCAGCTTGCTATCGTACGGCTGTGTCCAGACCAGCGTGTTGCACCGGCGGCGCGGCGGCGGGGGGTTGGCGCACGAATGGCTTCGGCGGGCCATCTCGCTGGATGCTAAGGGGCTGCCGCACACAGCGGTCGACATTCAGCTGGCGGCCCTGCAGGTTACCGCCGCACCCAAGGCGGCTCGCACGCGGCTGGAAGGACTGCTGAAAGAGAAGAACGCCTCGCTGGAGGCGGGAGAGAAAGCCGCCGTGCTGTACTTCCTGGCGCGGGCTTCGTTCGCCGCCGATGAGCCGGCCGCTGCGCGGGCGGCACTGGATCGGGCGCTGACCTGGACCGGTTCCCATGGGACCGAGCAGATCCTGGCGGCCGAGATGGCGTTCGACCCGGCATTCCGGGACTTCGCCCGCCGCGTCGCTGGGGGAAATCCGGTCCTGGCGGTCGTGCTGCAGCGCATCGAGACCATGCGAGGGGTGGCGCAGCAGTATCTGGAAAGCGTGCCGGAAGCGGCCGAGGCGCCGTCCAAGATCGAGGTCATCGGGCTGGGGCGCTCGACGATCCGGCTCGGCGGACGGCAGCTAACCGAGGTGAAAAAGCTGGCTCGCGAGGTCTACTTCTTCCTGGTCGACCAGCAGGGCGCCGAGCGCGACGTTCTGGTCGAGACCTTCTGGCCGCAGTACAACCCCGGCCGGCAGACCTCCAACCTGCATACCGCCATCTACAGCCTTCGGCGGGCGCTGGGCAAGGAAGCCATTCTGCAATCCGGCACCGAGTACAACCTCAACCCGGACATCCCGATTCACTATGATGTGGCCGAATTCACCCGGGCCGCAGAAGTGGCTCTGGCGTTGCCGCCGGGTGACCCCCGCCGCCTCTTCGCCCTGACCGCCGCAATCACCTCCTATGGGGGGCAGTTCCTGCACGGCGCAGACGCTGATTGGGTGATCGAGCGCCGGCGCCGTCTGGAGATGACCTACCTGGATCTGCTGGCCATCCACGCCGAGGAGGCTCTGGTGCGCGATCAGCCGCAGCGGGCGGTGACGACGCTGCGCCAGGCGCTGGAGATCGACCCACTCCGGGACGACACCAATCTGCGCTTGTTGGAGGCCTTGGGACGGCTTGGCCGCCGCAGCGAGGTCGTCGCCCACTACCAGCGCTACGTCCGGCTGATGGCCGATGAGCTGGGCCTCGATCCACCAGAGCAGTTCCGGCAGCTGTACGCGCGTCTGATCGGATAGCGAGCGCGGGGCCGCGCTGCCTTCCCGGATCCCGGCTCCGGGGAGTCCACGTTGCAGCTCCGCTGTGCGGCGGTCTGGACGCTTCGCCGGGGCCGAGCCGCCGAGGCAGGGGGCCGAGGCCACCAGGCTGGTGAGTTGTCCGGATCCTGCCAAACCCGGTTGAGAATTGATTGAGAGCGGGGGCGTACTCTGATGCCAGAGTGGAACCAATCGACAAGGAGGTTGCCATGCATAGCGTCTGCTGCCCGAAAGACGGTGGTGGGCCCGGGGGCTAGCCCCGGAGGCCGCGGTAGAGTCTGGGCTCGTCGAAGACGAGTTCGGAAGAAGGGTGGGCGCTCGGGGGAAACGACCGGAGCGAATGCCCTTCGTGTAGAAACCGTCAACGTCGGCTCCTGCCAGGCAGCAAGGCGACCGGTGCCTGCTGCCTTTCGTTGCTGAGCGACGCGGCAGATTGTCAGAGAGAGGTGTAGACATGTCCATGCAATCGCTCAACCAGCTGGTGGCCCGCTCGATCATCGACCCGGGCGTTGTCCAGGCCTTCCATGCCGGAAAGATCGGGGAAGTGCTGGCCGAGTTGGAGTTCTCCCCCGAGATGCGGGCCGACCTGGTCGATCTGCGCGCACAGACGTGGGCGGAGTTCGCCGTCCTGGCCTACCGGGCCGTCCGCACCGCAGAGCAGCCCGTCCGGCGCATCGAGCTCCCGTCGCCGGCCGAAGGGCTTCTGCCGGATGTGTCCCGGTCTGACGAGCAGCAGGCCGCATGATCCAGACGACTGCCGAAGAGCGCCAGTGGTTCCTGCGGAACCTGGCGCGCGGGCTGGCGGACTACCTGGGGGTGGTGGAGCCCCCGGTCCCCGTCGAACAGCTGCTGGAGCATCCACCCAGCCTGTTCGATGAGGACCTGGGGGTGGTTAACATGTATTCCCATCTGTGGGATGCCACCTTCGCCCGGACCCCGGCCCAACGCGGCAGTATCTTTGTGCGCATCGATCTCCCGGAGAAGGAGCGACGCTTCTCCCTGGCCCGCGAGACGCTCACCGCGCTGGTGACCAGCCGTCACGGCCGGGCCCTGGGACTGCCCGCCTTGCTTCTGGCTACCTTGAAGGAGTGCGCCGAATACTTCGCCCGCCATCTGCTGGCTCCGGAGCCGCTGGTCGAGGCCTACCGCAGCCGGGGCGGCGACCTGGACGCGTTTGGGGCCGCCTTCGAGCTGCCCGCCAATATCGCCGCGTTACGCTGGGAGGATCAAGTCCGCCCAGCGTGACCTGACACCACAGGCGCCCGCGTATCGCACAGAGCCGGTCTCCAGGCCGGCTCTGTCCATTGTAGGGGCACTCTTCTTGCATCGTGCCCGGCGGGACGTGCAGCCGGCATGTATAATCAGCGCGCCTCGCGGCCGGTTTTGCGGGACCATGGAGCCATGGGCAGCAACGGCGTAGCACCGCAGCCGAGAAACGGGCCGGCACGGCCGGTTCACCGCTCACTGGCCTTCAGGTTGCTCCTGTTGACCAGCGTGCTCTCGATCGCGGCCCTCGGCTGGACCGTGGTGCGGCTGCGTCAACGGCCCGCACTGGCTGAGCCGGACCCCACGCTCGTGGCCGCCGCCACCCTCCTCAGCCAGAACCCGACCGCCAGCAGCACCGTCGAGATCATCTCTGAGCCGGATACCCCCACGCCCGCGCCGACACGTTCAGCCGATTTCGGAACGCTCCTCTTTGCCGGCCGCCACGGCGGGCGCTCTCACCTGTGGGCGATCGTCCCCGGAGACGCACAGCCTATCCCTCTCACCGCCTCGGACGGCGATGACCGCGATCCGGCCGTCAGCCCGGACGGGGAATGGCTTGCCTTTGCCAGCCACCGAGACGGGAACTGGGACCTGTACATGCTTCGGCTGCGGTCGGGCGAGGTCCAACGGCTGACCAACACGGCGGGCTATGAGGCCCACCCGGCCTGGTCGCCGGATGGGTTGTGGCTGGCCTACGAGGCCTACTACACCGACGACCTGGACATCTGGATCCTGCCCATCGACGGCAGCCAGGATCCGATCCAGCTCACCAACCAACCTGGGCTGGATGTCGCGCCGGCCTGGGACCCGAATGGCCGGACGATCGCCTTCATCTCCGATCGCGACGGAAATCCCGATCTGTTTCTGGCTGACCTGGATAACCCGAATGACCGCTTCCACAACCTGAGCCGTACGTCAGACGCCGTCGAATCGGCGCCGGCCTTCAGCCCGGACGGCGCTAGGCTGGCGTATTCGGCCGACTTCGAGGGCGTGGCCGAGATCCGCATCCTGGACCTAACACAGCCCGACCATCCCGCCGCGACGGTTGGGCAGGGTGTGGCCGCGACCTGGTCGCCGGACGGCGGTTCGCTGGCGGCTGTCCTGCAGACTGCCTACTCCACCTCAGTTGCACTCTACGGTCTCGGTTCGGAGATGCAGATGACAGCCGGCCTCGGGGGTCTGTCCGTGGAAGGGAGCCCGACGTGGACAGCCTCCGGCCTGCCCGGGGAGCGGATCGCCGCTGCCTCGGGATTGCCCACCCCGGCGCCTGCCTTCGTGGTCGAGATCGGCCAGCGGACGGACCTTGGCCGGCTATCTCTCGCTGACCTCCCGGACTTCCGTTCGCCGCCGTTCCGGCTTTCCGACGCGGTCGACGAGGCCTTCAACGCGCTGCGCGGGCGGGTGGCGCAGGAGGCCGGATGGGATTTCCTCGGCAGCCTGGCGAACGCGTTCGTGGGGTTGAATGACCCGCTGCCTCCGGGGTTCGCATACTCCGACTGGCTGTATACCGGCCGGGCCTTCGCCTTCAACCTGGCTGCCTTCCAGGCCGGGTGGGTCGAGGTCCTGCGCGAAGACTTCGCCGGCCAGACGTATTGGCGCGTCTTCGTCCGCGCCAGCTTGCAGGATGGGTCGCTGGGGGAGCCCTTGCGCGGACGGCCGTGGGGTTTCGACGCGCGCTTCACGGGCGATCCGAGCGCCTACGACCAGGGCGGAGCGCTCAAACCGGCCGTCCCGGCCGGCTACTACATCGACTTCACGCGCCTGGCCGCGGACTTCGGCTTCGAGCGGCTGCCGGCCATGACCAACTGGAGGACGTTCTACCCGGCCGCGCGATTCAACGAGTTCGCCCGAATGGAGGGTATGGACTGGAGCGATGCCATGGCGGAGCTCTACCCGCCTGAAGCCGTCGTCACCCCAACCCTGTATCGCACCGCCACGGTCACCCCGACATCGACCCTGCGTCCGACCCCGACTCCCTGGTGGTGGCGCTGGCGCACTCCCACGCCCAGCCGCACCCCGACCCCGCTGGCTACGGCCGCGCCGCCGCCATGAGACCACTGCCGAAGCGCAGCCATTGGCCGATCGTGGGCGCCCTCGCGCTCGTCCTGGCGGGCTGCGGACCACGTCCCGTAGTTCACTCCAGCACAGAAGTGGCACTGGTCACACCGACCACCGTGGGCGCCGGCCGGGCCGTCCTCGGCCAGGCGGCCGCTGCGACGGTCGAAGCCCTGCCGACGCTGGCGCCAACGCCCCTGCGCTTGACATTCCCGGACAGCGGCCCGAACCCGGTCTCTGCCTGGCGTCCGCCCTTGTACTCGGCGCCTTGGGCGATACGGGCAGGGGATCACTTCTACTTCGCCCGGCCGATACCCTCCGGTGACGTCAACTGGGCGCATCCGCTCTACCGCTACGGCAACACGTATTTCGGCGAAGAGAGCACGCATACCGGGGTCGACCTGGGCGCCGATCGCGGCACGCCAGTCCTGGCCGCCGGCCCGGGAGAGGTGGTCTGGGTCGGGTACGGGCTGTACCGTCAGGTGACGGCGCTGGATGATCCCTACGGCCTGGCGATCGCCATTCGCCACGACTTCGGCTTCGAGAATCAGCCGCTCTTCACCGTCTATGCCCATCTGGGTGCGACCACGGTCTGGCTCGGCCAGCGCGTCGCCACGGGAGAGACGATCGGTTACGTTGGCGAGACGGGCCATGCCTCAGGTGCGCACCTCCATTTCGAGGTCCGGCTGGGCGAGAACCGCTACTTCTCGACACTCAATCCCGAATTGTGGATGGTCCCGCCCGAAGGCTGGGGGATCTTGGCGGGGCGGATCCTGGACTCGGCCGGGAATCCGATCGGGGAGACTCTGGTGCTGATCACTTCGGTGGAGACCGGGCGGCGATGGGAAGTCTGGACGTACGCCCTCGAGACGGTCAACGACGACGTCACCTACCACGAGAGCTTCGCGATAAGCGACTTGCCGGCCGGGCCGTACGAGGTCCAGGTCGCGCCGTTTGGGCGCGCCTACACCACGGCCCTATATGTGTACCCGGGTCAAACGAACTACCTGGTCTTCCGCAGCCGACGCGGCTTCACCATCGAACCCACGCCCACGGCGCCGAACTACGCCGCGCCGCCCTCGATTCCCTGATCCGGAGGATCCCCATGCGCTGGACCGACCTGTTCGGCCGCACCCTGCGGGAGGCCGGGCCTGGCGGCGGGCCCGGTGCCGAGCTGGCTCAACGGGCGGCTCTGGCGCGCCTGGGGGCCGATGACTGCACTCTGCTGCCGCTGGGCCAGCGGGTCGTCGACCGGATCCTTGTGGCCTTGCGCAAAGCGCTTCCGGCGGCCGAGGCGATCGGCCTGCCACCGGGCGCGGCCACCGACGGCTGGGGGGCGCTCTTGGCTTCCGAGGTCCAGAGCTATCGTCAGCTCCCGACAAGCCTGATCGCCGACCGCTGGGTCCGGACGGACGCGGAGCACCCCCTCGGCCTGGCCGCGCCGCGTTGGACGCGGGCGCTGCAGTGGCTCTCGGCCTCCGGCGGGTCGACTCCGGCCGAAGAGGCGCGCGATCGCTGGAGCCAGGCGCTGGAGGGGTGGTGCCAGGCCGCCGGATTGGCGGTCCACCGCGCCGAGCGCGGCGAGGGCGACGGCTGGGCCGTCTGGCACCCCGATTGCCTCGAGGCGTACCTTGCCTGTCCAGCGTGCGCATACGCGGCCGCGCGGGCGGCCGCTCGCTTCGATCGCGGTCAGCCTGACCGCACCTCACCCGCGCCGCTCGAGCCGGTCGCCACGCCTGGCGCCGACACGATCCGCGCACTGGCCGAGCAGCTCGGCCTCTCGACGCGGCAGACGCTGAAGGCGCTCTTCTTGTCGACGCCCGACAATGAGTTGATCGCGGTCATCCTCCGCGGAGACCTGGAGGTCAGCCCGCAGAAGCTGGAGCGCGTGCTCGGGCAGCGAGGGCTCGTGCCGGCTGACGAGCGCCTCATCCGCGCCGCCGGCGCTGAGCCCGGATTCGCCAGCCCGATCGGCTTGAAGGTCCGTGCCCAGCCGAATGACGCAGGGCTGTGGGTCGTTGGGGACCTATCCATTCCCGCCGGCGCGAACTATGTCGCCGGCGCCAACCGGCCGGACACCCACCTGACCGGCGTGAACTACCCAAGGGACTTCGTGGTCACCAGCCTGGCCGACGTCGCTGCTGCGCGAGCCGGCGATCCGTGCCCGGAGTGTCACTCGCCGCTCGAGGGGCGCACGGGGTTCTGGGTGGCCCGATGGGATCCACTGCCCGGATTCTCCTACACCGACGAAGGCGGCAGAGCGCAGCAGGGGGAGGGCAGGGTAGGGACTGCGCTCCTGATCCCGCTGCTGGCCGCGCTCCTGACGCAGCAAGATCCCCAGCGGGCGCCTTCCTGGCCGGCCGAGATCGCGCCCCTGGACGCCTATGTCGTCGTCCTCACGCCCTGGGAGGGCCTGAGCGATTGGGTAGCGGCCTTGGAGAGACGCGGCCTGGCCGTCCTCGTCGATGGCCGCGCCGTCTCGGCCGGGGTGAAGTTCGCCGACGCGGATCTGGTCGGCGCACGCCTGCGGATCACGGTCAGCAAGCGCAGCCTGGCCGATGGCGGAGTGGAGGTCCTGCGCGCGGGGGAGTCGCCGCTCGTTGTATCCCCCGAACAGGCAGCTGCGTTGCTCTAGGCTCCCCACCGACGCGTTATGTCAATTGAGTTTGACTTCACGCGGGTGCTTGTGCTATTCTTCGCACCGATTCGTCCAACGCAGGTGAGCCATGATGCGGGAGCGTGTCGCCGAGAACGTCTACGTCTTCACCAGCGATCGCTATGCCCAGGTGAATGCAGGTGCCGTGATCGGCCCCGAATGGTCGGTCATTATCGACACGCTGGCGTTCCCGGAGGAGACGGCCGAGATCCGCGAGTTTGTCGAGGGCCGGCTGGGCAGCCCGGTGCGCTACGTGGTCAACACGCACTATCACGCCGATCACTCGCTGGGTAACTGCTGGTTTCCCGGCGCGGTCGTCGTCGGTCACGCTCTCGCCCGCCAGTACATGGACACGCATGGCCGGGAAGGTCTGCGCGGGGCGCAAGATCACAACCGGGACCTGCGCGATGTGCAGATCATCCTGCCCTCGGTCGTCTTCGACCAGGGCAGCCTGACGCTGCGCGTGGGCAAGCGCTCGATCGTTCTCTTGCCCCTTCCCGGGCACAGCCAGGATGGCATCGGGGCGCTGGTACTGGAGGATCGGGTCCTCTTCTCGGGCGACGTCATGATGCCGCTGCCGCACCTGGTGCATGGCGAGTTCGACAACATGGTCGCCAGCCTCAAGCGGATCCCGCGCCTGAAGCTGGAGAACCTGGTTCAGGGTCACGGTGAGGTCGTGCTGAGGGGGGAGATCGTCAATGCCGTGCGCTCCAACCTGCACTACCTGGCCTGCATCCGTCGTCATGTACAGGCCGCCTCACGGCGCAAAGACCCTGCCGCCTACCTATCCGACATCGATATCGAGGACTGCGGCAAGGCGCGCATCCTCATCAACGGGCTGGCCGGCGACCTGCACAAGCGCAATCTGGCGGCGCTCTATCAACGCCTGTATGGCGACAAGGCCGGCCCGCCGGCTCCGGCCCGCACCCGAGCGTCGAATGCCAGGAAGCGAAGCGCGCGCAAGGTACGTCCTCATCTTCGACGGCGGTAGCCGCGGCAATCCCGGCCCGAGCTACGGCTCTTTCCGCCTGGAGCGGGCGGGCGAGAAGCGCGCCCGGCCGCAGCGGCGGACTTTCGCGCGGGGCACGAACAACGAGGCGGAGTACCGCGCCCTGATCGCCGGGCTTCAGGCCCTGCTCGCGGCGCTGTCCTCCGAAGGCCTGGCGCCGCCTCAGGTCGCCCTCGAGGTGCGAGGCGACAGCCAGCTCGTCATCCGACAGCTGGAAGGCGCTTGGAAGACGAAGGAACCGCGATTGCGTGACCTGCGCGATGAAGCTGCGGACCTGCTCGCCCGATTCGGATCGGTGCGCTATCGACATCAACCGAGGGCGCGCTCGGTGGCCGCGCTGGGTCATTGACCCCGCCGTCCGGGTGTGGCATAATCGCCGCAACTGAATAGCCGATGGCGTCGATGGAGACGAGTACGCCTGAGTTGGCCTGTCAGCGAACCCGCGGCCGGTGCGAGGCGGGGCAGGCGCCAGGGCGGAAAATCCCTCCGGAGCCGCAACCTGAACGCGGCCGTCACCGCAAGTAGGGGAGCCGGGCCCGCCCTCCGTTAGCCTGGGCGCGGATATTAGCCTGATGATCGGGCCGTATCCAGACGAGCGTCCGCCCATGGCGGGCAGCAGGGTGGTACCGCGGGAGCGTGATCAGCCCCCGTCCCTGAATGGGATGGGGGCTTGTGATTCGGCGGGAGGCAGGACATGACCGAACTCTTGTACCAGACCG
>Ga0105100_10000380_pt1 | contig 26304 bp, 19 predicted proteins | sample PPLLak12cMay2015_2_FD_87033 | JGI IMG/M metagenome (GOLD analysis project Ga0105100, IMG submission 87033) | Freshwater sediment microbial communities from Prairie Pothole Lake near Jamestown, North Dakota, USA - PPLs Lake P8 Core (1) Depth... | ecosystem: Environmental > Aquatic > Freshwater >... | reverse complement strand
TGCTTTTCGTGTTGCTCTTTCGGTTCTTTCTACGCGTGCTCGGCGTTCGCTCGTTCCGCGTGCGTTGGTCTGGTGCGTCGAAATAGCGCCGTGACCATGAAAGGCCCCATGCCTTCTATCGCGCCGTCGCTACCGCACCGGTTACCCGATTGCGCTGAAAGGCGGCCAGGCTCGTCCTGGCCGACCCGCAAAGGCCGCGCGAGCCTTGTCCCTCGCGGATACTGTGAAAGCGTAAGCCGCCGTATCATCGGTCTCACGCTTGCGGTTGTGCTCTGCGCTGTTGCTTGGGTCGAAGCGGCCCAGGACACGGGCAAGATCCGAGTCGTGGGGGTCATGCGGGCATCGTCCTTCGAGCGGGATGATTCGTCCATCCGGGTCATGCGTGAGGCGCTGCAGGCCCTCGGCTACACCGAAGGCAGGGACTTCAGGATCGAGCAGCTCTCCGCGCGCAATCAGGCAGAACGCCTCCCGGTAGTAGCACAGGAACTGGTCCGGCGCAAAGTCGATGTCATCGTGGCCACGACGACGGCCGCGGCACGAGCCGCCAAGGAGGCAACGTCGACCATCCCGATCGTCATGATCGCGTACGACCGCGATCCGGTGGCTGCGGGACTGGTGCAGAGTCTGGCGCGGCCGGGCGGGAATGTCACCGGCGTGTCCTCCCTGCAGCAGGATCTCATCGGCAAGCGCCTCGAGCTGCTCAAGGAGATGCTGCCGGGGCTTTCCACGGTCGCGGTCTTGCACGACGCCTCGACTCAGCGGCTTCCAGAGGGAATGGACGCTGCCGCTCGTGCGGCCGGCGTGCAGCTGCGACGAATCGACGTGCGCTGGCCGGAGGATCTCGAGGGCGCCTTCCGGTCAGCCAGCAAGAGCGCCGACGCAGTCATGGTGTTGTTCTCTTCCATGTTCCATACTCATCGGGCCCGGATCGCAGCCGCTGCGTTGAAGGCGGGGATGCCGACAGCTTCGGCCGGCCCGGCGGCAATGTCACCGGCCTGTACGGGCTGTGGTCGGAGCTGGAGATCAAGCGCATCGAAATGGTCAGGGAGGTCCTACCCGGCACCTCGCTGGTCGCGGTCTGCTGGGAGACGGAGTTCAGCCGCAGCGCGGTCGCCGACCTGCAGCGCAGTGCCCAGACCTTGGGCGTGCGCGTCGAACCCATCGAGGTCCGCGGCCCGGGCGACCTCGCAGCCGCCTTCACGACGGCGAAACGAAAACGGGCAGGCGCGCTTATCCTCATGAGTTCCCCGCTCTTCTACATACACCGCCGACAGATCGGTGCGCTCAGCCTGCAGGCCAGGCTCCCGGTGATCTCAGCCTTCAACCCGGTTGCCGAAGCCGGTGCGTTGATGTCTTACGGACCGGATGTCCCCGCGGCGTGGAGGCGCGCCGCCTACTACGTCGATCGGTTGCTCAAGGGTGCCGCACCTGGTGAGCTGCCGGTAGAGCAGGCCTGGAAGTTGAAGCTGGCCGTGAATCTCAAGACCGCCAAAGCCCTGGGCATCACCATCCCGGAGTCGATCCTGCTGCGGGCGGATGAGGTGATTCGGTGAGACGGTGTGCATTCCCCCTCGCCCTGACCTCACCCCCAAGGCGGGGGAAGGAACAGGAGAAACGTCTGGCAGAGCAGGTGACGCGGTGAATCGACGAAGCGTTCTCGTACTGTTCGCCTCGGCACCGCTATGGCCCGCTCGCGTGGTCGCCCAGCAGTCTGGCCGTGTGCCCATCGTGGGGTTGCTCATTACGCACCCGCCTGCCAATGATCCTGTATCCGACTCCCTGCGCAGAGGCTTGAAGCAGTACGGCTACGAGGATGGTCGGAACATCCGGGTGGAGGTCCGCACGCCCCTCGGTCGGCTCGATCGGGTTCCCGACCTTGCTCAGGAACTGGTGCGGCTCCCAGCCGACGTGATAGTGGTCGTCAACGAAGTGGCATTACGCGCCGTACAGCAGGCGACGAGCGCCATCCCGATCGTGATGATCGGCTGGACCGGCGACCCGGTGGCGCTGGGTGTGATCGAGAGCTACAGGCGCCCGGGCGGCAACGTCACCGGCTTCTTCTCCATGCCTTCGGAGCTGGTAGGAAAGCGGCTCGAGATCCTCAAGGAGGCGCTGCCGCGCGTCGCGCGCGTAGCTGTCTTCTGGGATACGTTCGGCCAGCCTCAGCTCGATGCGCTCGACCGTGCCGCCAAGGCTCTGAACCTCCGGCTCGAACCCATCGAGTTCCGCCGGGCGGACGATCTCCCCGGCCTCTTCGTGACGGCCCGACGCAAGAAGGCGGGAGCGGTGCTGATGACCTGGTCGCCCATTTTCTACGTTCATCGAGAGAAGGTCGCGCAATGGGCGCTCGATGCGGGCCTTCCGACCGTCACCGACTCCGACATAATCGTGGAAGCGGGGTGCCTGCTTTCCTACGGCTTCAGCGTTCTGGACAACTTCGAGCGTGCTGGGTACTTCGTCGACCGCATCCTCAGGGGCGCCAAGCCGGCCGAGCTGCCGGTCGAGCAGATCTCGCAGCTGAAGCTTGCTGTGAACCTGAAAACCGCCAAGGTCTTGGGCATTACCGTCCCCGAGTCGATCCTGTTGCGGGCCGATGAGGTGATCCAGTGAGGCGGCGCCGGTACACCCCCAGGCTAGTTTTCCCCCGCATGCGGGGGAGCGGATTGGCTGCTGGGCGATGGGGTGATCCAGTGGACCGACGAGCTGTTCTGGCCACGCTTGCCTCGTTGCTGCTTTGGCCGCTGGGCGCCGTTGCGCAGCAGGCTCGCGTGCCGGTGATCGGTGTGCTGGTGACGCATCCGCCGCTCACCGACCGGGTATTCGACTACATGCGTGCGGGGCTGCGGCAGTTCGGGTACGAAGAGGGAAAAGACATCAAGATCGAGGCGCGCACCGCGCTCGGTCACCTAGAGCGCGTTCCGGATCTTGCAAAGGAGCTGGTCCGGCTCAAGCCCGCTGCAATAATGGTGGTGAACGAGATCGCAATTCGCGCATTACAGAAAGCCACCAGCACGATCCCGATTGTCATGGTGGGCTACACGGTGAAGGACCCCGTCGCAATGGGATTGATCGAAGCCTATGCCCGTCCGGGAGGCAATGTCACTGGGCTCTTCACCGTGGATTCGGTGCTCATCGCGAAGCGGCTCGAGGTGTTGAAGGAGGCTTTGCCGGAGGTCTCGCGGGTGGCGGTGTTCTGGGACTCCAGCTTTGGCCGCCACCAGCTCGATGAGCTGCAGCGAGTATCGCAGCCTCTCGGCTTGGAGCTCCAGCCCAGCGACGTCCGCAGCCCCCAGGATCTCGAACCAGCCTTCAAGACCGCGAAGCGTAACAGCGCCGGTGCGCTCATCCTGACGTTCTCTCCTTGGTTCTGGGTGCATCAAGCCCGCATTGCCGAGCTTGCTCTCGAAGCGAAGCTGCCAACCGTCAGCGAGTATTTCCAGCTTGTGGAAGCGGGCGGTCTGCTCTCCTACGGCTCTTTCGGTCCGGACAACTGGGTGCGTGCGGCGTACTACGTCGATCGTCTCCTGAAGGGCGCCAGGGTGGCCGACCTGCCTGTCGAGCAGGTTTCGACGTTCAGGCTTGTGGTGAACCTGAAGACCGCGAAAGCTCTCGGGATCACCATTCCCCAGTCGATCCTGCTGCGGGCCGATGAGGTGATTCGATGAACCGCCGCGAGCTGCTCGTTGCGATGGCTGGCGGGTTGATCCTTGCACCTCCCGAGGGCTTCGCTCAGCAGCCGGGACGGATACCGGTCGTCGGCATGCTCATCACCCACCCGCCTGTCACCGATCCGGTCGTCGAGGCGGTGCGCACCGGGCTGCGGCAATATGGCTACGAGGACGGGCGAAACATCAAGCTCGAGGTGCGCACTGCACTGGGGCACCTCGATCGCGTTTCTGCGCTAGCGCAAGAGCTAGTCCGGCTCGGGGTTGACGTGATTGTGGTTGCCAACGAGCCGGCCCTGCGCGCGGCGACGCAGGCAACCAGCACGATCCCGATTGTGATGGCCGGTTATACCGACGATCCTGCAGCTATCGGGTGGATCGAGAGCTATCGGCGCCCAGGCGGGAATGTAACGGGCGCGTTCACGGTCAACTCGGCTCTCATCTCCAAACGCCTGGAGCTTCTCAAGGAGACGCTGCCGAATGTCTCGCGCGTCGCAATCCTCTGGGATCGGACCTTCGGCCAGCGTCAGCTCGAGGAGGCGCAGCGCGTGGCCCCTCCGCTCCGCTTGCGGCTCCAACCGATAGAGGTTCGCGGCCTGCAGGATCTCGCGCCGGCCTTTGAGGCCGCCAAGCGCGCAAGCGCGGGCGCGCTGCTGCTGGTCTGGAGCCCCTTGTTCTATGTAAACGCCGCCCGCGTCGCAGCCCTCGGGCTAGAGACGAACCTCCCGATCTTCAGCGACTCGAATATTGTAGTGGAAGCGGGAGGTCTGCTCTCCTACGGCTCGCTCGGGACAGCCAGCTTTGTGCGCGCTGGTTACTATGTCGCTCGTCTGCTCAAGGGTGACAAGGCGGCGGATCTGCCAGTGGAGCAGATGTCCAACATCAAGCTGGTGGTGAACGTCAAGACTGCCAAGGCTCTGGGGGTTGCGGTTCCCGAGTCGATCCTGCTGCGGGCGGACGAGGTGATCCGATAGCGTGCCTGGCGGTCCGCCGGCCGGCCCGGACCGGTCCAAGGCAAGCACGCCACGGACTGCGCGGCGTCTGCGAGAGGAGTGTCACGTGTGTAAACTGGATGCGAGTAGTCTGCCCCGGGGCCGAAGCGAACGCGATTCCCCGGTCGAACTGTCTGCTGTCCGGTCGGTATGATGCGATCCGAATGGCATCCTAAATAGCGATCTAGCCGGTTATGCGCCGAGGCGGCCTCTTCCTCAAGTACGCTGTCCCCCTCGTGCTGCTGGTGAGCGGCGCGCTGGTGGTCAGCGCTCTGGTGGAGATCTACTTCTCCTACCGGGAGAACAAGACGGCGCTGTCGCAGATCCAGCGTGAGAAGGCGTTGGCGGCGGCGGCGCGCATCGAGCAGTTCGTACGCGAGCTGGAGCACCAGCTCGCCTGGATCGCGCAGACGCCCTGGGGCGCGCGCGGAGTCTCGCTGGACCAGCGCCGGCTGGATTCGTTGCGACTGCTGCGGCACGCGCCTGCGGTTACGGAGGTGAGCCACTACGACCCGACCGGGCACGAACAGTTGCGCGTGTCGCGGCTCGCAATGGACGTCGTCGGCAGCAACACGGACTTCTCCGAGGACCCGAAGTTCAAACAGGCGATCGCCCGCAAGACCTACTTCAGCGCGGTGTACTTCCGCAAGGAGTCCGAGCCGTACATGACCATCTCGCTCGCGGGCACCGGAGAGGATGCGGGTGTGGTCGCGGCCGAGGCCAACCTGAAGTTCATCTGGGATGTGGTATCGGCGCTCAAGGTCGGAGAAGGCGGGCGTGCCTACGTCGTCGATGCGCAGAGCCGCCTGATCGCACACCCGGACATCAGCCTGGTGCTGCAGAAGACCGATGTGTCCGGTCTGCCGCAGGTGCACGACGCACGTGCCAACTTGGCGAACGCGCAGGGCGTGCCCGCCGAGGCGACCTTTGGCCGCAGTCTTCAGGGCAAAGAGGTGCTGTCGGCTTCGGCGACGATCGAGCCCCTCGGCTGGCTGGTATTCGTCGATTTGCCCATCGACGAGGCCTTCGGTCCGATCTATGCCTCGGTCCAGCGCACCGTGGTGCTGCTGCTGGTCGGCCTCGCGATCTCAGCGGTCGCCAGCCTGTTCCTGGTCCGGCGGATGGTCAGCCCGATTCAGACGTTGCAGGCCGGGGCGGCACGGATCGGGGCGGGTGCGCTCGATCACCGCATCGAGGTCAAGGGTAGCGACGAGCTGGGGGCGCTGGCCGGCGAGTTCAATCGCATGGCCGAGCAGCTGCAGGAGTACTACGCGGGACTGGAGCATAAGGTCGAGGAGCGGACGCGCGAGCTGAGCGAAGCGCTGGAGCGGCAGACGGCGACGAGCGAGATCTTGCGCGTGATCAGCCAGTCACAGCGCGACGTGGAGCCTGTCTTCAAGACGATCGGTGATAGTGCGCTGAAGCTGTGCCGGGCGACCAGTGGCGCGGTGTACACCTTCGACGGTGAGTTCATACACCTTGCGACTGCACACGGTTTGAGCGAAGAGGCACTCGAAGCGGTTCAACGGACGTACCCCATGCGGCCGGGCAAGGGCGGCGCGACTGCTCGCGCGGTTCTCACCAGAGCCGTAGCGTACGTACCCGACGCTCGTGAGGATCCGGAGTTTCAGGTGCACAGCATAGTTCAAGCAGCAGAACATCGCAGCATCGTATCCGTTCCTATGCTTCGCGACGGCAGCCCGATTGGAGCCATAACCGTCGGCGGTGCCGAACCACGGATGTTCTCGGAAAGTCAGATTGCGCTGCTCAAGACATTCGCCGACCAGGCCGTGATAGCCATCGAGAACGTGCGGCTGTTCAATGAACTGCAGTCGAGAACCCATGAGCTGGCGCGCTCTGTGGAGCAGATGCGCTCCCTTGCGGAGGTGAGCCAGGCGGTCAACTCGACGCTGGACCTCCAGGAGGTGCTGTCCACGATCGTGAAGCACGCCGTGCAGCTCTCGGCGACCGACGGCGGCGCCATCTACGAGGCCGACGAGGAGATCGGCGGGTTCCGCCTTCGGGCCACCTATGGATTGCCCCAGGACCTGGTCGAGGTGATGCGTGCCACGCCGCTGCGGGCCGGCGAGGGTGCTACCGGACGGGCCGCGGCGTTGCGCACGCCTGTGCAGATTCCCGACTTGCGCGCCGATCAATCCTTTCCCGGCTCCCTTCAACGCATCAGCGAGCGGGCGGGATTCCGTTCCTTGCTCTCGGTGCCGTTGCTGCGAGAGGGGCGCGTTCTCGGCAGCCTGGCCGTCTCGCGTACCGCAGCAGGAGAGTTCCCGCCCGAGGTGGTCGATCTGCTGCAAACCTTCGCCGCCCAATCGACGTTGGCAATCCAGAACGCGCGCCTGTTCCGCGAGATTGCACAAAAGAGCCACGAGCTGGAGGTGGCGAGCCAGCACAAGTCGCAGTTCCTGGCCAACATGAGCCATGAGTTGCGCACGCCGCTCAATGCCATCCTGGGCTACACGGAGCTGATCGTCGACGGCATCTACGGCGAGGTACCGGCGAAGCTGAGCGAGGTGCTGGAGCGGGTGCAAGGCAGCGGCCGCCATCTGCTTGGGCTCATCAACGACGTGCTGGACCTGTCCAAGATCGAGGCCGGGCAGCTCACCCTGGCGGCGAACGACTACTCCTTCCACGACGTGGTGCAGACCGTCATCTCGGGCGTCGAGTCGCTGGCGGCCGAGAAGCAGCTGAAGCTCGTCACGGACCTCCCGGCTGATCTGCCGGTCGGACGTGGCGACGAGCGCCGGATCACGCAGGTGCTGATGAATCTCGTGGGGAACGCGATCAAGTTCACCGATGCCGGCGAAGTCGCGGTGCGCGTGACCGCGCCCGATGGGATGTTCGTCGCCTCGGTTGTCGACACCGGGCCAGGCATCCCGGAGGATCAGCAGCAGCGGATCTTCGAGGAGTTCCAGCAGGTGGACAGCTCCTCCACGCGCAAGAAAGGCGGTACCGGGCTGGGGCTGGCGATCGCCAAGCGGATTGTGGAGCTGCATGGCGGGAATATCTGGGTAGAATCGATGGTGGGCAAGGGCTCGACGTTCTCGTTCAGCCTGCCGGTTCGCGTCGAGCAGAAGGAGGGCACCGCATGAGCAAGCGCATCCTGGTAGTGGAAGATCAAGAGGACAACCGCAGGATCATCCGCGACCTCCTGACCGCGAGCGGCTATGCGTTCATCGAGGCGGTGACTGGAGAGGAGGGCGTCGCGGCCGCGGAGCGGGAGAAGCCCGATCTCATCCTGATGGACATTCAGCTTCCGGGTTTGGACGGGTACGAGGCCACGCGTCGTATCAAGGCGAACCCCGCACTCAAGCAGACACCGATCATCGCCGTGACCTCGTACGCGCTGAGCGGCGACGACCAGAAGGCATTCGCTGCCGGTTGCGACGGGTACGTCACCAAGCCGTTCAGCCCCAAGATGCTGCTGGCGAAGATCAGGGAGTATTTGCCGTAGTGCGGAGTCGGCGCGTGCCTCGACAGCACTCCCGCTGAGAGGGGAGGAAGAGTTGCACCTGCCCCACCTTCAGGGAGAAGGTCGGGATGGTGGCGAACATCGAGACCGAAGCTGCGCTAGAGTCGTGGTAGTGAACTGCTAGTCCGAACCAGACATCGCCACCGCAGGCGCCCTCGGCCAGCGTCCCATGCGCACTCCCGCCCGCATCCTCATCGTCGACGACAACGCCGCAAACGTTGACATACTGCGCGCACGGCTGGCGGCGCATGGCTACGATCTCATTACGGCTGCCGACGGCGAGGAAGCGCTGGCCGCGGCGCGCGAGCACCTGCCCGACCTTATCCTCCTCGATGTGATGATGCCGAAGCTCGACGGCATCGAGGTGTGCCGCAGGCTGCGCGCCGACTCTTCGATGCCGTTCATTCCGATTATCCTGGTCACGGCCAAGACCGACCCGAAGGACGTGGTCGCGGCGCTGGAGGCGGGCGGTGACGAGTACCTCACCAAACCGGTGGATCACGCCTCGCTGGTGGCGCGAGTGAAGTCCATGCTCCGCATCAAGGCGCTGCACGACCAGGTGCAGGAGCAGGCCGCACAACTGCAGCACTGGAACCGTACGCTCGAGCAGCGCGTGGCCGAGCAACTCGCGCAGATGGAAAGCCTGGGGCGGCTCAAGCGCTTCTTCTCTCCCCAGCTCGCCGAGCTGATCCTCTCCGGCGGCGCCGACGATCCCCTCAAGACCCATCGGCGCGAGGTCACGGTGGTGTTCCTCGACCTGCGCGGGTTCACCGCGTTCGCGGAAACGGCGGAGCCCGAGGAGATCATGGCCGTGCTGCGCGAGTACCACGCCGAGATGGGGCAGGTGATCCTGGCTCATGAGGGCACGCTCGAGCGCTTCACCGGCGACGGCATGATGGTGTTCTTCAATGATCCGGTACCGGTCCCCGACCCGGCTGCGCGTGCGGTGCGCATGGTGCTGGCCATGCGCGACCGGCTTCTGGAGCTCACCGCGAAGTGGAAGAAGCGCGGGTTCGACCTCCAGTTCGGCGCCGGGATCGCGCAGGGCTATGCCACCATCGGCGCCATCGGCTTCGAAGGCCGCTGGGACTATGGAGCGATCGGCACCGTGACCAATCTCGCGGCACGGCTGTGCGGCGAGGCCAAGCCCGGCCAGATTCTGGTGTCGCAGCGAGTCCTGGCCTCGGTCGAGGATCTGGCCGATGGCGAGCCAGTGGGCGACCTGCAGCTCAAAGGCTTCCTCAAACCCGTTCCAGCGTTCAACCTCACGGGTCTGAAGCACTAGTGCTGCGACACACTAATTCCACCTCTCACCACGAAGGCACGAAGACACGAAGAAAACCGGAACGAGGGGCTATTAAGGGCTTCCAGCGCTCGCCACCTCGACCATACGATGTTTCGCTACTAAACTAACGTGTCTCTTTACTAGGGGACTGTAACAGCCGATTGGGTACTACCCCAACCCTCTCCCGCGAGGGGAGAGGCAGGGTGCTCCGCATTTCATTGTTACAGTCCACCCGCCCGGGCTTGCGAGACTGAGGCAGGCAGACCCAAAGCCCTGGCTCGGCGGGCCAACCGTCACTGCTGCATCCAACCGCAACCACCGCACGTAAGTTCTGCTGCCGGTCTCCGACCGACTGGCGGAGGTTCACTATGCACAGCCGCTTGGTAGCAATGTTCAACCGTCTGGCTTCGCTGCTCAAGCACAGCCGCGGGCCGACTTCGCCCGGGGTCATCGAGGCTGCCCCGCTGGACCCCGTGGAGCGGCTGCAGCGCAGCGGCAGCACGTTCCGGGTGGTGATGGAGTTCTCTCGCCTGGGCTGGTAGCGGGCTTATGGCGGGGCCCCGGGGCGTGCGCTGACACGCGGGCCGCGCCAGGCTGTTTGACCCGGGCTTCCCTGACCGGATCCCGCCGGCTTGCGCGTCTCGCGCCCACGCTTTCCCAAGGCAGCCTGCTCGCGAGGCTGCCACCTCGAGCCTCGCGTGCCAGCTAGCCCGGATATTTCACCAGGCCACCCCCGTATTGCTTGCAGATGCACACCAGCAAACGCTTTCGAGATGATTGCTGCGCAGGACACTTTGGCTTCGGGGTTACGCGGTTTCCGGCTGGTTCTGGACGGCCATCTCGGGCATGCCCGTCTGGCCAATAGAATGATCTATTGGCTGCGACGGTCGAGCCCGACCTGGCTCGCCCGGAACGACCCAGAAATCCGCGTCCTGATGAAATATCCGGGCTAGAAGGTGAATATTCACATTCCGGCTGTGAGATTGCGCACTTCGAGCCGACCGCTTGGGAAGCTACAGTTCGACTCATCGTCCCTCACGACTCTCCGGCGATGCAACGCAATCACGCTACGGGTGGCATGCGCTGTCAGATAGGCGAGAAAATTCGTCCCGACGCGGGACAGGGAGGGCTAACCATGGAGCCGAGCCAAATGGACCGAGCAGATCCCGGCGTACTGATGAACCCCGCGGCCTCGACAGCTATCACGGCCGCGGCCTTCGGCGACCCCGCCACGTCCTTCCTGATCTACCTTCCGACCCTGCTGGAGCAGTGGGTCCTGGAATTGGAGGGCGTAGAGCCCAGGCTGGAGGAGGGTGCGCTCGGCGCGGCTGTTGGCTACGGTTGCGGTGCGGCGGCGGTCGCCCTGGCCAAGGCTTATCCGGCCTCACACTTCTTCGGCTTCGACCCGGACCCAACTGTCGTGCGTCGCGCGCAACGGCGGGCCCACGACGAGCGGCTCTCCGAGCGCACGACCTTCGAGCAGGCTACGCCGGAGGCAATCCCCAATCACCGCTACGCGCTGATCGTTCTGCTGTCGGGGCTGGCCGAGTCGCGCGACCCCATGAGCGTCGCCTGGCGTGCACTGACGACGCTGGATGCGGCGGGCAGCCTCGTGATCGTAGAGCCCAGGGTAGGCCCGGCGGGCGCCGGCTGCGTGTCGAGCCCGGGCAGCGGGCTGGCACAGGCGGGGTTCCGGCGCGTGCGGCTGATCGATCAGACGGCTTTCGCGCGGGTGTTCGAGGCGCGGCGGTAGTGTAGAGAAGGCGTGAGGAGTAAGGAGTGACAAGTGACAAGTGACAAGTGACAAGTGACGAGGAACCCCTTGCCGTTCATTCGGCGCATCCGGCTGCTTTGCCATATCGGCGGGCGGGAGGCAGGGTCAGGTGCGAGGGCGAGGTCGTAGGCTAGTGGCCCCTCACTTGTCACTTGTCACTCGTACTCGTCACTACTCCCGCCTCACGCTTCTCTACCTACCAATTCAGCGGCAACTTCTTCTTGATGATGATGCGCTTGTCCTGCTCCTCGATGTAGCCGCCGGCTTTCAGCTCCTTGAATACGCGGCTCACCATCTCGCGCGAGGAGGCGATGCGGTTGGCGATGTCCTGCTGGGTCATGGGCTGCTCGATTACCAGCACGCCGTCGCGCTCGACCGCCATGCTCTCGAGGATCGTGCGGATGCGCCCGTAGACGTCGCGGCCCATCATGTTCACCGTCTCGGTGAGCCTGCGCACCTGCCGGGCCAGCGCCTGGACCAGGTGATAGCCCACCTCGGGGGACTCTTCGAGGCATTCCTTGAACGCGGCCTTGGATAGCACCAGCAAACGACTGGGTTCCAGCGTCATAACCGACGCGGAGCGAGGCGCGTCATCCACCAGGGCAAGCTCTCCGAAATGCTGCCCCGGCCCCTGGGTGTTAAGGATGGTCTCCTTCCCGTCGGCCTCGGTGTGGTACACCTTGACGCTGCCGGACAGGATGATGAACATCGAGGTCGCATCGTCCCCCTCGCTGATCACCACCGCGTTGCGCGGGTAGTTTCGCGGGACCGCACGGCTTTCGATCTTCGCGAGGGTCTCCGCTGACAGCCCATCGAAAAGGGGAACGATTTCCAGCATCCCGATCCTCCTTCAAGCACTCATTCTGTTTTCGGCCGGGGTAACCCCTGGTTGAGGGCTGGTCGTGCATCGGTCCCGGCACGGCGGCTGCACAATCATAAGCCATTCGCGCGGCGAGCCTGCATAAGGCCGCTGCTGTGGCACTGTACGGTCGGTTGGCGGGGCGGTTCGTCGAAGTGATACCGGCCTGGGCGTGCGGAATTCCCCCCTTCGACCCAGCGCTACCGCCGGCCGGCCCGGCCTGGAGAGGGGGAGAGATCGAGGGTTGTCCGGTCCGCGGTGTGCGCGGACTCTCAGCGGGCGCGGCCGACCTCGCGCCGCAGATCGCGCAGGTGCGCCCAAGTCTCCGGATCCGTAACCTTGGGCATGGCGGCGTCGATCTTTTCGCCGATGTCGGCGAGTGCCCAACTCACCGCGCCGCGCATGTCGCTGGGCTTGCCCACCGCGGCCCGGAACTGCATACCCGTATCGGCCAGCGATGAGCTGGCGTAAACGGCCTGCCGTGCCTGACGGGCGCGCTCCAGCGCGGCCTCGCCGTCCCATCCCGGCTGCTCGGCCTCGTCGGACAGGTTGCGGGTGATCCCCCGCCCCTGAGACTCGGGGTCCGAAACGTCGCCGTTCGAGACCAGCATCGCCGTGACGTAGTTGCGTTGCAGCTGGCGCCGGTATGAGTCGACGACGGGCTTGTCCTTCGTCAATTCGGCGAACAGGCCCTTGTTCAGGTCTTCGAGCATGTCGAGCCCGTAGTAGCCCTGCTTGCCGCGCTTGCCGGCGGAGGCTTCCCCCATGCGGCTGAACACCCCCGGGGTAAGCAGCTGCTGCAGGAGCCGCACGTTGATGCCTTGCAGCGCATCGTCGGCGCTCGCTGGCTCGATGCGGGCGACCACGTCCCGGTCGAGCAGCGCCTTGGGCGTGACGAATGCTTTGTCGAGCAGGAACTGCACTGCCTGGCGTTGCTTTTCCGGCGCTACCGGCTGAAAGGGTAGCCCGCCGCGGCCACCGTGATAGCGGGTCTCCTCCACGCCGCCCACCAGCCTGGCCACCGCCGTCAGGATCCGGTAGCGGTGGTTCACCAGCGCGTAGTACATCTCCGCGAGGCGTGTGTAGTCCTTGCCCAGGGGTGTGGTGGCCGAGACCAGGAACGGTATCACCCGGTCGACGTTCTTGAGTCCCAGCTCTCCAGCGGCGATCAGGTCCGATCCGAGTACGTTGCTCGTGATGCTGGGGTCCAGGCGCGCGACCGCGTCCTCGCCGCCGAAGCGCAGCATGGGCTCATCGATCTGTCGTGCGGCCATCGCATCCAGCAACGGCCATTCCTCGTCCGAGGTGATGTTCTTGCCAAGTGGCTTGTAGCCCCACTCGATCGCGAAGTAATCGTAGGGCCCGAAGCGCGGAATCAGCGCCGCGCCGTCGCCGGGCTGCGCCACGTAGTTGAAGCGCGCATAGGACATGAGGGAGGCGGAAGTTCCCCAGCGCCGCGTCCAGTCGGGGCTGCGCAGCTGCTCGACCCCAACCACCGAGGTGGCCTTGAAGTTGTGGCGCAGTCCCAGCGCGTGGCCGACTTCGTGCGTCACGACATAGCTCAGCACCTCGCCCATGAGATCGTCGGGAAGGGGCAGCTTCTGGGCGCGCGGGTCGAGCGGACTGACCTGGGTGAAGTACCAGGTCTCCCCCAGGCGCAACACGTCGTTCCAGAACAGGGCGTGTGAAGAGATCACCTCGCCGCTGCGCGGATCCGTTACCGCCGGGCCCATGGCGTTCTCACGCGGGCTGGGCGTCCAGCGGATGACCGAGTAGCGCACGTCCTCGGGGTCCCAGTCCGGGTCTTCCTCCTTGGTGGGCGCGTCGCGCGTCAGGATCGCGTTCTTGAAGCCGGCCGCCTCGAAGGGGTCCTGCCAGGCCTCGATGCCTTTCTTGATCCAGGGACGCCACCTGTCGGGCACCTCTTGGCTGATGTAGAACACGATCGGGTTGACGGGCTCGGACACTGCCTGCTCGGGATGCTTCTTCTCGAGCCGATAGCGGGTGATGAAGCCGCGCTTGACTGCCCGATGCTCGGGGGTGCCGTAGTCGTCGAAGCTCACGTCGAAGTAGCCCACGCGCGGGTCGGAGTAGCGACCGACCATGGGCTTCTCCGGGAGCAGCAGCATGCTGGTGTGGAACACGAAGCCGAGGCTGGCGGGGATGGGCGAGCGACCCGGCTCGTAGGACCTGGCGAGTGCTTTGGGGTCTGCCATCCACGTCTGGAAGTAGCGCATCTCCACGTTGCGCGGGAAGACCTTGACTGTCTCGATGTACGAGCGCTTGGGGTCGATGGCGGACATCTGGAAATAGGTCTTGAACTCCTGGGCGAAGCCCTCGGGGACGTCGGTCACGTAAAGCCCGGTGACATCGATGACGGGCGCGCCATTCTCGCCCTCGGCGATCGCCTCGAAGGCTTTGATCACCGGGCGCAGCGAGGCGGCCTCGACGCCGCGTTGAAGGCGGGACATGTTCTCGGCGCGCATCTCGTACTGCACGGCCTCCAGGTAGACCTTGTTGCCGCGCCGGGTCCAGCGCACCAGCCGGTTCTCCACTACCGCCCCGGGCGCCAGCTTCTCGGTGCCGGCCGACAAGGCTGCGAACTCGGTGTTGAGCAGCATGTCCCGGTCGAGCATGTCGAGCGGGATCTCGTAGAGCACGTGATCGCACACCACGTGTACCGTGAACAGGCCCTTGAGCGTGTGCAGCTGCTGCGGCATGCCGGGCCGGCAGGGCGCCACGTCGCTGGCGTTGATGGCCCGTGCTGGCAGCGACTGCGCGGCGAGCAGCAGCGCGGCCGTGAGGGCGAAGATCGCGGCTTTCATCCTAGATCCACACGCTCATTCACCACAGAGGCACAGAGACACAGAGAAAACCATAAGTTCCAGACCAGTTCAGGACCACGCTACTTGTGACCCGGCGACCTGCACTATCCTCCCGCCTTTCACCTCTGCGCCTCTGTGTCTCTGTGGTTCACGATTGCCTTGCAGGTCTTAGTCCTGTGGCGTGAGCGCGGTGCGGTAGCGCCTCAGCTTCTCGACGTAGTGCTCGGCGTTCCCCAGCACGAACTGAACCTCCTCGTCGGTGACCTGGCGCACGACCCGCCCCGGGGAGCCAACCACCAGTGAGCGGTCCGGGATCTCCTTGCCTTCCGTGATGAGTGCATTCGCGCCTATGATGCATTGCTTGCCGATCCTGGCGTTGTTAAGGATCACCGCTTTGATTCCGACCAGGCTGCCTTCGCCGATGGTGCAGCCGTGCAGCATGACCATATGGCCGATGGTGCAGTCGCGCCCGATGGCGAGCTGGATGCCGGGGTCGGTGTGCAGCACTGCGCCGTCCTGAATATTGGAGCGGGCGCCGACCGTGATGAGATCGTTGTCGCCACGGATCACGGCGTTGAACCACACGCTCGCGTCCTGCTCCAGGACTACGGACCCGATCACCGTGGCGTTGGGGGCGATGTAGTGGTCGCCGCGGCACTCCACGCGGCGCTCTCCGAGTGCGAACTGCATCCTGTCTCCAGCGTCGATTGTGAAATGGCTGCTGCCGCCGTGCTGCGGGCGGGTCGGGCGCGCACGGGCATGGCCGCCGCTTGCCGGCGGCTCCGGCAGCAGCAGGCAACCTGCCAACAAATCAGCGTGTTACTTCCGGTGCATTATAGCCGCCGGAGCACGTTTACCGCGCCCGCCCGGCGCGGGATAATGCAGTGTCGAAATCGAACCGGAGGGAAGAGACCATGAGTACCGACATCCAGGGCCTGCTGGGGGCCGACGCCGAGGGGCTGCTGAGCCACGTGTGCAAGGGCATCCCGAAGGAGTCGCTGCACCTGCCCGGCCCGGACTTCGTGGATCGCGTCGTTGCGCAATCCGACCGCACGCCCCCGGTCATGCGCAGCCTGCAGCAGCTGTTCAACCAGGGCCGGCTGGGCGGCACCGGCTACCTGTCGATCCTGCCGGTGGACCAGGGCATCGAGCACAGCGCGGGCGCATCGTTCGCGAAGAACCCGGCCATGTTCGACCCGGAGAACATCGTCAAGCTGGCCATCGAAGGCGGCTGCAACGCGGTGGCCTCGACCCTGGGCGTGCTGGGCGCGGTGTCGCGCAAGTACGCGCACAGGATCCCGTTCCTGCTCAAGTTCAACCATAACGAGTTCCTCACCTACCCGAACAGATACGACCAGATCTTCTTCGCCAGCATCAAGCAGGCGAAGGACATGGGCGCGGTCGCGGTGGGTGCGACCATCTACTTCGGCTCGGCGGAGTCTTCACGGCAGATCATCGAGGTGAGCAAGGCGTTCGAGATCGCGCACGAGATGGGCATGGCCACGGTGCTGTGGTGCTACCTGCGCAACAGCCACTTCAAGATCGACAAGGACTACCACGTGTCGGCCGACCTCACCGGCCAGGCCAATCACCTGGGCGTGACCATCGAGGCGGACATCATCAAGCAGAAGCTGCCGGAGAACAACGGCGGGTACAACGCGCTCAACACCAAGGAAAACCCCTACGGCAAGACCGACAAGCGTGTTTACACGGAGCTGACCAGCGACCACCCTATCGATCTGACGCGCTACCAGGTGGCCAACTGCTTCATGGGGCGCGCGGGGCTGATCAACTCGGGCGGAGCCTCCGGCGAGAACGACTTCCACGACGCGGTGCGCACTGCCGTGATCAACAAGCGTGCCGGCGGCATGGGCCTGATCTCCGGCCGCAAGGCCTTCCAGCGTCCCATAGCCGAGGGCGTGAAGCTGCTCAACGCGATTCAGGACGTGTATCTGGACAAGCGCATCACGGTCGCGTGAGGAGGCGACGATGAGGAAACTGTTGGCAAGCGTGAGCGGACTATTGCTCGCCGGTGCGCTGCTCGGCGCAGCGACTGCATCGCATGCGCAGACTGTCCGAGCCTTCGCGCTGATCAAAGGGTGCGGCGACGCCTATTCGGGCGTCGGAGGCCGGCTGGAGATGATCGAGCGCCCGTCCCCGGAGGGCGTGAAGTTGGTGGACGTGCGCCTGCAGGTCCAGGGCCTGCCCGACGGCAAGCACGCGGTGCATATCCACGAGGTCGGCGCGTGCACGCCCTGCGGCGACGCTAAGGGGCACTTCGACCCAGGCCCGGCCAGCAACAGCAGCCCCGACGGCAACCATCCCTTCCACTCCGGCGATCTGGTCAACATCGAGATCCGCAATGGCCAGGGCGCGATGCAAACGACAACCAGTCGGGTGACGCTGTCGGACGGTCCGCTGTCCGTGTTCGACGCGGACGGGTCGGCGCTGATCGTGCACGTGGACCCGGACACCTATTGCCCGGAGGGTGAGGCGAAGGGGTGCGCCGGCGGCGCCCGTGCCGCCTGCGGCGTGATCGAGCGCTATTGAGCGGACATGGCGGCGACGCGGCACGCCTGGCTGTGCGGCGTCCTGACAGGATCCGCGGTGGCGCTCACGGGTCTGGGGTGTGGCCTCGTACAAGCGCAGCAGGCGGGCGACGATGAAGCGCAGCTTCAGGTGCTGCGCAGCGAGATCCTCGGGATGATCGGAGATGCCCCTTGCGCGAACCTGGTCCACTGCCGCCTGCTGGCGTTGGGTACCCGGCCCTGCGGCGGAGCGGACGAGTACTTTGCCTACAGCAGCCACACGGCAAACCGGGCCGTGCTGGAGAACAAGGCGCTCGAGTACACCCTGATCCAGGAAGACGTCCAGCGCGCCAAGAGCGTCGCCGGCGTTTGCGTGGTGCTGCCGGAGCCGCGTCTGGTGTGCGTCGACCGGCGTTGCCGCGCCGTGAGCGAGCAATGACTGCCACCAAGCTCATCCCCAGCCTCGGGGTCTCCGACATCGAGCGCTCGCTCGCCTTCTACCGCACTTTCTTCGGCTTCGAGGTGGCAGACTCGTACGACGATCAAGGGCGCATGGCGTGGTGCTGGCTGCGCGCCCGCGGCGCGGAGCTGATGCTGCAGCAGCTATCGTCGGACCAACAGATCCGCCTCAATCCGGCCATCGGGCAGAGCTGGGCGGTCTATATCCGCGTCGACGATATCGAGGCGCTGCACACCAAGCTCGAGCGCGGCGGGTTTCCGGTATCGGGGATCAAGGCCACGTCGTACGGTGCGCGCGAGTTCTTCGTGCCCGATCCCGACGGCTACGAGCTGTGGATCTCGGTGCCGTAGGAAGCCGACGTCGATGACGACGAGGAGGGGGACGAGGACGACTGACGCTGCCTTCAGCGACCGGGCTCTGACCGGCGAGCAACACCAGCAGCGCTGCGTTCGAGGCCTCACCTCGCTCGCTGGAAAGACTGGAGAGAGCGGGAACCCCCTGATCTGATTTGACATTCTGATTGTGCCCACACCCTCTCCAGTGCGAGATCACCGAGTACCCAGGCCCGTTACCTGCATGGGTGAGACACGCAATCCGCGGGTTTGGCCGAAACCTCGGGCAACCGCTTATGTGCACAGGGATTTCCCTCAAGCGTGGTGATCTTGCTGCCGATAACGAGTTGCTGCTACGGGTTCTGTCAGCGCCCCGCGGGTCACCGCGGCGAACATAGATTCCGCGCGACGGCCCGTTGCGCGGCGCACAACTTCAAAAGAACCCTATATCAGTCACGATAGCAATGGGCGCCCTTCGGAAACTCATCGGTCTCCTCCCGGGCATTCGCCATCTACTGGCGGTCACCTGGCCGCTACTCGGTATTGTCGTCGTGCTCGTGTGGCTGTTCGGCGAGAGCATGACGATCCTCGGCTCCGCACGCTCCTACTCGGAGGGCAACAGCAACTGGTCCAAGGAGCAGAAAGAGGCGGTGTTTCAGCTCCTGCGCTATGCCGAGACTCACGACGAGGCCGACTTCGAGCGCTATCGCGCGGCTATCGCCGTGCCGCTCGCCTTCAAGCGATTCCGGATCGAGCTGACGAAGCCCGAGCCGGATATGCAGGTTGTGCACGAAGCACTGCGCGCAGGCCTTACACACCCCGACGATATGGAATCGGGGATCGAGTTCTTCCGCCGGTTTCACCGCATGCCGCCGATGTCGGAGGTGATAAAGGTCTGGAAACGGGGTGATAGCCTGATCGAGGAGTTGACAGTAACCGCCGATCAGCTGCATCAGGCCATCCAGCAGGGAACTGCAGATCAGGACCGGCTTCGTCAGATCCGCGACCGCATGCTGGAGATCAACGCCCAGCTCACGCCGATGTCGCAGGAGTTCACCCGCAGCCTGGGCCAGGCGTCGCGCCAGACCCAGGTGATTCTGATGGTGTCGCTGTTCTCCGTGACGGCGCTCCTGCTCCCGATCGGCGTGTACCTGTCACACCGGACGCTTCGCCGCGGGCGAGCCTTCGAGCGGGCCCTGAAGCTCAGCGAAGAACGGTTCAACCTTGCGGTGACGGGCAGCAACGATGGATTGTGGGACTGGAAGATCCAGCCTGACGAGCTGTACTACTCGCCACGGTTCGCGCAGCTCCTCGGGTACGAGGCTGGGGAGCTGGTGCACAGCATAAAGACGATGCGAGATCTCCTGCATTCGGAGGACCGCGATCTTGCCGACCAATCGATGGCTTCGCATCTGACCAGCCGCACGCCCTTCGACATCGAGGTGCGGATGCTGACCAAGAGCGGGGAGTATCGCTGGTTCCGGGTGCGGGGCCAGTCCGTCCGCGATGCGAATGGAGACGCGGTGCGGATGGCGGGCGCTCTGACCGACATCACCGACAAACGGCTTGCTGCGGCCGAGCTGTTCGCCGAGAAGGAACGGGCGCAGGTCACGCTGGCGTCGATCGCCGACGGCGTCATTACGACGGATACCGAGGGATGGGTGGAATACCTGAACCCGGTAGCCGAGGACTTGACGGGCTGGACGTGGCAAGAGGCGAAGGGCCTGCCGGTCCAGGCACTGTTCCGGCTGGTGGACGAGACGCATCACCGGCAGGCGCCCAACCCGATCGACATGGTGCTCAACGAAGAGCGCACGATCGAGGCCGCCGCCAACATCCTCCTCCAGCGCAACGATGGCGTGGAGATCCCGGTGGTCCATTCCGCCGCGCCGATCCGCGACCGTTCCGGGGCCTTGGTCGGCGTGGTGCTGGTGCTGCACGACATCAGCCGGGAGCGCCAGTATGCCGCCCGACTTTCCTACCAGGCGAGCCACGACGCACTGACCGGCCTGATCAACCGGACCGAGTTCGAACGCCGCCTGGCGCTTGCACTGCAGTCCGCGGCCCAGATCGGGCGGCACCACAGCATCATGTATCTCGACCTCGACCAGTTCAAGGTCGTGAACGACACCTGCGGGCATGCCGCGGGCGACCAACTCATGCGCCAGGTCAGCGCCCTGCTTGTGACCGGCTTGCGCGAAGGGGACACGCTCGCCCGGCTGGGGGGCGATGAGTTCGGCGTGCTTCTGGAGAACTGCCCGCCGGATGCCGCACTGAAGATCGCCGACAAGCTGCGCCAGACGGTTACCGAGTTCCACTTCACTTGGGACAAGTTGCGCTTCAACATCGGCGTCAGCATCGGTCTGGTCAACGTGGACGACGGGCTGTTCACGCTCGCCGAGGTGCTGCGAGCGGCCGACACTGCCTGCTACATGGCGAAAGAAAAGGGCCGCAATCGCGTCCAGGTTTACCATGCGGATGACAGCGAGTTGACTGTTAGGCAAGGCGAGATGGAGTGGGTGGGCCGCCTGCAGAAAGCGCTCGACGAGAACCGCTTCCTGCTCTACGCCCAGGAGATCGTGGCGGTGGATGGATCCAGCCAGCAGGGCAGCCACTGCGAGCTGCTGGTGCGGATGGTCGATGAACAGGGTCAGCTGGTGTCGCCGAGGACATTCATTCCGGCTGCGGAGCGTTACAATCTCATGCCGGCGATCGACCGCTGGGTGATCCGCACCGCGCTTGCCACGCTGTCCCGGCTTCGCGCGCAGAGCAACAGCACCCCGATTTCCTTGTGCGCGATCAATCTGTCGGGGGCATCCATCGGGGACGAACGGTTCCTGGACTTCGTTCACGAGCAGCTGCGCGTCTTCGACGTCCCCCGCGAGTGCATCTGCTTCGAGATCACTGAAACCGCGGCGATCTACAATCTGGACAAGGCGCAGCGGTTCATCCAGGTGTTCCGTGCGCTTGGATGCCGGTTCTCGCTGGACGATTTCGGGGCAGGCATGTCGTCGTTCGCCTACCTGAAGCATCTTCCCGTCGACTTCCTCAAGATCGACGGGGGCTTCGTCAAGGACATGGCCGACGACCCGATCGACCGCGCGATGGTCGAGGCGATCAACAGCGTCGGTCACGTGATGGGCAAGCAGACCATTGCCGAGTTCGTCGACAGCGAACGGGTGATGGCGGCGCTGCGCGAGATCGGCGTCGACTACGCGCAGGGCTACGGTGTCGCCAAGCCGCAGCCGTTTGCTCCCCGCCTGGGAATGGCGCGGGTAGCATAAAACCGCAGCCAAGGCAAATCTCCCGGAACGATAGGTTTTCCCCCCGCGCCGCCCGCTCGGGCAGTCTGGCGCGCCCTGTCACTTGATCTCGTCATTGAATCTCCCTAGACTCGGGTACGGGGACTGGTATACGGGTGGGGTGCAGTCGGGCTCCGGTCGGCGGAAGCACGATCCGGCGTTCACGGCGCTTCGGGGGAAGACGGTGGCGGAGTGCCAACGTCGCGGCCATGCACGGAGGGAGAGGTCCGTGTGTTCAATGATCGCGACCGCTGCACCGCCCACGTCACTACACACAAACACATACATACAGGTGTACAGATGGGGAGCATGTATGAGCTATCGCCGCATCCGGCGTGGGTGGACACCATGCATCGATTCGTCCAGCCGTACTGGGATGCGCTGCTTGGCGGTGCTTTCGCGGAATCGGCGGCGGGCACTCGCCTCACGGTCGACGAGTTACGTGGCTGGATTCTGCACATGTATCCGTTCATCCACACATTCCCCAAGTTCCTGGCGGAGGGCTTGATCAAGGTCGAAGACGACGAGTCCCGCTCCTTCCTTATCGACAACATCCGGGTCGAGAAAGCGCACGCCGAGCACTGGCTGTGGATGGCCGAGGGCTTCGGGCTGCGCAGAGCAGATCTGCTCGAGCTCGCCTCGGGGGAGCGGCCAGCGCTGCGCGACGTGCAGTCCCTGACCGACTGGCTGTGGTACATCAACACCAAGGGGAGCCTGGCGGAAGCCGTCGCCGCGACCAGCTTCGCAATCGAGGGTGTCACCGGCGATCTGACCCAGAAGACCCTAGAAGGCTTCCTGGCCTACGGGCAGTTCCCGGGGGTTGTGATGGACGCGCGCACGTCGCGCTGGATGCGGTCGCATGCGCGATATGACGACGAGCACCCCAAGATCGCTCTGGAAGTCATCAAGCGTTATGCAACGACCGAACGCCTTCAGCACAAGGTGATGCTGGCCGCAAAGCGCAGTCTGCAACTGCTCGATCTGGCTATGAACACTGCCTATCGCGCCTATTCGGAGACGGCAGCAAACGGCCCGGCGGGTGGGGTCGAGCAGCGCGCCGCCGAGCGCCGGAAACGAGACCTCCCGACGGGCTTCCCCGAGCGCCGATTCGGCGAGCGCCGCGGGCGGCCGCTGCGCTCAGTCGCCTAGTGCGGCTTCGCGGACACTGGCGATAGTGCTGCCGAGGTGCTTGCCCTGAGTGCACCGGCAGCGGGGAAGCGCTATTGGGAGAAGGCCAACGGATCCATCCGCACAGCCAACGTGGCCGGGCCATGAGATCCGTTCTTTCCGGAGATCGCAATGGATAACCCCGGTGCGTCCTTTCGGCTAGAAGCCGGCCCAGGTGTGCGCCCTTTGCGCCGCCTGGACGACCTTCCCGGGCCCCGGGGGGTGCCGCTGCTGGGCAACGCGCTGCAGCTGAAGCCCAAGCAGTTGCATCACATCATGAGCGGCTGGGCCGAGGAGTTCGGCCCGCTGTTCGTCTTCAAGGTTGCGACCACCCGCATCCTCACAGTCGCGCATGCCGAGACGATCCAGGAATTGCTGCGCGAGCGGCCGGAGCGCTTCCGTCGCTGGCGGAGGATGGAAGAGATCGGGGCCGAGATCAAGGCAGATGGGGTGTTCACTGCCGAGGGAGCGAAGTGGAGGCGGCAGCGCAAGTTCGTGATGTTCGCGCTGAATGCGAGCCACGTCCGGGAGTTCGTTCCCCGTCTGGAGGAAGTGGTGGGACGGCTGCGGCGCCGCTGGTGGAGCGCCGCGCTCGCCGGCACGCCGGTGGATGCCCATGCCGACCTGATGCGGCTCACGGTGGACGTGACGAGCGGGCTCGCGTTCGGGAAAGATCTCAACACACTGGAGGAGAAGGCCGACCCCATCCAGAAGCACCTCGACAAGCTGTTCCCGGCGATTGCACGGCGGCAGACCGCGCTATTTCCCTATTGGCGCTATGTCGAGCTGCCCGAAGACCGCGAGGTGACCGTTGCGGTGAAGGAGGTCAGCAAGATCATCGATGGCTTGATAGCAGAGACCCGGGCGCGTGTGACGGCGACACCGGAGCTGCGCGCGAAGCCTCGGAACCTCCTCGAGGCGCTGGTAGTTGCGCAGGAGCAGGGCGAGGGCGGCCTCAGCAACGAGGAGATCGCTTCGAACGTGATGACCTTGCTGCTCGCAGGGGAGGATACCACCGCGAACACGATCTCGTGGATCGTCCACTTCCTGATGGAGCACTCCAGCGTACAGGCAGCGGTGCAGGATGAAGTGGATCAGGTAATCGCGTTGGCTGAGCATCCGTGGCGGGATCCGACGACTGCAGACAGGTTGCGCTACGTCGAGGCGGTGGCGAACGAGGCCATGCGTTGCCGGCCTGTCGGCGGGCTTCTGTTTCTGGAACCCAACGAAGACGTGCAGATCCATGACGTGCATGTCCCGAAAGGAACGCCCATCCTCGTGCTCAACGGCCACGTGGGGAGTCAGGAGGTCAACTTCCGTGGAGCGGACCAGTTCCGGCCGGAGCGCTGGCTGGAGGCGGACGAACGTGGTGATGGAGCGCACAACACGACGGCGTTCATGCCGTTCGGAGCGGGTCCGCGGTTCTGTCCGGGCAGGAAGCTGGCGATGCTTCAGATCAAGATGGTCACTGCGATGCTGTGCCGCGACTTCGAGATCTCGCGCCCGGCCGACGCGCCGCCCGTGGTCGATGTCTACAACTTCACCGCGGGTCCGAACAACGTGTACGCAGTTCTGCGTCCACGCCGCCCGGTGCGCCTCGGGCTCGACATCGATTTCCGTCTCGCCCAGCGCCGTATCGCCAACCAGCCGATCGCGTTTCCGGACCGTCGCGTCGCAGACCGTCGTCGCCAAGCTGCTGGCGCCAGCGGCTGAGCCTGCCGCAGAACGCGGGTGTTGGGCCGCCGCTGAGATGCAGCAGTGACATTCGTTCCGGTCAACTCGCCAGGCTGACCTCCACCCGGCGGGCTTGCGCTTCCGTGCCGCTGCCGGTGATGACCTCGGGCTTTTTCATGTTGATGCGCTCCTCCGGTACGCCGGCGGCCTTGAGCGCCTCGCGCACCGCCTTGGCACGCTCCTTGGCAAGCTCCTCGTTCTGCGCAGGGTCGCCGGTGGCATCGGTGTAGCCCGAAATATCTATCATTTTGTCAGGATCGGCGCGGACGGCTTCGGCCAGCGCAGCCAGTTGCGCAGGCGCGTCGGCGGGCAGGTCCTGCTTCCCGACTTCGAAGTAGATGCTGACCGGAGCGACGGGCGCCGCAGCCATCGCGGGCGCCGGCGCAGCGCTCTCCGGCACGCCCGACGGCGTTGCGTGTTCGCCCCCGGTTGCCGGCAAGAGCGGCACCAGCAACAGCGCGACGATGTTGATGATCTTGATCAGCGGGTTCACGGCGGGTCCCGCGGTATCCTTGTAGGGATCGCCGACGGTGTCGCCGGTCACCGCCGCCTTGTGCGCGTCGGAGCCTTTGCCACCGTAGTGTCCGTCCTCGATGTACTTCTTGGCGTTGTCCCAGGCCCCGCCGCCGGTCGTCATGGAGATGGCGACGAACAGGCCGGTGACGATCGTGCCGATCAGCAATCCGCCCAGGGCCTTGGTGCCGGCACCCGGACCCATCAGCCAGTTCATCAATACCACCAAGACGATCGGCACCAGGATCGGCAGCAGGCTCGGGATGATCATCTCCTTGATCGCCGCGCGGGTCAGCATGTCCACTGCCCGTGAGTAGTCGGGCTTGGCGGTGCCTTCCATGATGCCTTTGATCTCGCGGAACTGGCGGCGCACCTCGTTGACGACGGCGCCGGCAGCACGACCCACCGCTTCCATGGCCATGGCGCCGAACAGGTAGGGCACTAGGCCGCCGATAAACAGCCCGATGATGACGGCGGGGTCGGACAGGCTGAAGTCCACCATCTTGCCTGCGGCCTGCAGATTGTGCGTGTAGTCGGCGAACAGCACCAGTGCGGCCAGGCCGGCGGAGCCGATGGCGTAGCCCTTGGTCACCGCTTTGGTGGTGTTGCCCACCGCATCCAGCGGGTCGGTGATGTTGCGGATCTGCTTGGGCAACTCGGCCATCTCGGCGATGCCACCGGCGTTGTCCGTAATCGGCCCGTAAGCGTCGAGCGCGACGATCATGCCGGTCATGGACAGCATCGCGGTGGCGGCAATGGCGATGCCATACAGCCCGGCCAGCATGAAGGCTGCCCAGATGGCGATACACACCGCGATCACCGGCAGCGCGGTGGATTTCATCGACACGCCCAGGCCGGCGATGATGTTGGTGGCGTGCCCGGTCTGCGAGGCGGCAGCCACGTGCCGGACCGGGGAATACTCGGTAGCGGTGTAGTACTCGGTGATGACCACCATCGCGGCGGTGAGCGCCAAGCCCACCAGCGCAGCGCCGAACAGCGGCCAGGTGTGGCCGGGCATCATCCAAGCGGTGATCGGGTAGAAGGCGATCGCGGCGAGCACGCCGGAGACGATGACGCCCTTGTACAGTGCGCCCATGATCTTGCCGCCTTCCTTCGCCTTGACGAAGAACGTGCCGACGATCGAGGCGATGATCGACGCTCCGCCCAGCACCAGGGGGTAGAGCACCGCGTTCTGGCCGGCGTCCTGCATTACCAGGGCGCCCAGCAGCATGGTCGCCACGATCGTCACCGCGTAGGTCTCGAACAGGTCGGCGGCCATGCCGGCGCAGTCGCCCACGTTGTCGCCCACGTTATCGGCGATCACCGCGGGATTGCGCGGATCGTCTTCAGGGATGCCGGCTTCGACCTTGCCCACCAGGTC
>Ga0105100_10000379_pt1 | contig 26363 bp, 27 predicted proteins | sample PPLLak12cMay2015_2_FD_87033 | JGI IMG/M metagenome (GOLD analysis project Ga0105100, IMG submission 87033) | Freshwater sediment microbial communities from Prairie Pothole Lake near Jamestown, North Dakota, USA - PPLs Lake P8 Core (1) Depth... | ecosystem: Environmental > Aquatic > Freshwater >... | reverse complement strand
TCGAATATCGGATCGCTTGTACCTTATAATCCGTATGCGATAAGCAACCTGGAAATAAATTTTAAATAAACATGCGAAAGATGAAGTAAAAAAGAAGACCTGACAGGTTAAAACCTGTCAGGTCTTTTTGTTTACCATAGATGGAAGGTTGGTGGAGTGGAAGAAATCAGCAGTAATAAGTTAGAAGCCAGAAGTTAGCAGGTAGTGGCTAACTGTTCATTGTTCATTGCTCATTGTTCATTGCTCTCAGCAACCATCACATAGTTCATGGGTACTTCAACCATCGTCGCTATGTCTTCACCGGCTTCCAGCATATCATAATCTTCTTCGTGATAATGCCAGTATATTTTAATGGGGCTGTCCTTCTCAAGATGAGGTTTTATAATCATCAGTACATCTGCAATAAATTTTGCAGCGGCCGTATTAAAATATCCAAGCTTGAAATTAATCCTGAATGGCATGTTTTTAGATTTATTCGTCTTGTCCCTGTCCAGTTCCTGTAAATAACCTTCGAGTTTTTCAGTCACCATCTGGCTGAAATCCCTTATGTTTTCGGGAAGGCAATTCCCTTTTATCTGAAACAGGCTGCGCGTGTCATCCAGTGTAACCTCAGGGGTTTTTTCAGTTTGCAATACATGGAGTATCATTTGGCATTTATGGTTTTATGTTCAGCATTAGAAACAAAGATAAGAAAGTGACAAGCCTGCCTGCCGGCAGGCAGGCTGCATGACTGCAAGACTATATGTTCCTCCAATTCTTCAATAATGGGCTAAATATAATGTAAATAACCAAGTATTCAACCCATATTGTTTGTATGTTAATAAAAAATATTAGCTTTAATACCCATTTTAATTAAACCCGTTTTTTCTATCCTAACAATAATTAAGTATTAACCTAAAATCTTTAAAATCATGAATGTATGGTCTTTAATCATTCAACTCATTAGTGGAGCATTGGGTGGTAATGCCGCTGGTGCCCTGATGAAGAAATTATCATTGGGAACGGTTCTTAATTCTATCCTGGGTATCGTTGGTGGTGGTCTTGGTGGACAACTACTTAACCTACTGGGTGTTGGAACAGCCGGAGGAGGCCTGGACCTGGGTGGGATCATCACCAGTATTGCAGGTGGCGGTGTTGGCGGTGGTTTATTGCTTATTATTGTTGGTTTGATAAAGAAAGCCCTAAGTAAATCATAAAGGGATTAACAGTTGTTTATTTTCTTATGGAACACCCTTAAGCTGTGCTTTCAGCATTATTGAGTATGCTGGCGTACAAGCTGAAATGCAACTGTTAAACAACCCTACAGATCTATGGTAAAACATGGGGATGTACGGTTTCTTATTTACTGCGGTTTGCCGTTTTGAGTCCGCTCATTAAAACGTATTTCTGAAAAAATTACCTGCTGACAGACCGTAATTTTGTTTTTTGGTTCAACGCAATATATAATTGCCTACCTTTACTTTTACTTGAAAAGCAAAATCGCCGGTCTGAACCGAAATCCGGAGATAAATGGAATTCATTTCCCATGAAAAGTACAGGCAGCATTGTTTTCTTGTCGGTGATCCTGATCCTTGCCGGAGCGATCATTACCACGGAGAACTTCAGCATCATAACTGGGGTCAGCAGGCACTGGCCTGCACTGCTTATCATCCTGGGTTCAGGATTTGCGATCCTGTTCTTTCAACGGCAACAGCAAGACCTTGCCATGTTATGGCTGGGATCTTTCATAGCCACCTTGGGATTATTCTTTTACTATCTCAACTTTACCGGATGGAATAAACTGGGCCATGACTGGCCGGTTTTTCTGGCTATCGTGGGGCTGAGCTTTCTGCTGGTTTCCGTTTTTAAAAGGAAGATGGTATATATGCTTTCTGCCCTTTTGTTTATAACCCTTTTTCTTATCTTTTTCCTGGTTTTCAGCATTTCATCGAAATTCTGGCCTTTATCTTTGTTTATATTGGGAGTGGATCTGTTGCTCATTCAATATTTCAATAAAAAAGTAATAAAATAAAAAAGGAATATCCTATGCAAGTATTATTTGTAGAACCTCGCGGAGCCTTTTCCAATGTCTTTGACAAATTTATGACCATTCCCATGCTGGGACCTTTAAACCTGGCTACCATTGCCGAACAGGCTGGCTTTAGGGCTTCCATAATCAATGAGAATATCCTGGGAAGAAAGATAGCACAGGCTGAACTTGAGACCGCTGATATTTTGTGTGTGAGCTGCATGACAGCTACCATAACCAGGGGTAAGGAAATTGCCAAGGAATATAAAGCCATCCGATCCCGCCTCGGGAAAAGATCGCACTCCATTATTGGCGGTATACATGCCAGCATGATGCCCGGGGATGTAATCAACGATTTCGACCAGGTTTTTGTGGGGGAAGCCGAAAATTACATTGTGGATCTGCTGTCAGGAAAGCTTTCCAATAAGGTTGTTTTTGGAGCTCCTGTTGAGGATATGGATACACTCCCCATTCCTGATTTTAAACTGCTCAAAGGATGGGAAAAGATGAAGATATATCCCATCATGACATCCCGGGGCTGCCCTTACAACTGCAATTTTTGTTCGGTTACTGAAATGTTTGGCCGCGGTTACCGCATAAGGAGCGTGGATAAAGTAATGGAAGAAGTTGCCTTATATCGCGGCAAACAAATCTTTTTTGTGGATGATCATTTTGTGGTAAATAAAAAGCGTACCCATGAGATGCTTGATAAGATAAGACAAACAGGATATAACGGCCAATGGTCAGCTCAGCTCAGAACTGAAGTGACAAAAGATGCACCGCTGGTACAGCGAATGAAACAAGCCGGCTGCAGAACGGTTTATATCGGTTTTGAGTCCATTAATCCTGAAAGTCTGAAAGAAATGAGTAAGAATCAGACCGTGGAGGATATCAGGAGGTCCATTACCGTATTCCGGCAGAACGGCATCAGGGTACATGGTATGTTCATGTTCGGAAGCGATTCCGATACCCATGATATTTTCCGGTCCACTTCAAAGTTTTGTCTTGCCAGCGGGCTCACCTCTGTTCAATATATGGTACTGACACCCCTGCCGGGAACTGAATTTTACCGGCGGATCGAAAGTGAAGGAAGGCTGCTGCACAAGCACTGGGAATATTACGATGCCATGCATGTGGTTTTTAAGCCAAAGCTCCTAACCCCAAAACAATTGCAGGAAGGGATGATCAGTTGTTTCAGTGATTTTTATTCCTATACCAGCGGGCTCAACGATGCGTTGAATGCGACAGGAGAGACCCTGCTTACTTTTGTAAGGAAAATGTATAAAAGGGCTTACTTCCCGCCACTGACCCCCGTTCTGTTAAAATTCTTCGGAAAGAAAATAGTACAGAGCTGGATCACATATAACAGGAATTATTTGTTGTATCTTAAGAAGATCAGTTGAAGAAGCAGGCATAAGGCATAAGGCATAAGGCATAAGGCAATAAGCTAAAAACTAAAAACTAAAAGTTAAAAACCAACAGCCAACACCTAAACCGCTAAACACCTAAACCGCTAAACACCTAAACCGCTAAACACCTAAACACCTAAACCGCTAAACCGCTAAACAGCTAAACTGCCAAATATAACCTCCCGACTGCATGATTAACCGACTGCACGACCTGCTTACCGGCAGGCAGGCTGCATGACTGTCTCTCCCGTCAGATCTCTTTAACCCGGTTAAAGCCAATGGCATTCAGCAGCCACCGCGGTAATGCCTTTTCAGGATCTCTTTTCCGGAGATTCAGATACCAGCCGATCTTTTTCAGGATAGGGATCTTATGGGTTTCCACAAATTCGATCAGCGTCCCATCCGGATCTTCAGTATATGCAAATGAGCCGGCTGCTTCTCCCATATCAAAGCTGTGATCGACGTCCACAGTGAAGGGACATCCTTTTTGCCGGCATTCATCCCGTAATAAATCCATCCCATTAATATCATAGCACAGATGAATAAACCCGAGGTCTCCCCAGAATCTTTCCTTGTAGATTTTTTCCGGCTTCCGGTCCAATACCTGTACCAGCTCGATCTCGCTGTTTCCGAAAATGGGACTGAATGCTCCTACCCGGGGTTTACTATGTCTGAGCACCACCCGGTGAATTTTTGAATTGCCTCCGGGCAGGGTTGCGAATTCACCAAACACGGCTGTTTCGTCAAAAATTACCGTATCGTAACCAAGGATACTGCTGTAGAACTCTTTTGCCCTGGTGATATCAGATACACCAATGATGGCACCATAGGCTGCTCCTGTTGGTTTCTTTTCATTTTTAAACCAGTTTTTGCTGGCTACCAGCTGAAATATATTGCCATAAGGGTCCTTAACAAAGAAATGCTCTTTTCCCCTCGGGTCGGCCAGTAATCCACTGATCATCTCCACGCCATTCCCTTTTAAGAAGTCAAAGGCTTCCCTGGCATTATGGCATTTTATTTTGGCTGCAAATATTCCCAGGTCGCCAAGCTGAATGGTAAAATTGGGAGAAAGGGGTTTGCGTTCGACATATTGCCAGATCTCAAACCCTCCGCCCCCCTGAAGATTAAGGGCTAGAACAGCATGCCTTTTTTGGGGTTTACCTCCGGTGTAGGGAAGCATAAATTCGGCCACGGCAGACTCTTCGAACATCCTGATGTCCATGCCGAAATTTTGTTTATACCACTTCCAGGCTTCCCCGACATTGGGAACACCGATGCCGATCTGTTGTATGCCGCTGATTACTTTTTCTTTCATAAGATAAGGTTTTTGAAGGTCATTGTTTGTTGTTTTGAAGTCCGGGGACTTTAAATAGAATCAAATAGGACTTGTTTTTCTGGCTATCAGATAAAATATCGGGGGAATGAACTTTTTCATATAATACAAAAATATTTCTCCGGTACCCAGTAGTAATTTCTTTTTGTTTCTCTCGACCGCCCTGATGATTCGTTTTGCGCATATCTCAACCGGTATCCCTTTGAGCTGGCCCGGATCCATGATGCCGTATGGTTTGCCGTCTTTATCAAGGCAGTATAGCGTAATGTCAGTATGCACGCGTCCGGGGTAAACCAGGGTAACCTTTATGTTATCATTCCATAGTTCGAGCGCTGCTGTTTCAAAAAAACCCCGGAGAGCATGTTTTGCAGCCGAATAAGCTGACCGCATCGGAAAGCCATACAAACCGGTCATGCTGCTGATGGCGACCAGCTGACCTCCGCCCTGTTTTATCATATAAGGCAGCAAAGCCTTGGTAAGCGTTACCGCGCCGAAAAAATCGGTTTCAAGGATCTTCCGGTCCACTTCAACAGGCGTTTCAACCATCAGAGAACGCTGGCTGACGCCTGCATTGTTGATGAGAATGTCGATCCGTTCATGGGTTCTGGTAATCGTTTCAACGCTTTTTTCAATGTCTTCTTTTTTGGTGACATCCATAGGCATTATGGTGGCACTGCCGGGAGAAATTTTTTCAAGCCGCTGCTGCAGATTTTCAAGTTTGTTTATATTTCGGGCCGAGAGAATGACATAGGCCCCTTTCTTTACCGCTTCTATGCTGAGCGATTCGCCAATGCCCGAAGATGCTCCTGTGATCCAGATAGTTTTCCCAGCTATTTTCATTCTTTATAGATTTTGCGTGATCCGGTCCATCTGTTCAATAATAGCCTTTCGCAGGCCGGCCATCTTTTTGACAGCAGAATTCCCGGCAAGGCTCAACCGGTAAAGCCTGAACCTGGACCTCATTTTCTTAAAATGGGTATAATAAGCGTAAGCTGCCATTCCGGTCAGGGGAAGTGATAAAATAAAAGCAAGCCTCGCCCATCCGTTGTCAATCAGTATAAAACCCGGGATCATTAAAAGAAGATACATAACCGGGAAAAAAATCAGGGCCAGCACAAATTTGAAAGTGCTGTGAAACTGCGTATCTTTAATTTTTTTCTTTGTTATGCTGACCGGGATTGTAAAAGGAAGAATATTGGTTAAATAACCATAGGCAAAGACCGGCAAAGCCAGAATCATCAATAAATATTTTGCCAGCAGTGAAATCAGGGAAAACCTCCCTTTTTCGATCACCCAGTCGCGGAAATTATATTGTTTCATTCCTGCCTGATATTCCTTCATTTGTTGATTCAATGCCGATATGACAGCCGGATCCTTTTCCAGGGTCTGGTCCAGAAGTTCAATCATTTTTTTATCAGCCCTGAACCGGCCGGCAAGCGAATTATCCCGTATCCCCATCTTTTGCCGCATGGTTGCATTATAAACCACCCTGAGATTCATATACAAGTCATAGTATTCAACGGTCCCGATATGGATCATCAGCTTTTCGAGCTCTGCTGACAGGCGGTCACGCAAATGGTTGATGGCATCTACCGGGTTGATTTTCCACAACGGATAAAACTCAGCTATCTCAATTGGTTTTCCGTAGTTGAGAAAGAGGGTTGTGCGGAACTTCTGGTAATGACCATAATCAACTCCGATGGGAATTATTTTAGCCGCTGCTTCTTCCCCATGCTCCTCCTGAGCCATAAAGGCAATACGAAAAATACCCTTCACCAATGGCCTGAGCCTTCGTTTGTCTCCATGATTCCCTTCCGGAAATATGCACAGCGGATTTAGCTTATTCTGCAGGACCCTAAGGCTTTTTTCAAATACCTCATCGTTTTTTCTTACATTGCTTATACCATCTCTGATCCGGAAAATAGGCATGATATTAAAGGTGTTCAGGATGCTGATGATGGTTTTCCTTTTAAAAATATCAGCCCGGGCAAGGAATACCGGCTGTAACCGGGTATCATAAACAAATGCCAGGGCATCCATCAGCGCGTTCTGATGGTTAGGTGCCATGATAACAGGCATATTCAGAGGTAGATAGGAGCGGTTCACGGATTCAACTTTACGGAAATAAATCCAGTATCCCAAGCTCATGTATTGCTGCACAAGCCAGTACTTGATCGACCATTCATCGATGCCTTTGTTCCGGAACACGCTAATATTTGTCTGAAAATTAATACAACAAGTTAAGAAAAAAATAAATAGGATGGACAGGGTTGATGACCTGCTTACGATGTTTTTTTTCTGTTCTATACCAGTCTTTTTCAGTGTCATATACCCTGAGGCCGGCTGAAGCATAAAAAAGTATTTCTTTTTCTCTGGTTCTCATTCAATTTGTTGTCAATAATACCGTCATTCAAGATATTGATCCGGGGTTATATTATTATAGAGCAGGATAATAGTTGGTTTTGAAGGATTCGAAATTAATAAAAAAACAACAGAAGAAATTCTGATTGATTATTTTTGTTATCATGATACGAAATAATCAATTGACCTGTTATGATTCCTGAACCTTTTAAAAAGACCAGGGTTGAAAAACTGAAAACCAATTTTTTTCAAAAGATCAACCATGAATGGATGCTGATAACAGCCGGTGATCTAAGCCATTTTAATACCATGACCGCCAGCTGGGGTACCCTGGGAATTTTATGGAACAAGCCCGTTGCCATTTGTTTTATCCGGCCTCACCGCTTTACATTTGAGTTTGCCGAGAAATCCGATTATTTTACCCTGAGCTTTCTGGAGGACAAATACCATAATATGCTGGATTTTTGCGGCACGCATTCGGGAAAAGACACGGATAAAATTTCCCATACTGGCCTTAAACCGATGGAACTGGACATGGGGAGCATTTCATTTGAACAGGCTGTACTGGTTTTTGAATGCAAAAAGCTTTATGCTGATTTCATCAAACCAGAGAATTTTATCGTATCCGAAATCATAAATAAACATTACCCGGGACAGGATTTTCACCGGTTTTATATCGGGGAAATTGTGAATTGTTTTAGCAGGCAAGTGGAATAGTGGAATAGTGGAATAATGGAATAGTGGAAAACCATATCAACAATAACTTTCACAACCCTCAACAACCTGCCTGACGGCAGGCAGGCTGACAACCTGTCTGACTGCCGACAACGTGCCTGACGGCAGTCAGGCCGACAACTGACAACTGACAACCTGCCTGACTCAGGCAGGCCGACAACCTTCCTAAACCTCCGCTTTCCCCTGTTCTATCTTATGGAATTTATCAGACAAATAAGCCAGCATTCTGCTGAATGTTGCCATCGCCACTTCCGTTTCCTTATTGATGTTTTTTTTCCTGAGGCGCAGCAGCAGCAACCCATAAAGTGCATCAAGACAAGCTTCTATGTCGCTGATATTGGAAGCCGGCAGCTTGCTTTTAAACTCACGAAGGGGAACGACTGCTGTTGTGTAAAGGCTTTGATACCTGACTTCCTCCCTGCTGCTGAGCAAACGCAAATGAAGATCGTTCATGTCGCGGACAAGGGTATTTAAAAAGCTCAGGTGCCCTTTTTCACGTATGCCTTCTTCGTGCATCATCAGAATAAGGTTGACATACCAGTCCTTTATTTCCTCCATTAAGCGGCCGGATTGGTTAAATCTGCTCACATAGCTTTGTTCAATGAGGTTGATATTGAATTCGCAGGCCCTGATGATATCCTCCACCTGCCACATGTAAAGTATGTATTCAGCAATATTTGATTTCCGTTTTTCCTGAGCGATAATCATTGTTATTATGGTTATAATCTACCCTCCGATTACTTTGTTGAGCATTCTTCTTTCCTTTTTTGTTGGTCTGCCTGTTCCCTTTTCACGAGCATAAAATACCGTCTCATTGACCTTGAGTTTATGGAGTTCTTCAATCGACGTCACATCATCAATAAATTCAGGTACCCGTTGCGCTGAGACACGGTTTTCAAGCAGTTTTAATATCTTTATTGTATATACCACCGGCATTTTCCTGACCAGGATAATATCTCCCGTTTTTACCAGCCGTGAAGGTTTAACCTGGATCCCTTCTATCACTATGCGTCCTTTCCTGCAAGCTTCAGCAGCCATGCTGCGGGTCTTATAGATCCTTACAGCCCATAAAAACTTATCAATGCGGTATTTGTCAGATGAAGTCATAACGTGAACATACGTTGCAGTAAATATATTAACCCTTTTTGATGATGACAAAGATAAATACCGAAGATAAGGCTTTGCAATGATTTTATTCAGGAATGATCAAATTATATCATATTATCAACATATTGAAGATTAAAATAATACCTTAGAAATTTTATGCATGAGCAGAACATTTTAAGGCAAAATACGTATTATACCCGGATAGAATCTCAAAATTGAAGAACATGAAAAAGACAGTAAACAGGCTTTATGCAGGGATAATACTCGTGGGTACTTTGTTAATGGCTGGTTGTGAAAAAGACAACAGCAAGGATGCTCCCCAGTTGCCTCCTGAATCGGCTTTCGTGATTGACTTCAGTGATTTCCAGCACAATGGCAAATCCACACAGACCTATGAGAACTGGTCAGTGGCGGCAGTAACTGCAGGAGTCTGGAATGCCATTCTCACCGTTACACTGGCTGTTCCGGTGGCCGCATACGTTGAAGCAATACACCAGGAACCCGTTCGCCTCGATAATGATTCCTGGAAATGGTCCTATCCGGTAACCGTGGAATCGATTAACTATACGGCTGAACTTTTGGCTGATGTTTCAGGCAGCACTGTTGAATGGAAAATGTATGTTTCTCAGCAGGGAGGATTCAGCAACTTTCTTTGGTTTAAGGGCACCAGTGATATTTTGAGGACCCATGGCGACTGGACCCTGTATCTTGGACCTCTCACCAATACGGAATTTCTTAAAATTGACTGGAACCGTGATTGGGAAAACAGTACCGGAGATGTTTTATATACCAATATGTTATCCGGCACAGAAGGATACGGAGACTACGTTCACTATGGCATTACCTTAGATCCTGCGTTCAATGTCTATTATGATATCTATGACAAGAGCGAGGACAATCTCGTAAAAATAAACTACAGCACGGAAACCAAAGAAGGCAGTATCTTTTATAACGACATCTGGCATTGCTGGAACAGTAACCTAATGGATATTGACTGCAGCGCGCGGTAAAATCTTTTGACAGATTATCAGGAAGAGGCTGTCTCGGTAACGAGGCAGCCTCTTTTTTTTAACCATCTCAACTTTGCCTCGCCTTCCAACGCTTATATGCCGTCCACGGCTTCGGAGGGCGAAGCAACCACTACAAAATTCCTAACCTCCCTCCCCCCATTTTCAAAAATTTGAACGTATTTTTGACAGATCATGCAACCTCCGGAAAAAATCACTGTCATTCTTGCAGAAACTAAAATAAAAGTGCCGGAATGCTGAGGTTTCTGACGGTGAATGACCCTTATGTAATAAAAGAAAAATGTAAGACGTGGTGCCATCCTTCCAGGACATACACAAGGATATCATCGAACTGAGCAAAGCACGGAATTCGCAGGCACAGTTTCAGCTATACCAGCTCTATGCAAAGGCTATGTATAATATTTGTTATCGCATAATGAACAACAGGGAAGAAGCGGAGGATATGCTACAGGAATCATTTACCGAAGCATTTATGAAAATTGATACCTTCCGCTTTGAGTCCGCATTTGGTGCCTGGCTGAAACGCATCACCATCAATAAATGCATCAATGCACTGAAAAAGAGAAAAGCCGATATGGTATATACGGAAAACATTCCCGACAGCCATGCAGAGGATGATGACTTTGATCCGCAGGAACTCACCACTACACAGGTGCAGAATGCCATGGAGGAATTACCGGAGGGCTACCGGGTAGTTTTTTCATTGTTTCTGCTTGAAGGGTATGATCATGGTGAGATAGGACAGATACTGGGTATTTCAGAATCAACATCAAAATCACAATACTCGAGGGCCAGACAGAAAATACAAGAAATCCTTATTCAAAAAGGCTATGGAAAACAGATTTGAAGATTTTATCAGGAATAAAAGGGAAGCGTTCGATTTCCGGGAACCTGACCCTGCCCTTTGGAAAAAGATTGAGGCCGACATCAGGCCCCGCCGGGTTATCAACTGGAGGATTATTGCCAGCCGTGCTGCAGCTGTGTTGATCATATTTGCAGCTTCATACCTGGTTCATGAAATCATCGACAGGGACAACACCGGCATGGCCGTCAGGAAACCTCAACAGAAACCGGTAAAAGAGATCATGATCCCTGAGCTGCAGGAGGCCGAACTTTATTATTCAGGACTGATCAGTGAAAAACTTGAAGAGATCAAACCCATCCTGGCCAATTGTCCGGGTATCGAAGAGGAGCTTAATGTTGAGATGTCTGGACTTGACAGTTTGTATACCGATTTGAAAACAGACCTGAAAGATAATATTGCCAACCAGGAAGTAATTGAGGCAATCATCGAGAATTACAGGCTTCGCATAACCATTCTCGAAGATTTACTGAAGGAGATTAATCCGGAGGAAGGTATGTGTATATCAAAAATCAATGACTATGAGCTATAAGAAAATCATGTATAGTGTGCTTTTTGCCTGCACCGGACTGTCATTTAGTGCAGGACAGGAGTTCACCAACCAGGTAGTAAGGACTTACAAAATAAGCAATGAAACCTCTGTGGAGGTGATCAACAAATACGGCAAGATCCATGTCATGTCATGGGAGCAGGATTCCGTTAAATTCATTATTGATATTAAAATAAAAAATAAAGATGCTGAAAAACTCAACAAGATCAAGAACAATATCAATTTTGAATTCACACCCACACCTTATTATGTCATAGCAAAGACTGCCTTTGGCGATGGACCTGAAGATGCTTTTAAAGACCTTGTGGATATTGCAGGCAGCTATTTTTCATCGCAGAACTCAATCACCATCGACTATACCGTAATGGTGCCCACCTATTCTGCCCTTAAAATGGAAAACAAATTTGGTGACGTATACCTCGATGACAGGGAAGGCAATCTGAACCTTACACTGTCTTACGGTAATTTCAAAGCGAACAGCCTCAACGGTAACTGCTCCATAAAGCTGAGTTCGGGAGATGCAGAGATCAACTCACTGCGCGTTGGCCAGATAACCACCTCCTACTCAAACCTGCATATTCTACATGTGGAGAAGCTTTCGCTGGAAAGCCGTTCATCGAATATCAATATCGAAGAGATCAGTGATCTTACGCTTCGTTCAAAACGGGATAAATTGGTCCTTCCCAGGGTCAGGGTTATGAATGGAGACAGTTATTTCTCTGAGTTTTCAATGCTCGGATTACAGGATGAACTGGATTATATCTTCCGGTATGGAAGCCTGACCATTGATAACATTGAGAAAGACTTTTCAGCTATCACCATTAAATCGGAATACACCGATCTGCGGTTATCCTTTGTTAAAGGCGCAGCGTACGATATTGAAATAACGCATCATCAGGATGCCCTCCTTACCTATCCGCGATCGCTGGGCACGCTGGAGGATAAGGTTCTTAATGCTGCGGAAAAGCAAAGGGTTACTTTTGGAAGAATCGGATCAGCCCAATCCGATTCAAGGGTTACCATCTCAGCTCCTAAAAAGTGCATCATCAGCATCATTCAGAAATAAGTGCAACCTTGTTGGCTTTTTATTGTCCTTCTAAATGATAATTATAACCATCTAAATAAAAATAAAATTATGAAAAACTTGCTTTATATTGCATCCATAGCATTAATGCCATTCCTTGTTTCTTCCTGCGAAGGTATCTGGCCAAACTGCCTGGACGGGAATGGAGTGGTCATCACCCAGGAAAGAACCATGGGATCATTTGACAGGGTGGAATCAGACGGCGACTTTCAGGTTTATATTTATCACGGCGATGAAGTTTTCGTTGAAGTTGAAGCAGACGAAAATCTCATGAGTCACATCGTAACACGGGTATACAATGATGAACTTATCATTGAAACACGCCATCGTGATTGTATTCGTTCATCCGGTCCTGTCAGGATCACGGTAACAACACCTGAACTGAAAAGTGTGGACCTCAACGGCTCCGGTAAAATATGGTGTGACAGTATTGTATCCGGAAGTTTTGCCGCAGACCTTGATGGATCGGGGACCATACAATTGGTTTATCTTGATGCTTCATCCCTCGACGCGGAAGTATCCGGATCAGGATCCATGAGGATAACGGGTATTTTTGACCAAACCAGGGCGACCGTTGACGGCTCAGGCGAGATCGTCCTTTCCGGGGAGTCGGTGAATACCGATTATAATATTACGGGCTCCGGAAAGATCTCCGGCAACAACATGCTCACCAGCAATTGTTATGTTGATATATCCGGTTCCGGGTCTGTTTCTGCCTGGGTGACTGATCTGCTGGATGTCGACATTTCAGGCAGCGGTAACGTATATTACTACGGAGAACCCCCGGTTGTCAATACCCACATATCCGGTTCAGGCCAGGTTATTAAAAAGTATGAAAACTAAAAACCCTTCAATATGAGATTGTCAGCAATAATACTTTTACTCCTGCTATCCATGCAGATGAAAGCCCAGCATTATACAAGGGATGCAGGAGTGAGAGGCGGGATCTTCCCCGCTGTTTGCTACAGGCAATATACTGACGAAAGCCACTATTCAGAGGTAATGTTAAGCCTGTCAAGAAATGCAATACGGGCAACTTTTCTTAAGGAAATTGCCCGGCCTGCCCTGCAGGAATTCTCGGGAAACCTGATTTTTATCTATGGTTTTGGTGCGCACTCAGGCTTTAGCCGTGCGGACCATTACCAGATGCTGAACCGTACTTATTTCTTTAATGATTACCGGTTTTCTCCGTTGTTCGGGATTGACGGATATCTTGGACTGGAATATCATTTCCCCGAGTTTCCCTTTTATATAGGACTTGATGTCAAACCTTTTTTTGAATTTTCTACCACTCAGTTCTTTAGTCTATTTCTCAATGATACTGCTTTCACCTTAAAAATTAAATTCTGATCAAAACATAAAATAGTTAAAACCATGAAAAAAATTCTTTTATTAAGCCTTATGGCACTGTCCGGTCTTCTCGTATCCGCTCAGGTGGATGATGAAGTCATGCAGGAAGATTACCGGCAGGATGAAATCAAAACACTGTTCCATAAAGGAAGAGGCGGATCGGTTGGCGGTTACGGGGAATTATCCATATTATACTCCCAGATAGACAACCGGGATGCATTTATCTTTGGCGCCCGTGCCGGAGTTCTGATGGGCCATATGATGACCGTCGGCATTTGCGGGTCAGGTTTTTTCAATGATTCCCGATACTATGATGGAATAGCCGAAAAGATATCCATCGCCGGAGGTTATGGCGGACTCTTCTTTGAACCCATCCTTCTGCCCAGGTTCCCCGTTCATGTTGCTATACCGGTAACCGTTGGTGTTGGCGGAGTGGCCTTTGCCAGGATGTACGATTACAATGAATTCGATGATTATTATCCGGAAGAATCCGATGCCTATCTTGTAATAGAACCCGGTATAGAAGTGGAACTCAATATAACCAAGTTCTTCAGATTTTCTATCGGAGGCTACTATCGCTATACTACCGATGTGGATATGACGATTGGCACACAAAAAGTTCCGGGAGACCTGCTGCAGGGATTCTCAGGAGGGATCAACTTTAAATTCGGTAAGTTTTAATCCATGAACCTGTTTTTTCACGGATGTGCGAAGTGAAAAAATAACGTCGAATTATTCCGGATAGCGAACAGGAAACGTATATTTTTGTTATACGTTTCCTGTTTGTTTTATATAGCGATGAGATTTTTTTCTTTTTATTTTTTATTACTGATATCATCTGTCAATTCCTTCTCACAGGAGAAGCATACCATCAGCGGATATATTTCGGATGAAAATGGTGAAATGCTGATTGGTGTTAACATATATATGCCGGGAACACCCTTCGGCACGGTGTCCAATACTTATGGCTTCTATTCTCTCACCATACCCGGCGGTTCCTATACACTGACCTGCTCCTTTATCGGTTATGAAATTCATACGACTGCCGTTTCCCTGAACAACGATATCCGGCATAACGTGACAATGAAACCGGATGCGCGTGAAATACAGGAAGTCCAGATAACCGCCGAGCGGATAGACAAAAACATACAGGAGATCAGCATGGGCAATGTCACCCTTCAGGCAAAAACCATAAAGAAAATACCCAACCTGATGGGAGAAACGGATATCATTAAATCCATCCAGCTTTTGCCGGGAGTCCAGACCAGTGTGGAGGGCTCCAGCGGTTTTTATGTCAGGGGCGGCAATGCTGACCAGAACCTGGTGCTCCTGGATGGAGCAACCGTTTATAATCCTTCACACCTCTTTGGCTTTTTTTCGGTTTTCAACGGTGACGCCATCAAAAACGTTGAGCTTTTAAAGGGTGGAATTCCGGCTGAATACGGAGGCAGGCTATCCTCCGTCCTCGATGTGAGGATGAAGGAAGGAAATACACACAAAATACACGGTAATGCAGGAATCGGATTGATCTCAAGCCGTCTGACGCTGGAAGGGCCTATCATAAAAAACAAAGTATCATTTCTTTTTTCTGCCCGCAGAACCTATGCCGACCTGATGCTGCCATTTGCCAGGGATACCATTGCCAAAGACAGCAAGTTTTTTTTCTATGACCTGAATGCCAAAGTCAATTATATCATCAATGATAACAACCGTATATTCCTTTCTGGCTATTTTGGCCGGGATGTCAATATTTTTGCTGATTTTTTTCAGATGAACTTTGGCAATGCCACAGGGACATTACGATGGAATCATTCTTACAATGGCCGCATTTTCTCAAACCTTACCCTGATATACAGCGATTTTGATTACAATATTGGAGTTCCGCAGGGTACCATGGGTTTCAAATGGCTTTCCCATATTGTGGACAAGGGACTGAAAAATGATTATACCTTTTATGTCAATTCCAACAATACGCTGGATTTTGGCCTCCAGATGACCTATCATACCATCCGTCCCGGTGTGGCCAGACAAATCGGGGAGGAGAGTTACGTTAATGCTATTGATTATCCCGATATTCATGGCATTGAGAGTGCCCTGTTCATCAGCAACGAACAAAAGTTAGGATCGTGGTTATCGGTCCATTATGGCCTGCGGTATTCCGTGCTGAATAATATCGGCCCTGCCACGGTTTATGGCTATGATGAAAATCATGAAGTGAATGATACCCTGCTTTATGGCAATGGGAACCTGTTTAATGCCCATGGGAATTTCGAACCAAGACTGGGTATCAGGATTCTGCTCGGCGATAAAAGTTCGCTGAAAGCCGGATACAACCGCATGGCCCAGTATCTCCATCTGGCGTCCAATTCAACTGCTACTTTCCCGCTCGACATGTGGTTTATGAGCGGACCGAATGTAAAACCTCAGCTGGCTGACCAGATAGCACTGGGCTATTTCAGAAATTTCAGGAAAAATGCTATCGAAACCTCCGTTGAGTTGTTTTATAAAAAGACGACCAACACAATTGATTTTAAAGATCATGCACAACTGGTCCCCAATACCTACCTGGAAGGTGAGCTGAGGATAGGCACCACCCGGTCCTATGGGTTGGAATTCATGGTGAGAAAGGAAAGCGGTAAACTCAACGGGTGGATTAGCTATGCATATATTCACACCCGCAGGCTTATACCGGAGATCAATCAGGGAGCAGAATTCCCTCCTCCTTACGATAAGCCGAATAATGTTTCTGTTGTGATCCAGTATGAGATCAGCAAACGTTTTGATGCCGCAGTGAACTGGGTTTATGCTACCGCCAACCCAGTGACCGTCCCCACAAAAGGATATTATTATGGCAGTATATGGATACCGGAATACTCTCAGCGGGGAGGCGTCAGGATACCCGGCACTAATTATCACCGCCTGGACTTTTCTTTTAACTGGAACTTCAGGATCTGGCGGCTGGAAAGCAATCTGAATCTGTCAGTTTATAATGTTTACAACCGCCATAATGCCTTTGCTGTGTATTTCAGGGAAACAGGCCTGGGATATAACGAAGAAAACGGCGATGCACAGGGATCAAATATAGAAGTAGTAAAATTATACCTCTTTCCTATTATTCCAACCCTTACGTTTAATGTGAAATTTTAATCCCCATGATGAAAAAACACATTTCCTTTCTTTATCTTTTGATCCTCCTGGTGACAGGATGTGAGGAGATCATGGATATCCGGTTTGAAGGAGACGGTCAGAAGACACTGGTGGTTGAAGGTCAGATCACCAGCGATACCATGGCCCATCAGGTAGTGTTATCATGGACGGCTGATTATTTTAAGAAACCTCCCCGGGATATGGCCACCGGAGCATCCCTTACCATAACGGAAGGCGAAAAGATCATTGACCTCACCGAAGTCTACCCTGGTATTTATCGGACATCTCCAGATGTTTATGGTGAGGCCGGAAAAACCTATACCCTTCACATCAACCTTCCCGACGGAAGGGATTTTGAAGGCACTGAATCATTGAAATATTGTACCGATTTTGATTCCATTGCCCAGTCGGATAATTATAATCATGGATTTGGCGGTTTTGAACTGTATGGATATGACTTGTTGTTTTATGGCTATGAGCCGGAACCTGTGGGTGATCAATATATGTTCCTGCTGTATTTCAATGACTCGCTTTGCACGGATACCATTAGTGAAGCAGTCTATGCATCAGATGAATTTATCAATGGAGGATATATCCGTGATTTTACTACACATTATATTGCTGAAGATGAATTTATTGGAGATTCCATGCGCGTGACCCTGGAAATGCAGTCCATTTCCATGGAGTATTATGAATATCTCACCGGACTGATGCTTGAAACGGTCTGGCGCGGAACGCCATGGGACGGGCCGCCGGCGAATGTTCCCGGTAACATGAACAACGGGGCCAGGGGGTATTTCAGGGCTGCGGATGTAAAGCGGAAAACAAGGATTTTTTATGCCATGCCGAGGAGGGGGAGCTAGGGACGAGGGACAAGAGACAAGGGACTAGTAGTGTGAGCATAATGTGTTTGCTGTTGTGTTATCTTTCAGCCCCGCAGTTTTACTGTCAGGGATTTAGCTGTTTAGCCTTTTAGGTATTTAGGTGTTTAGGAAGACCTAATAATTCAGTTTCAGTGATTCTTTTATTCCTAAACTGCTAAATCGCTAAACAGCTAAAAAGCTATCCCAACACTTTTCATTTACTGCCTGCCGGCAGGCAGGTTTCACTGATTACCAGTTACCTATTACCGATTACCGATTGCCCGTTACCGGTTACCTCTCTTCATTCCTTCCCCTCGTCCATCTCCTTGAGTATCTTTTCAATCTCCGTTTCAGTTTCGAATAATTTGCCTTTGCAAAGTTTAAGCAGTTCAGATGCCTCTTTTACGTGTTTTGCTAGCTCATCCACATTCAGTTCCTCGGCCTCTATCTTGCTGACAATTTCTTCGATCCGGTTCAGTGCCTGTTCGTATGTGAGATTAATTTTTGCCATGAGTATTTGTTGATTTGATGATTTTATGATTGGTTGTGATGGTTGTTGTTGTTGTTGTTGTTGTGATTGTTGTGGTGGTTATGGTTGTTATGCATTGTCTTTGATCTTTGTTCTTAGATTTTTCACTTTTCGTTTTTCACTCCTGCCTGCCGGCAGGCAGGTTTCACTGATTACTGCCACTGCCTACTTCCGCTCCCTATTCCCCTTCACCTCACTCCTTAACCTTCCCCGGTATAATATCGTATCAATGGTATCTCCGTTTTTCACCTCCGCCGCATCCTTAACCGGTTTGCCCTGCAGCAGCGTAATGGAATAACCGCGCTTAAGGATGTTCTGAGGATCATTATAATGAATCTTTTGCGTGAGCGTTTCCAACCGGTAAGATTGTTGCCGGATGAAAGCAGGCACTGTATTCTCCATCTTCTTTTTTATTATGGATACCCAATGGCTCTGCTGCATAAGGAGACGCTTTGTTGAAGAACCCATCCTGAAATGCATCAGGTTGGACCGGTTCCGTGCACTGGTCAACAGTTTTTTTGATGCATTTTTGATTATGACGGAGGCGATGGCAATCCTATTCCGGCTGCTTTCCACAAGGGACTGGACCAGCGGCTTAACAGCATAGGCCAGTTTCATCAGCCGATTCGTCTGTGTGTCGAGGATGCTGCGTGATGCTTCTATCAATGATGAAGCCAATTCCTGCTGAAAGCTTTCTTCATCCTGGTATTTTGTCAGCAGAAATTCAGCAACTGCTGTAGGCGTTTTCAGCCGTGTGTGGGCTACCATATCGGCAACGGTCTCGTCCTGTTCGTGACCGATCCCTGTTAATACAGGCAGAGTAAACTGGGCAATATGGGATGCCAGCCAGTAACTGTTGAAGCAGCTTAAATCAGACTGGGCACCTCCGCCTCTGATGATAACGAGCGTATCAAAAAAAACCTCAAACCGGAAAACCTGCTCCATGGCCTTGACAATGGATATTTCTGCTTCTTCGCCCTGCATTACGGCCGAAAAGAGTTTGATATAAAAGACGTATCCATAATCATTACGAAGCAATTGATCAGTGAAATCGCCATAGCCTGCAGCTGTTTCAGATGAAATAACCGCTATCTTCCTGGGCAGGCGCGGGAAAGTCAACTGCTTGTTCAGGTCAAACACCCCTTCGCGGATCAGGCGGTCAATCACCTCCTGTTTTTGCCGGGCCAGTTCACCTAATGTATAGCTGGGTTCAATATCGGTAATATTCAGGCTGAGACCATATAATTCATGAAACTCAACCGTCACTTTCACCAGCACCTTCATACCCGCTGCCAGTTTTGCCCTGGTTGTTGTTTCGAAATAAGGCTGTATCATACGGAATACGGATGACCATATGGTGGCCCTTGCTTTTGCTTTCAGGGTTTGGCTGTCGGGATCTTTCTCCACCACCTCAAGGTAACAATGGCCGCTGTAATTGACTTTCAGCTCGCTGATCTCGCCCACCACCCAATATGCGTCATGGAAAGCCTGTTTGACGGCACCCCTGATCAGGCCATTGAGTTCATATAGGGTTAAGTGATCTTCCTGCATATTAAAATTTCATTAAACGTGTAGTTTGCTGCCATCTGTCTGAAACAACCTTCATCAGGTATATACCGCGGGGCAGCCTGTTCAGGCCGTTATATACCTTAATGTATGCTTCGTCTCTGCCAACTTCCCTTCTTTCCAAAAGTACAACTTTCCCTGAAAGGTCAATAAGGGTGACCGTAATATCCGGGACATAATATGAATTAAACCAGATATAGATCTCCGTTGAAAAAGGATTAGGAAATGTGACCATTGGAATAGCAGGATCCTGTGGAACAGCCCTCCTTTTCAACAGGATATTGGCCAGGTTGAAGTCGGGTATGCCGTAACCATAAAGGGTGTCGGGCGTTTTATAGCGGTCGGCGCTTTCTTTGATGACATTCAGGATATCCATGACTCCGGCTTCCGGATTGGCCTGCCACAGGCATGCAGCGAGCCCGGAAATAACGGGCGCAGAGAATGAGGTGCCATTGGACCTGGCCAGGTCCCCGGCTGCATTCACACCGAAATTTCTCACGCCCATGGCACAAACATCAGGTTTTACCTGGCCGTCCGAAGACGGACCGTGACTGCTGAAGGATGCGATCGCGCCCGTTGAGTCGACGGCCCCAACACACAGTACGCTGTCAGCATCGGAAGGCGCTGAAATATATCTCCAGCCTGAGGTGCCTTCGTTGCCAGCACTGGCTATCACCAGCATTCCCCTTGAAGCTGCTATATCAGCCGCTATGGAAACGCGGGTTGAATTACCGTCCATATCAATATAGCTGTGATTTTGTGAGGGATCATTGAAGGTTGAATATCCGAGTGATGAGTTTATCACATCAACCCCGGCACTGTCCGCAAATTCGGCTGCGGCAATCCAGTTATCCTCTTCAATCAGGTATTCAGTGCTCCCGTCTTCCGAGCGGAGCAGCCAGAAACTGGCATCGGGGGCGGATCCTGCAAGATACCCAGGCTCCCAGCCTCCAATAACCGATAAAACCGATGTTCCATGAGTATGCCCTTCATAAAGCAATGAATTGCCGTTGACAAAGTCACGGGTTCCAAGGATGCTCCCTTTCTGCCACAGCCTGGTAAAGGCCGGGCTTGCATCCGCATCATTAAATCCGGCATCGACTACGGCAATATGAATTCCTTCCCCGGTGTATCCGCTGGCATGCAGCATATCACCGTTATGCAGCTCAATCTGCCGGAATGAGTTTCCGGAGTCCAGGGGTTCAGCTTCGGCATGGGAGGCACCGTAGGATTTTACCTGAATATCAACATCGGATGAAATCTTTTTTAAGGGGTCTGGCCTGACAAAAGGCAATCCCATTATTTGCTGCAGTATTGCCGGATCAACATGGTCAACGGTGACTGCATTAAACCACTTTGATACGGTGAGGACCCTGGCGCCCGTTGAGCCTACTTCGTCAATATAGGCAGGATTTACCGGCAGGTCTTTGGAATCCAGCGGGATTAGCTGTGTCTTGCGCCTTTGTATGGCCCTGGCAGAAAGGAAGTCTTCCGGCTTTTCAAGGGTGAATGGGCTATTGTCCTTGTCGGTGAATACTATCCTGTATTTCCCCGGGGCGGTTTCCTCCTGCGCAAACAATGCGTTATGCTGAGCTGGGTTTAACCAATATAGTAAAACAGCAAGCGCAAAGCGAAGACTAAGAACCTTCGTTTTATTGGTTAATCCTTTGCAGAAAGTCAGTTTCATCAGGTTCTTCATACTTGCCCTGGTTGTCCTCTATCATCCTGAGGATCTCCTGTTGTTTTTCCGTCAGCAGATCTTTCCCGGCAGGATTTCCATGGTCATAATTTACTTCTACATCGATCGTCCCGTCTTCCTTGTAAAATATCCACCGGTCATGCCGCATATTGTCAAGAAAAGTCCCCCGGACTGATAACACTCCGTTTTCATTGGTAACAGAGAAAGGTCCGTTCAGCTTGTTATCCTTGTAAGACCCACTGATCATGATGGCTTTATTGGCATAATATTGCTCCCATACGCCATGCTTCATATTGTCTTTCCACTCCATCTTTTCGGCAAGGGTGCCATCGGAAAAATAATGATAAGCAAAACCGTCCCTCAATCCTTTAACATAGGTCTCCCTTTCTTTAACCGAATGGTCATAATAGCTGTAATACTCCCAGGTGCTGTCTTTTACCGTGCCAACATAATTGCCCCGTGCGGCAAGGTCCCCGCTTTCATAATAAAGGGTTGACCTGGCACAGTCTTTAGGGTTATCGAAGATCATCACTACTTTGATCCCCCCGCTTTCGTAATACCTGCGCATTTCCCCGGCCGGTTTGTTATCCCTGAAAAAGCCCTTATACATAAGATTCCCGTTGGGATAGTGCTTTTTCCAGTATCCCTGTTTCAAACCCTTCGAATCTAACTGGTTAAAAATGGTGTCGGATTGTCCCCAGGATGGAATAACAACAAAAGCAAACAGCATAATAACGAAAAAAAGGACATGTCTGAACATAATGCATATATTATGGGCTAAAGATAGTAAAAAAGCAGTTTTTAACCGGCTCAGTAAATAATATAATAGTTAATGGATGATGATAATGATGATGTATTAATTGACATGTGTCACTGAAAATCGAATAACCTCATGCGTTATATTTTGTATCAATGGCATGCGAAACCGTTGAACAGTTAGCTGAGTGTAGTTTTAAAAACAACACCCGGGGTGGAGCATAATGTAAGCCGCACGCTAAACCTTGAAGAAATGTACTGCCTGCAGAGGCAGTCCGGATACCAGACAAAAGAAGGCACTAACTGAGTATCCTTACCAGCAATGGTGCAACAATGGTAATGGCTCCCAGTATGATGATCACCGTGAGGAAAAATTTATACCGCATGCTGTATGAACTTAGCAAACTGGGATCGTAATACTTGTCAACATTATTATCCTTATACATACGCATCAGCCCTGACAGCAGTTTAAGCCTCATATCACGTCCGGACAGCAAGGCTTTTGCAATGATGAAATTAATGACCAGCACGGCGGCGATCAGTATACTCAATATAATGTCGTCATAAGACCTGTGTCCCTGCTCAGGAGATGCCACCCCCCAGTTGATGGCAAGGATTACAAGGTTAAGCACAATGGATGATAGTACAAATACGGTATCCGTTCTGGCATTCTGCTGGAGCTCATTGGTAATGTGCTCATGGATTTCCTTGATCATGGTTTTGGATTTTAGTTTGACTAAAATTACGATATTTAATCAGAATGGCATAAGGAAAGAGCTGTAATGAATCTTTACTTCATCCGGCCGGCCATAGAGCATTTCTGACGGATTGCCCGATCCCCTGGAATAGTAAGGGTCGATCGAGGCTGCCATTTGCCTGTATTCATTGCTTCCTGCATTATCTCCGCCGAACATCCTGATCATTCCCAGTGCTCCATAGGCATAGGCTTTCACCGGACCCACCAGCGCCGGAACGGACTGTAAATATATGTTTACCAGTCTTTCTGCTTCTTCCAGATGCACTGACTTCAGGTCGGGATTTTGTTGCGATAACATGACATGATATCGGACGAGGTTCATATACAGATACCTCTTTGTTATATCTGCATTAATAGCTTCCAGGAAGTATTTTGTTCCGTTCTCAGTATCCGATTGCAGGAGATATGCCCTGCCCAGTTCTTCTGATGCCTGGGCATCATTGCCTGCTTCCTTTGTTACATTTTGCCAGTATGAAACAAAATCAGTATTATCAGCCATAAGCCTTGCATTTGCCATTGCTCCCCATATCTTGTCTTTATGATTAAGGTCTGAGGCTAAAACACCGGCTTTTTCCTTGTCCCCTCCCATATTTTCGGGCAGGTAAGCGTAAATATCAACCAGGTAAAGCTGTGCCTCATGGCAATCGGGTTCAAGGTTTAAAACGACCTGAAAAGCATCACAGGTCAATGCAATTGCTGCCCCGGCATCCGGTTTTTCCATCATCATGCTTATATAAGCATTAAAGAAACAGGCATAGGCATAATAAAAGGCATAAATTTCATTATTCGGAACCAACCTGACGGCCTGCTGCAAAGAAAACACTATATCTTCCCATTTCTCCGGGGCAATCTGGTCTTTCCCCAAAAACATATGATGTTTTGTCCTTGCCAGTTCAAAATATGCAGCGGCGTTGGTGCTGTCTGTATTCAATAATTCGTTAAGTAGTTCTTCAGCCTTGTCGGCCTTTCCGCTTATCCTTAATTCATACGCCTGCAGTACACTGCTTTTATTGTCATTTTCTTTTTCTTCACAACTGCACAGAGAAGGCATAAAAATGGCAGTGATTATGATAAGGCTCAGGCAGTGTTTTGCCCTGCCCTTATAAATCTTGCTGCAATTGTCTGCATGCTGATAATTGCACGATTCATTTTGCGTTGTCATTTCAGTTATTTTTTTCATTTTATTGGGTTTTAGGATTATATTTTATAACATCTTCTTTTTTTATAAATTTGATAATTAGGAATTTCAGTTTAAAATTACTTTTTGTACGGGAGTGACCTTTGTAAAACACCGGAATTGAAATTGTAAATTGTTTTACTAGTATTTTATAAGGTTTGTAAACAATAAGATTGGAATTTTGTGGAGGCAACTGAAAGACAATATTTTGAAATTATGAAGGCAAAAATTGCCGAGGTCATGGAGAAAACCAATCCGGGTATCAGCAGGAATATTGAAGATTGGAAGGGCCAGGATATTATAGAATTCCAGGAAGATTTAAAATTGAAAGTAAATGAATACTTCAGTGAAAAGTGGTTTTACAATCATTTTAAAACCTATAATGAAAAACTCCCGAGAATTGATCTCCTGAATATCCTCAGCCGGTATGCAGGTTATATTGACTGGTCGGACTTCAGGTTTAAAAACAGGGATGAAATAATCCTGATCACCGAACATAAAGGATCAAACAAGTTGTTTTACATATTGCCGGCTATGGCTTTACTGGTTTTCATCATAGCGTGGGTATTCATTAAAACAGGAAGTCTGACATCCTATAAATTCTGTTTTGTTGATAAGGATACCAAAGAGCCGATAAAGAACTCAAATATTGAGGTATCCATTTTATACGACGATGAATCGCCACTTCAGCAGCTATGCGGTCCTGACGGATGCTTCACACTTAGGACAGGCGAGTCAAAAGTAAAATTCGCTGTAAAGGCTCCTTACTATTTTTCTGATACGATAACACGGCTGCTGAATAAGGCAAAGAAAAACGAAGAGATACAGCTGAAGGTTAATGATTATGCGCTAATGATATTTTATTTTTCCAATGCAAAGGTGAGTGACTGGAAAAACAGAAGGGAAAAGCTTGATAAGGTGATCTCAGACAGTGCTTATATATGCCAGGTTTTCAACAAAGGCATGATGGGCATGGAACTCTATAATAAAATGGAATTTATTGACCTGGTCACCCTGCCTACCCGGGGCTTGAAAAATATTCAAATCATTGAGATGCTTTATACGGAAAAAAAAATAACCACGATACGGTTTACACAAAAGTACCTTAACGAATGATCAGGAAGATACTACATATTTTACTGTTATTACCCGTATTCATCATACTGACGGCAAAATCCTGCGGTCCTGATACTGCAATTGACAAGGAAGCCATAATAAAGGCAAAACAGGATACTACGCTGATGGAGATCAAAAGTGAATTTGCATCGGAATACCTTTTTGAAGATAGGCTGATGGCTTATGGTGAAAAGGCCAAACAGAAATTACTCGATTTTGCGGATTGTCTGTGCCTTTATTCCGATAAAAACATGGATACCCTCCTGAAACAGCAGGTGAAAGATATGACTTACAGGCTTTTTTATGATAAAGATGCAATGCTGCAATTATGCATTGATGCGCCTGAGAAGACCGGGAATGGAGAGAACAACCTTGCCACTTTGCTGGCTGAACTGGAGGGATCAGATTACAGATCGGTTGAGTTCAGGATATCTGATCTAAGGACCATTGACCCATTGCATCTTGAGAGTACTGACTGGTATACAGGCAAACTGGGTTGCCGGTTTAAAATAACGGGCATTACAGAGAAAGATACCCTGTTGCTTTCAGAAACCATGAACCGGGTAAAGATGATTGTCACCCGCACCAGCAAGCAATTTGGTGCCGATACATCATGGCTGATATGGCAGGTTTTCCTGGATGAAATTGAGGTTTCAACCGCTTCGCGGTTGTGAATTTCGTTTGTTTTTAACTTGCATCTTAACCACCGGGTTTCACCCGGCGCTATTCATACCCGTTTGCCGTCGGGCAGGTTCAAGCACTCCGTGCTTGGTCACTTTTAGTTCAAAAAAACGGGGAAACATTATTAATATTAATTTCAACTCTTAATTCGCATTTATAATAACTTTGTATTAATATATGAGCCCAACAGTCTTTCGTATTAAAGGATACAGATTTTTCTTTTTCTCAAGGGAGGAAAATCGTTT
>Ga0105100_10000378_pt1 | contig 26372 bp, 24 predicted proteins | sample PPLLak12cMay2015_2_FD_87033 | JGI IMG/M metagenome (GOLD analysis project Ga0105100, IMG submission 87033) | Freshwater sediment microbial communities from Prairie Pothole Lake near Jamestown, North Dakota, USA - PPLs Lake P8 Core (1) Depth... | ecosystem: Environmental > Aquatic > Freshwater >... | reverse complement strand
TGGTCATCACCAGCATCTGCTGATGGATCTCGTCCGAGCCCACCACGCCTCCCCCGGGAGAGTCGATGCGCAGCACAATCGCCTTGACGGATGAGTCGGCCTCAGCTTGCTGCAAGACCTCGATCACGCGACCGCTGTAGACCGTGCCGCTGGTCGAGGTCATGCTGTCGGGAAAGCCGGAGGCAATCAAGCCCTCCACAGGGATCACGCCGACCGCTGCGCCAAATCCGACTGAAGGCGAGCTGGCGGCGCCAGCCGTCCCGGCCATGCGCCACAGCAGCGCACAGGCCGCCAGCGACAGCACCACGATCGCCGCGACCAGGATCACAATTGCCCACGTTCGCCGATTTCCCATTGCTCGCCCACCTTTCCGCTCCGCCGGCTGCGAGCGGACTGTTCTGCGCATCCTATCACACTCAGCCTGGCGCGGTCTTCTCCGCTTTGCCCGCCGATGACCCGGACTCATCACCCATGCAGCACCGCCGCGCCAGCAAGTGCAGGCCGGCGAGCGACAGCATCAACAGCAGCAGCGCCACGATCTGCGCCTGGCGCACACCGGCGAAGTACAGACTGTCCCCACGGAAGCCCTCCAGCAGCAAGCGCGCCGTGCTGGTTAGCCCCAGCCAGCTGAGCGCCAGTTGGCCGGGGAACTCCTGTCTCTTCTGCAGCCACAACACGAACAGCAGGATCGCCAGCGATCCTGCCAGCGCATACAGCTGGGCGGGGTGGCGGCGCGCACCCCACAACTCGATCGCCCACGGCAGGTCGACCGGCGCGCCGAAGGCGTCGCCCGATGCCAGCTGCGACAGGTTGACGAACACGGCGAACAACGCCGCGCCGGGCGCCAGCGCATCCAGCGTCGGCCAAAGCGGCAGCGACTTACGTTGACCGTAGATCAGCGCCGCCAGCGCCCCGGCGGCTACACCCTCAAGGGGGGCAAACGCGGTCAGGTTGAAGGAGAGGATCGCCCGCGGATCCTCGGCATAGGCCGAGGCGTTCTGCAGCACGAAGCCCAGCCGAGCGCCAATCACGCCGGCGACCATGCCGATCAACAGCAGCCGATCCAAGACGTCCCCCTCCAGGCCGTGCCGCCCGGCAGACCGGCCAACCAACACGCTGGCCAGCCAGAAGCCCAGCAGCAGAAGTAGCCCCGAGAGTTGAATGGCCAGCGGGCCGACTTGCAGCACGGGGAGCATTCAGTCCGCCTGCTCCAGCAGCGGGCTCACCAGGCTGCGCAGTGTGGCCAGGCTGACCGGGCCGCCAATCACGATCTCGCGGATCACGCCCTGGCGATCCACGACGAAGGTGCTTGGCATTGCCCGCAGCGCGTAGGCCCGGCTGGCCTCGCCGGCCGGGTCGAGCAACACCGGGAAGGTCAAGCCATGGTCGGTGACAAATGCTCGCGCCGCGGCGGAGCTGTCCTGATCGGTGGCGTTCAGCGCCAGGACCACCAGCCCCTCGTCCCGATGCGCATCGTACAACTGCTGCAGCGCCGGCATCTCCGCCCGGCACGGCGGGCACCAGCTGGCCCACAGGTTGACCACGACGACCTGGCCGCGCAGGTCAGACAGGCGCACCCGATCCCCGTCGAGCGTCTCCAGGTCGAACTCCGGCGCAGCGAAGCCGGGATGCGGGCTGGCGATGGTTCCGGCGGCCGCGGCCTGCTCAGGGTCGGCAGACCACAGGATCCAGCCCGTCCCCAGCAAGAACACGCCGGCCATCATCCACAGCCAGTGCGGCCTGCGCGCCATCCATCTGGCCATATTCCTCCTTTCTGCGCCTCCGAACGCTCCTGCGTGATGCGCCTCCGCAAACTGCACAGAGTGCCAATCCTATCATCCGGGACACAGCCTCGGGGGGCGTTGTGTGCGCACACGCGACCCGCGCGGATCGAGCAAGCATCCGGGAGCGAGCCGGTTGGTTACACGGCAACTCGACGAGCAACCTGCTTCCAGCGCACACGCTGCATCCTAGGGTCGGATAGCTTTCCATCTTGACGATGTGTGTGGCGCAGAAAGCGGACATTTTCCGGCGAGGGGTTGGAGCGGCGGGACTGTGGCGCCGAACGGATCGCCCACAGCCTGCGATGCTGGCGCAAGAACAGTCAGTCAGATCATCTGGGGAGGAGGCAAGCCTCCCCACAAGCTGATCCAGGCGTGGCGCCGCGAATCAGGGCGCGACCAGCCCGTGCTGCTCCAGCAGGTCGGGCGTCGAGAGCAGGATCTGGGTCGGCCCGTCGGCGACGATCCGACCCCCGTCGATCACCGCCGACCGGGCAAACAGCTCCTGCACCATCCACAGGTCATGGGTCGAGACCAACATCGTCTGCGGCAACTGCCGCAGCAGGTTGATCAGCTCGCGCCGGGCACGCGGGTCGAGCCCGGCGGTGGGCTCATCGAGCACCAGGATCTCCGGCTCCATCGCCAGCACGCTGGCGATCGCCACACGCTTCTTCTCGCCGCCACTCAGATGGTGCGGGACGCGCTCGCCCGCCTGCTCCATCCCCACCCCGGCCAGCGCGGTCTGCACGCGTTGTGCCACCTCAACCCGGCTCAGGCCCATGTACATCGGCCCGAAGGCTACGTCCTCGAACACAGTCGGGGAGAAGAGTTGATCGTCCGGATCCTGGAACACCAGGCCCACCGCCCGGCGGATGTAGGCCAGATGCTCATCGTCGACCGGCTGGCCGCACACCGCGACCGATCCGGAGGTCGCCCGCAGGATGCCGTTCAGGTGCAGCATCAGCGTCGACTTGCCGGCGCCGTTCGGCCCGACCAGGCCGACCTTCTCGCCAGGGGCGATGCTCAGGTCGACGCCGCGCAAGGCCTGCCGGCCGTCCGGATAGGAGAACTTCAGATCGCTGACTTCGATCGTGTGATGCACGTTCTCATCTCCGGTAGACGACGGCCAGCAGCCCGGCAAGCAGCAGGACAGCCAGCGCGGTCGCGATCCAGTCGGCCAGGTGCAGGTGATGGGCCGTCAGGCTGGGCAACTGCCCGTTGTAGCCGCGCGCCAGCATGGCGGCATGCACGCGTTCGCTCCGCTCCAGGGCGCGCAGGAACAGGCTGCCGACCATGTTGCCTGCCACGCGCGCCTGCCACACCACCCCCGGCCGCCGGCTCCCAGGCGGGTGTGAAGCGCGGGCGGCGCGCGCCCGCAGCATGCGCGCCGCTTCGTCGGTGAGCACGAACAGATAGCGATACATGAAGCCGATCGTCGCCACCAGCGTGCGCGGCAGGCGCAGCGCCCCCAGCGCCCACAGCAGATCCGGAAACGGGGTGACCGCTGTCAGCAGGATCGCCGCCTGGATCGCAATCCATGAGCGCAGCAACACGCTGAGGAAGCGCTCCAGTCCCTGGGCGCTGGCCGTCCAACCCAACCCGGGGACGGTGAAGATCACGTCCCCGGGGACGGTGAACAGCAGAGGCACGGCAACCAGCGCGAAAGGCAGCGCAACGTACGATCGACGCAAGGCGAATGCCGGGCCCAGCCGGCTGCCCGCCGAGGCGAGCACCACCAGCACCAGCAGCCCGGCGAAGCCCGCCCAGGCGCCGACCGGCACCAGGCTGCAGGCCAGGATGAACAGCACGGCGACCACCACTTTGACACGCGGGTCGAGACGATGGATGGCCGAGGGCCGCGCCCGGTACTGGTCGGTCAGGTCGAAGTGCACGACTAGGCCCGCGCCGCCTCCCGCCGCGTGGCCAGCCAGCCGATCAACACCGCCCCGCCGAAGACGATCAGCGCGCCGATGGCCACGGCCAGGATCGTCGTCAAGGCCGGGTTTGAGACGAAGGGGATGCTGTAGTCGGGCAAGACCTCATAGGGTGAGGACAGGGCCAGACCGAGGAAGCCCTGCTGCTCGGCGACGAACTCCAGGCCATCCGGGCTGGAAGAGGCGAGCGGGGAGAAGAGCGCCACCAGCAAGGCGATCCCCAGGCCGACCAGCACGTACGATGCACTGCGCTGCCCGGGAGCGACCGCCCCGCCCTGGACCACATCCGGCCGGGTGGCAAGCAACAGTCCGACGGCGGCCATGGTGATCAAGCCCTCGCCGATCCCGATGAAGGCGTGCACGCCGGCCATCGCCGCCGTGGCCAGCACCAGCGGGGAGGTGCCCGAGACCGCCAGCTCCAGTGCCGTGGCGACCGCCGCCACCATCACCGAGATCCAACCGGCGGCGGAGGCGGCCGCCAGCGTCGCCCCGCGCGAGGCGCCGGCATAGCGGCGCACCAACCTGTAGGTGAAGAAGCCGGAGAAGGCGGCGAGCACGCCCATGTTCATGATGTTCCAGCCCATCACCAGCAGGCCGCCATCCTGGAAGAGCAGCGCCTGGACGGCGACCACCGCAGTCATGATCAGGGTGGCCGCCCACGGTCCCATCACGATCGCCGCCAGGGCGGCTCCGATCAGATGACCTGACGTGCCGGCGGCGACCGGGAAGTTAATTGCCTGGGCGGCGAAGATGAAGGCCGCCAGGATGCCCATCATCGGGATCTGGCGTTCCCCCAACTGACGGTTGGTCTGGCGGATGGCGATGACGATCATTGCGATCGCCAGCACCCAGCCGATTGCCGCGATCAGCGGCGTGAGGAAACCGTCCGGGATGTGCAAAGCTGCGGGTGAGAACCACATGGCTCAAGCCTCCTTGCGCTTGTGGGCGCGATTGGAATCTCGGGTGGTCTGCTGCCGGGCACAGGCCGGGCACAATCCGCTGAAGGTCTGGTGACCCAGATCGGCCTCGAACCCGGTCCGGCGGTGAATGTCTTGCGCCAGGCGGGCGAGCCAAGTGACAGGCAGCTCAGACGTGGCGCCGCACTCGCTGCAAACCAGGTGAGCGTGCGGGTGCTCCGGATCCCGCAAAGAGAAGCGCAGCGAGCCCCGGGTGTCGTCCAGCAGGTCCACCAGTCCTGCCCGGTTCAGGCTGTCGAGGGTTCGGTAGACCGTGGCCAGGTTCAGCCCCGGCAGCCGGCGACCCGCCGCCAGATACACCTGCTGCGCCGACTGATGGCCGCGGCCGTGAGCGACAACCTCCAGAATGACCTGGCGCTGCGGGGTGATGCGGAAGCCCGCCTGGCGCAACGCCTCGGTCATGCGCACTCCACAAGTCACTGCAACCCTTTGTACCTGCAAAGATTTGCAGCAAGGATACTTGCGTCGGCCCTGCCTGTCAATCCCTGGCCGGTTTCCCGCCGGGCGCGTGTGCCGACAGCCCTCGGGCTTTGCTGGCCAGGAGTGGGCGCATGAAATGTCGCCTCCGCTCCTGCCTGACCGCTGTCGAGAGGGGATCGCCCCGAAGCTCCGCGTGGGCCGGCCTTTGGGCGAAATCCCATGCCCAGCGCCAGGCTCTGATTTCGAGCTTGGAGCAGAGCCTTCGACACCTTGCGAGCTCAGGGGGATGACGCAGCTGCCTGGCGCAGCCGAGGTTATCGGACCGAATTGCGCGCGGCATTCGATCGGGCCTTGCGGTCACTGCCGATGCTTGACCCCTGGATTGCCGCGAGTTGGGGCTGAGTCGGAATCGCTGTCGTGCGGCCACCGAGCAGCCCCCATTGACCCCCCATCTCGCCCGAGGCGAGGGTGGGGTTCACGCCGAAGGATCCACCCCACGTCCCCTTTGCAGATCACCCGCTGCCGGACGCGTTGTCGCTGACGGCGGCGGCCGCCAAGGGGACGAGTCCCTGGCGCAGGCGGGCACAGCCTAAGCATCGACGGGCGAGCCCCTGGCGCACGCGGGGCCCGCCCATCGAAATTGGCACCGCCGAAAGGTGGCGGCGATCCCGGCGAAGCGGGTAGAGCACCGCGCCGGGGTCTATGGGCTGTGCTACTCGCCGAACTCCTGCATCTCCAGCAGGGCACCATGCCACTGGTGATACCAAACCCGGCCGGTGTAGCCGTTGACGCTCAGCATCCCGACCACTTCGCCATCTTCCAGCACGTGAAGCGTATAGTAACCGGGGAAGGTCTCCACTTCGTCACTGGCCGTCCGCCCGGGGAAGGCTTGGGCCAGGTAATTCTGCGCGGCCTCGGCCGCCTGCACGGGCGTGACCGTCATCTCCCCTTGGGGTGCCTCTTGCGGGACGAGTTGGCCCATCATGCCACCCCGCATACCACCGAGGGCATGCATGCCATAGACGGTATTCCACATCATCGACGGGCCGAACTCGAGCATCGCCCGTTGGCTCACCGGGTCGACGAGCAACTCGATGGTGCCTTTGCCCGTTGCCGGATCCTTGATCTCGACGTAGGCGTGGTTGTCGAATACCATCACCTCGGCCACTTCGAGCTCGGTTGCTTCGATCCCAGCCAGGTACGCCTCGGCGGCAGCCACCGCCTGCTCAACGGTCAGCGGCTCGGCCGTCGGATCCGTGCCCAGGGCGAAGCCCCACATCCGGCTCCCCGGGCCCATCATCCCGCCCGGACCGAACTCTCCCTCCGGATCGAGTCCCTGCCTGCCGAAGGGCATACGGAAGTTGTCTTGGCCTGGCGGCCGGCGGCCGTCCTCCCCACGGAACCTCGGACACGCCTCACCGTACGGGCAGTCCCCCTGATCCGACCCGCGTCCCTGTCCGTCCATCGGCATACGGTAAGGTCGGTCGTACATTTCAGGCTGTGCCTGCATGTAGGGTCGCAGGGCTGTTGCGCTTGCCAGCCCCAGCGGGGAGGCGGCCCTTGCGAAGGCGAATCCGGCGCCGGCTGCGCCCGCCACGACTACGCACAGCAGCACAATACCGGCGATCACTCCCAGAACGATCTTCGTGGTCTTCGACATCTGCTCCTCCACCGGACTCACCTGTCCGCTCGGGTCCAGCCTAGTCAATTCCTGTGGAGAACCTGTGAAGCAGGCCTTAATGGGGCATGAGCGGATTCGCCCTGCCGCCTTCCCCGCCCGCCTGGGCGGTATAATTCGCGAGCGGCTACGGATGTCGGGCTCCAGCCCGACCCCCCTTGGACGCTAACCGGTACACGATCCGCAGCATAGCGGCGAGAGCCATGGACAAGCCTACCCCCACTGTTCAACAGCTGACCTGCGCCCGCATCCCGACGGATGAGGGCCTGTTTCAGCTCTGCGTCTACGCCAACAACCAGGACAACAAGGAACACCTGGCCCTCCTGCACGGCGACGTGTATGACCGTGAAGAAGTGCTGGTGCGGGTCCATTCCGAGTGCTTCACCGGCGATGTGCTCGGCTCGCGGCGCTGCGACTGCGGCGACCAGCTGCACGCCGCCATGCGGGTGATCGCCGATGAAGGGCGCGGTGTGATCCTCTACCTGCGCCAGGAGGGTCGCGGCATTGGCCTCAACCAGAAGCTGCGCGCTTACAACCTGCAGGACGAGGGCTTCGATACCGTCGACGCCAATCTGGCACTCGGTCACCAGGCGGATGAGCGGGACTATACGCTGGCGGTGTTGATGCTGCAGGACCTCGGCATCCGTTCCGTGCGCCTACTCACCAACAACCCGGCCAAGATCGAAGGCCTGCGCGCGGCCGGGGTGAATATCGTCGCTCGAGTTCCCGTGCAGGCGCCCGTCTACCAGGAGAATCTGCTCTACCTGAACACCAAGCGGCTGCGCATGCGCCACATCCTCTCGCTGGACCCCGATCCAGACAACCCGCCTGCCGCGCATGAATGACGCCGCCCCCGACGACCAACTGCTCGGCTGGCTTGACTCGCAAACCCCAACCCCCGCGCGCCCCTGGGTGAGCCTGACGTACGCCCAGAGTCTGGACGGCAGCCTGGCCGGCCCCGGCGGGGCGCAATTGGCGCTGAGCGGCCCGCACAGTCTGCGCCTGACTCATCGCCTGCGCGCCTGGCACGATGGCTTGCTGGTCGGCATTGGCACCGTCCTCAGCGATGATCCCAGCCTGACCGTGCGCCTGGTTGCCGGCGCCAACCCGCGGCCCGTAGTGCTGGACAGCCAGCTGCGCCTGCCGCTCACGGCGCAACTGCTGCACACGCGTCAACCCGCCTTGATCTTCGCCGGAGAGGCTGCTCCGCCAGAGCGCGCCGAGCGGTTGCGCGCAGCCGGTGCCGAAGTTGTCTCCATCCCCTGCGGACAGACCGGAGGGCTTGACTTGCGCCAGGTGCTGACGTCACTCCACCAACTGGGCGTGCGCCGGTTGATGGTCGAAGGCGGCAGCCGGGTGCTGCACGCCATGCTCGCCCAGCGCCTGGGGGATTGTCTGATCGTGACGGTCGCCCCGCGGCTTGTGGCCGGCACGCCGCTGCTTGGCATGCCGAGGCTGGACGACTGCCCCTGGCCGGCGCTGGTCGAGCCCCACTGGTCCCAGGCGGGTCAAGATGCTATTCTGTGGGCACGCCTCGAAGGTTCGCAACCGTGAACGCCAACCAGTTGTTCTTCACCTCGCCAGGCGAGCTCGAGATCCGCCCGATCCAGCTTAAGGCACCCGGCGCCGCAGAACTCCTCGTCGCCAATCGATTGAGCGCCATCAGCGCCGGCACCGAAATGCTGATCTACCGAGGCCACGCGCCACAGGGGATGGCGATCGACGCCACCTTGCCAGCGCTGCGCGGCCTGCTGCGCTACCCCCTGGGCTACGGCTACGCCAGTGTCGGGCAGGTGCTCGAGGTTGGCCCGGGAGTCGACCCGCTGTGGCGCGGCCGACGCGTGTTTGCCTACCAACCCCATGCTTCCCACTTCCTGGCTCAGGTTGATCAAGTGCAGCCATTGCCAGACGATCTGGCTGACGAGGATGCGGTCTTCATCCCCAACCTGGAGACGGCCGTCAGCCTGGTCCAGGACGGCCGACCGGTTCTGGGGGAGGCCGTGGTGGTCTTCGGCCAGGGGATCGTCGGCCTGCTGGTCACGCAGCTGCTCAGCCGCATGGCGCTGGGCGCGCTCGTTGCCCTGGAACGCTACCCGCTGCGACGCCTGGCAAGCCTGGAGCTCGGACCGACCGCCTGCCTCGACCCATCGGCTCCGGACCTCTCGGCGCAGCTTACGCAGGTGCTGCCAACTGGCAGGTCAGACCTGACGTACGAGCTCTCCGGCGATCCTTCGGCCGTCGACCAGGCGATCGCCATCACCGGCTTCAGCGGGCGGGTCGTGCTCGGCTCCTGGTATGGCACCCAGCCCTCGCAGATCGACCTGGGCGGCGAGTTCCACCGCAGCCGCATTCAGATCGTCAGCAGCCAGGTCAGCACGATCTCCCCGGAACTCAGCGGGCGCTGGACCAAGCCGCGGCGGCTGCAAGTAGTGCTGCAACTCCTGCCGCAAATTGCCCCCCGCCGCTGGATCACCCACTCCATCGATTTCGCCGACGCACCGCAGGCCTATCGGCTGCTCGATCATCAACCGGAGACCACGCTCCAGGTCGTGCTGCGCTACGCCGGCGCCGACGGGTAGCCTTGTGGGCCACGATCCACACACGACGCCTTGCCCCACCCCGCTCACTCCCTCTGCAGCGAGTCATACCAGCACACCAGCGCAGCCTGTGGGGGGAGCGGAGGGGTTCTCTTGGGGGCCGGGAGGCGAGGTCGTCTGTGGTTCTCCGCGAGCTACCGGCCGGTTGCAGACCGCCGGGTGAGGCGCAGGAGGGGTGATGTACCAGCTCTGTATCCAAAGCGAGTTCGAGGCCTTCCATCAGCTCGTGGGTGGCGACTGGGGGGCAGAGAATCAACGTCACGCCCACCGCTATCGGGCCGAGGTCCTGCTCGAGGGCGCTGAGCTTGACGAACACGGATACCTGGTCGATCTGGTCGACCTGGAGGACCAGCTGCACTCGACGGTCGCACACTATTCCGGCCAGATGTTGAACGATCTGCCGGCCTTCCGCTCGCTGAATCCCAGCCTGGAACATTTCTGTCGCATCTTCTGCCTGGAGCTGTCAGCTGCAATCCGCGCCTCGAACTTGCGGACCATTACGCTGCGACTATGGGAGAACGAGAGCGCCTGGGCCGCCTACCGGATGGAGCGGACTTGAATCTCGGCCTGGTGATCTACGGCAGCCTAGAGCAAAACACCGGAGGCTACCGCTACGATCGCCAGCTGGTGACCCAGCTGCGCCAGCATGGCGACCGCGTCGAAGTGCACTCCCTCCCCTGGCATTCCTACAGTCGTGCCCTCGGGCACAACCTCTCCTTGCGGATCGAGCGTTGGGCGCGGGCGGCGGAGATCGATCTGCTGCTTCAGGACGAGCTCAACCATCCTTCGTTGGTCTGGGTGAACCGGCGCCTGCGGCGACAAGGCTTGCCGCTGGTGTCGATCGTCCATCATCTACGCACGAGCGAACCGCATCGTCCCCTTGCACATGCCGTCTATCGCCGCATCGAGCGCCACTACCTGCGCTCGGTCGACGGCGTGGTGTGCAACAGCCACCCGACGCTCGAGGCGGCCCAGGCGCTCGCCGGGCGTCCGCTGCGCTCCGTCGTCGCCTGGCCCGGCGCCGATCGCCAGCGTCAGCACATCCAGCCGGAGCAAGTGTCGGTGCGCGCCAGGGAGCCCGGCGCGCTGCGCCTGCTGTACGTGGGCGCCATCCTGCCGCGCAAGGGACTGGACGCGTTGTTGCGCGCCCTGGAGCGGTTCCGGCGCGGCAGCCTGCGCCTGACCGTCGTCGGGGACGCCGAGCGCGATCCCCGTTTCGCCCGGCGCATGGCCGAGTGCGCCCAGCAGCTGGCCATCCCCGTCGAGTTCCTCGGCCCGGTGTCTGACGAGCGCCTCGACCGGTTGTTCACCTCGCATCAGGTGCTCGTTGTCCCCTCCTGGCATGAGGGCTTCGGCATCTGCTATCTGGAGGCGATGGGATTCGGCCTGGCGTGCCTGGCGTCCACCTCCGGCGGAGCCGGCGACCTGCTGCGCGACGGGGTGGACGGATACCTCATTCCACCGGGTGACGACGCCAGGCTGGCGGAATGCCTGGACCTGCTGCTCCACGACCGATCCTTGCTCGCCCGGATGGGCCTGGCCGGATTGGAGCGCGCCCGCAAGCATCCAACCTGGGAGGCCACCGGTGCCAGTATCCGCCGTTTCCTCATCGAGTTCGTTCCCCAGCGGCGCACCGAATAAGTGCGCCCGGGGTTGGTAAGAGTGTCGTCATCCATCGCGTCCTTGTTTCATAAGACTCTTGGGAGGGTATCCGAATGAACCAGCGAACGATCCGCATAGTCGTGACTGTCACCGCCATTCTGACCGCGCTCATTCACCTGTACTACGCCCTGTTCCTGATTGGAGCGACCGAGGCGCTCGGCATCCTCTTCATCCTGAATGCACTCGGCTATCTCGGGCTGCTGCTGGCCTACCTCGGCAAGCTCAGCTTCTTACGGTGGTCCCACAGCCTGATCACCTGGGCCTTCATCGCCTTCACCGCCGTCACCATCCTGGCCTGGATCCCGATGGGCGAACGGTCGCCGCTGGCCTATCTCACCAAGCTCGACGAACTGGTCCTGTTGATCGCCCTGTTCTTGGGCCGGCGCAGCGCCTGAGGCGAGGCAGCCTAGGTTGGGGCCGGCCCCTGATGGCTTCCGATAGGACGAGGCGCATGCGGGTTGAGAACCCGCATGCGCGCGCTTCACGCCAACGTGCGAGCGAGCCTCGCCGCTACGACTTCCAGCGGTACCTGTCGAGCAAGCAGCCGATCGACGATCGCTCCTTGAACGCCGACGTCTGGGCGACGCTTGCCTCGAATCTTGGCGCGCGCCAGATCTCCCACGCGACCGCGGTTGTCGAGATCGGAGCCGGGATCGGGACGATGCTGCAGCGGCTGCTCGGGTGGGGGGTGTTGTGGCAGGGGACGTATCTCGGCGTGGATTCCGATCCGGCTAACGCGCCTCGCGCCAATTCGCTTCTGGCGAGGTGGGCGCGGCAACACGGCTGGCTGGATCAGCGGCGCGGCGCCCACCATCAGCTCAGCGCGCCGCACAGCCACCTGCGCGCGGAGTTTCTCCGGGCGGACTATGCCGCATTTGCCCGCAGGCCTGCCCAACTCCATGCCTGGGATGCCGTCCTCGCCCACGCCTTTCTCGATCTGGTGCCTCTCGAAAGCGCGGTGCCGCGCCTTCTCGCCCTGCTTCGACCCGGTGGACTCTTCTACTTCAGTCTGAACTTCGACGGTGAGACGGTCCTGCTGCCGGAGATCGATCGCGCCTTCGATCGCCTGGTCATCGACGCCTACCACCGCACGATGGATGAACGCACGATCGAGGGCAAACCGTCCGGCGACAGCCGCACCGGTCGTTGCCTGCTGGCTGGCTTGCCTTCGATGGGCGGCGCGATCTTGGCGGCGGGCAGCTCCGACTGGGTCGTGGTGCCGCGCGGCGGCAACTACCCGGGTGACGAGGCCTACTTCCTCCACTTCATCTGTCACACGATTTGGACCGCGCTGCAAGGGAGCGAGGCGCTCGACCGGCGGCGCTTGCAGGGATGGATCGAGCGGCGCCATCGCCAGGTCGAACGCGGCGAACTGATCTACATCGCTCACCAACTGGACGTCGTGGGCACGATCGGCCGGAAGCGGAAAAGCAGCAACTAGCGGGATGCATTCGGGAATCAGCTATCAGCTATCTGCTGTCAGCAATTGGCGACCAGCAATTGGCAGTTAGCAGCTGGCAATCAGCAGCTAGCCGCTGGCAGCCCGCAAGTGGCGGCTGGCTCCTGGCAGAGTGCGGCTGATTTCGGTCTCGTCCTTCGAGCGGCAAGGATCCATCCCAAGGCCCCGATCTGCGGATCCTCACCCGGATCGCCAGGTTCATGGGATCGCTGAGCGCTGACGGCTGCTAGCTGACGGCTGCTAGCTGACGGCTGACCGCCTACCGCTCGCCGCTGATCCCTTCCCTCGCCCAGCGCGCGGCCAGCACCAACCCCAGACCACCGAACAGCAAGTCGCGCAGCCGGATCAGCAGACTCAGGCTGATGCCGAGCGTGGCCGGGAAGCCGATGGCCTGCACGGCCAGTACCTGGCCCGCCTCGAGCACCCCCAACGCAGCCGGTATCGGCACCAGCAGCGCCAGCCGGCTGGCCGTCACCACGGCGATGGTCTCGGTCGGCCCGAGCGTCGCTCCAAGCAACCAGAGCATCATCCAGAACTCGATAACAATCCCCAACCAGCTGAGGAGCGAGAAGCCCATCGCCAGCGTGAGATGCCACGGGCGTTGCCTGCAGAATGCGCCGGCCTGCGTTTCGAGAGCCTGGACGCCCTCCTGCAGCCGGGTCAGACCGGGCCAGCGCGCCTGCAATCTACCCGCCACCCAGCCAGTCAGGCGTGTCAGCGGCCGCCGTCCGATCCACCACGCCATCAGCAGGCAAAGGGGGACCACCAGCAGCAGGCCGGCGATCAGCCCGGGCAGCAACGCTTGACGCGAGTCCAGCCAGCGCAGCCGCAACAGCACCGCCAGGCCAAAGGCCAGGAAGGTGGCATTCCCGAGCACCTCAAGTGCCTTGTCGAGCGTCACTGAGGCGGTGGAGGCCGAGAGCGACACACCGTGCTTCCGACGCAGCAGGTCGATCTGCAGCGGCTCGCCGCCGAACTGCGAGCCCGGTGTGAAGTACGAGACTGAGAACCCAGCCAGCCGGTAGGCGGCCAGCCGGAAGCACCCCGGGCGCAGGTTCATGCCATGCAGGATCGCCCACCAGCGCCCGCTGAACGCCAGCACGATCGCCGCGTTGAAGACCATCAACAACAGCCACTGCCACGGGCGAATCGCCGCCAGCCGATGGACAACATCGGGCCAGTCAACGCCTCGCGCCGCCCACAGCAGCACCCCGAGGACGATCGGCCAGACCAGCCAGCGCGCCGCCCGACGCATGCGTCAGTCTCCAACCGGGCGCCGAGTGCCCGGCCGCCAGTCAACCAGGAAGGAATCCCCACGCCAGAGCGACCCCGGACCGGTGCCCGTGAGCAGCAACACCAGCGAAGCCGCCATCAGCACCAGCAGGTACGGCGGGGTCCCAACCAGCACCATCGTGAACGCGCTGAGGATCGTCACACCCACGGCTGCCAACCGGCCGGCAATCCCCAGGACCAACAGCGCGACCGGGATCCCGGTCAGCACGACGAGCCAGTCCCCGATGGCGGACGTGCTCATGTCCGCCAGCACATGCCGTGCTGCCAGCAACCAGCACAGCAAGACCACAGCCCGCAACACCGGCGGGACCCATACCTGAAGCACGCGCTTCCCACGCCCACGCCAACGCAGGTAGGTCAGCGAGGTAGGAGTGAGGTGCCCGGTCACCCACCAGTAGTCTCGGGTGAAGCCTGCCAGAAAGGGGATGCCGACCAACAGCCCCGCAGTCCGCGCCGCCGGGATCGGAACGATCGGCCAGAGCAGCGCACTGGCGAAGACCATCATCACGCCCGCGATCGGCCGGCGCAGGTCGCTCTGCGGCAAGGGCTGGATCACCCGCCCGCGCCGCTGCTCCCACCCCAGGCCGAGCAGGTAAGCGTAGCGGGCAGCGCCCACCAGCAGGAAGGCTGGCGGCATCACCCCCCAGTGCACGGCCAGCGCGCTCGCAATCAGCAGCCCCAGCGCGTCGAATTCGAGGTCCAACCGCTCCCCAAGCCGGGTGGCGGTGTTGGTCGCCCGGGCGAGGTAGCCATCCAGGAAATCGCCCAGGTCGACCAGCATGTAGAGCCCAGCCGGCAGCCAGCCCAGCCAGCCTGCGGGGCGCGGCAGCAGCAGAAACCCCGCCAGCAGGCCGATCAGCGTGCCGCGCATCAGAGTCAGCGCGTTGCCGGGTCCGAGCGCATGCAATGGCTGAGTCTCGCCGGGACGGACGTTGAGGCTGAGGTGACGCCGCGAGAAAAGCAGCACGTAGGCGAGCGTGACGGCGGACGCCGTCGCCCACACCCGCACCTGCTCGGGCGGGAAGCCGCCGCGCAGCAGCCAGACGCCAGCACACCACGTCGCCAGGCTACCTGCGGCGAGGATCCACCAGCGCCGACGCAAGCCGTCGGGGATCGGCTCGAGATTCGAATCCACGTCCTCGTCCTGCCTTCGAACGGGGCCCCACTATACACCGTCGCTCAACCGCCGCCGCCATCTGCGGCTGGCAAGACGGGTCCAGCGTAAGGTGTTCTCTTGTGAAACTCAGAACAAGTCACCGCCAACCAGCTCCCGCGACGATGCCGATGGGGTCGCCGGATCGCCAATTTCCAATTAGGACGAGTTGCGGCGGAAATGCGTGACAATTCCCACTGCCTGGAGGAAAGGCCGAAAAAGGACACTGGTGGGGAGTCCTGGCTCCAGGGACCTCGCGGAGGTGAGGGAATAGGGAATTCGACCTCGTTCGATTCCCAGTTTCGGGTCCTGGCCATCACCCAGGGACTGTGGGGGGAGCGCATCGCCGACAACATTCAGGCGAACGCTCCCGCCGATTGGAGGGTGAGTGCCTGGGTCGCCCCGCGCGTCCTGCCTCCGGTGATCGACGATCCCGCGGAGTATCTGCCCGCCAGCCTTCCTGCGGCCGACTTGATCCTCTCCCTGGGCGAGGTGCCCGGCGTGGCGCAGCTGCTGCCTGAGATCGTCCAGCTAACGGGAGCCAAATCAGTGATCGCACCGATCGACCGAACCGAGTCGCTGCCGTTGGGCCTGGTGGGCCAGCTGCGCGGCTGGCTCGAAGCGGTCGGAGCGACCGTGATCTTCCCGCGGCCATTCTGCACGCTGACTGAGACACAGTACAACCGTGCGCCGAACGTGGAGCGCTACGAGGATCCGCTGATCCGCCGTTTTGCTGCCCACTTCGGCCGGCCGAAGTTCGAGGTCGAGGTCGATGGTGGCCGCATCCAGCAGGTGACCGTCGTGCGCGACGCCGCCTGCGGCTGCAGCCGTCACGTGGCGGAGGGGCTGGTGAACGCGCCCGTCGACGAAGCCGTCGAGCGGGCCGGCATGCTGCACCATCACTACCCGTGCCTGGCGAGCATGAACCAGGAACTGGATTACGGCGATACCTTGATGCACGTTTCTGGCGACTGCCTGCGCGATGCCATCAAAGAAGAGATCCGCCAGCACCTGTCACCCACGCCCTACCTGCGGCCGGCCGGTCGTAGCGAGGACAACGCCAGCGATAGGAGTGAGACCGGATGGAACGCCTTGTCATGAACATCCCTGCCCTGTACGGCGATCATCACACCTCTGCGATTCGCAAGCTGCTGGAGCCGATGGAGGGCGTGGCCGAGGTCTTCGCCAGCCCGTCCTCGCGCAGGTTGGTGATCAAGTATTACCCGACCGTGGTGACCGAAGAGGAGATCGTCAGCAAATTGAACGGTGAGGGCTATGTCGCCGATGCCCCCGAGCCGGCCTTTGCCGCGCCGTTGGGCGAACGCGTCGCCCGGCACACTGCCATCCTTGCCGGCACCGGCGAGTCGATGGCCTTCGCCGAACACGCTCCGGAGTTGCAGGGGCGGGCCCTGTGGCCTTGCCCCGGTTTCGAGATTGCGCGAATCCCCAAGGAATAGTCCAAAGGAGGAGGTATAGGTCATGCCACCAGAAAAGAGCAAGAAAGCACGTACCCCCCAGGAGCGATCGATCGATCCGGCGGCACAGGAGATGCTTCTGCGGGCCGATGAGCTCGGCCTGGGAACAGCCTTCTCACGAGCCGAACTGATGGCCCCCTGCCCGATCGGCTCCTCCGGCTCCTGCTGCAAGATATGCTACATGGGCCCCTGTCGCCTGGTGAAGGACGGCCAGACTGGCGTGTGTGGTGCGACCATCGATACCATCGCTGCCCGCAATTTCGCCCGTGGGGTTGCCGCGGGTGCTGCGGCGCACTCCGACCACGGCCGCGACCTGGCGCTGACCCTGCTGGCCGTCGCCAAGGGCGAAGCCCCGGACTATAAGCTCCGCGATCCCTACAAGCTCGAACGCCTCGCCAAGGCGCTCAAGATCCCGACCGAGGGCCGGCCGGTCGGTGACATCGCCCTGGACGTCGCCGAGACCTGTCTGGCACAGTTCGGACAGCAGACCGGCGAGGTGGCGCTCATTGACACCGCTCCGCCGAAGCGCAAGCAGCTCTGGCGCGAACAGAAGCTGGCGCCGCGCGGCATCGACCGCGAGATCGTCGATGTGCTGCATCGCACCCACATGGGCGACGACCAGGATCCCGAACATATCCTGCATCAGGCACTGCGCACGGCGCTGGGCGACGGCTGGGGCGGGTCGATGATCGCCACCGACCTGTCCGACATCCTGTTCGGCACTCCCAGCCCCTTGGTGTCGCAGGCCAACCTGGGCGTGCTGCAGAAGGACGAAGTCAATATTGTCGTCCACGGGCATGAGCCGACACTCTCGGAGATGATCCTGGCCGCGACCAGCGATCCGGAACTGATCGAGTACGCCGCGACCAAGGGCGCCAAGGGGATCACGCTGGCCGGCATCTGCTGCACCAGCAACGAAACCCTGATGCGCCAGGGCGTTCCCTCGGCCGGCAACTTCCTGCATCAAGAGTTGGCCATCCTCACCGGCGCCGTCGAGGCGATGGTGGTCGACGTTCAGTGCATCATGCAGGCGCTGCCCGACCTGGCCAAGAACTTCCACACCGAGGTCATCACCACCTCGCCCAAGGTCAAGATCACCCACGCCACACACATCGAGTTTGATGAACACAACGCCTATGAGATCGCCAAGGGCATCGTTCGCAGAGCCATCGACAATTACCCGAATCGCGGCGAGATCCAGATCCCGGATTTCTCCTCCGACCTGGTGCCGGGGTTCTCGCATGAGTACATCAACTACATGCTCGGCGGATCGTACCGCTCCTCCTTCCGGCCCCTGAATGACGCGATCATGAGCGGCCGCATCCGGGGCGTGGCTGCCAACGTCGGGTGCAACAACGCCCGGACCACCCAGGATGCCTCGCACGACTATCTGGTGCGCGAGTTCCTCAAGAACGACGTGCTGGTGGTCGAGACCGGCTGCGGCGCCCTGGCCAGCGGCAAGTTCGGCCTGATGCTGGGCGAGGCCGCCCTTGAGTACGCCGGTCCCGGGCTGCGCGAGGTGTGTGAGGCGACCGGCATGCCGCCGGTGCTGCATATGGGCTCTTGCGTTGACAACTGCCGCATCCTGACCGTGCTGACGCAGATGGTGGAAGAAGGAGGCCTGGGCGAGGATATGAGTGAGATCCCAGCCGTCGGGCTGGCGCCGGAGTGGATGAGCGAGAAGGCGCTGTCGATCGCCTCCTACTGCGCCGGCTCGGGCGCCTATGTGATCATGGGCATTCACAACCCGGTCGAAGGCAGTGACGAGGTCACCCGTATCCTCAGCGAAGGCTGGGAGAAGAAGGTCGGCGGCAAGATCGAGTTCGTCGAGGAGGACGCCGAGATGCTGCGACGGGCGCTTGCCCATATCGATGCAAAGCGCGCGGCTCTCAATCTGCCTGCGTACGATCCGTCACGCTTTGGCCGAAGCGGCGATGCCCGCATGCTCGAGCTGATGGAACTCGAACCGGAAGCACGCGCCGAAGCCCTGTACGGGCAGCCGGCCGGGCATTAGGAGCGCAGCATGTCACGCTATATCGCCACCCACGCCATCCGCGGCGCCAACAACGTGGTCCACGAGGCCGAGGTCATGCTCGAGCGGGCCCTGGCCGAGAAGGGCCCGGACACCCCGGTCTCCTTCCCCAACACCGCCTACTATCTCCCGACGATTTTCGGGATGACCGGTATGGAGGTCACCACCGTCGGCGGCCTGCAGCCGGCGCTGGAGCACGCCCGGGAGCTGCTGCATCCGATCCCCCCGGACCGGCGCTGGACGCCCTACCTGGGCGAGACGCTCGACTCGGGCATGGCCACCCTGCTGGCCGAAGAAGTGATCATGGCGCTGCGCTTCGTGTATGAGCTGCAGCCCGAGCCGATGCCCGGCTTCCAACTGGCCGGCGGCACGGCCTACCCCTCCAAGAATGGGAACAACGGAACCGGCCACCTCAATGGCCCAATCGACGACATCCAGCTCCGTTCCTGGGGCATCCAGCTGGTCGACGGCCGCATGCCGGGCTTCGCCGCCATCGTCGGCTGCGCCAAGTCCAACGAGGTCGCGGTCAAGATTGTGCGCGAGCTGCAGCGCCGCAACATCCTGACCTTCCTGTGCGGCAACGTCAACGGGCGCAGCATCATCCACCAGCTGCAGGAAGAGGGCGTCGAGCTCGGCTACGACACCTATACCGTGCCCTTCGGCACCGACACCATTTCGGCGATCTACCCGCTGGGCTTCGCGGTGCGCTCGGCGCTGACCTTCGGCGGCATGAAGGGCGGGCAGGCACGCAACATCCTGCTCTACAACAAGAACCGCGTCTTCGCCTTCGTGCTCGCCCTGGGGGAGGTCGACGACCTGAAGTACGCCACCGCCGCCGGCGCCATCAACTTTGGCTTCCCGGTCATCGCCGACACGGTCATCCCCGAGATCCTGCCGACCGGCGTCACCACCTATGAGCACGTCGTGTCGATGCCCTTCAACGAGATCGAGGGCAAGGACGACCTGGAGCGGGCGGAGCGCCTGGTGCAGAAATGCATTGAGGTGCGCGGGGTCAAGGTCAAGGTCAGCGAGATCCCGATCCCGGTGCCCTACGGATCGGCCTTCGAAGGCGAGGTCGTGCGCAAGAATGACATGCGCGTCGAGTTCGGCGGCAAGGCCAGCCGCGCCTTCGAGTACCTGTACATGGCCGACCTGGATAAGGTCGAGGACGGCAAGATCGAGATTCTCGGCCCCACTTTCGAGGACTGCAAGCCGCAAGGCGCCATGGACCTGGGGATCATCATCCGGGTCGCCGGGCGCAAGATGGAGAAGGACTTCGAGCCGGTGCTCGAACGCCAGGTGCACTACTTCATCAACGGCGCCTCGGGCATCCAGCATATCGGCCAGCGCGACATCGCCTGGATCCGCATCAGTCAGGCCGCTGCTGACAAGGGCTTCAACCTCAAGCACTTCGGTGAAATCCTGCACGCTCGCTTCCACGCCGACTTCGGCAGCATCCTCGATAAGGTCCAGGTGCAGATCATCACCGACCCCAAGCTGCACGGCGAGTGGCTGGAGAAGGCCCGTCAGGCCTACGAAGAGCGCAACGTGCGCATCGGCTCAATGACCGATGAGAGTGTGGACCTCTTCTACTCGTGCACGCTGTGCCAGTCGTTCGCCCCGAACCACGTGTGCATCGTCAGCCCCGAGCGGCTGGGGTTGTGCGGCGCCTACAACTGGCTGGACTGCAAGGCCTCCAACCAGATCAACCCCACCGGCCCCAACCAGCCGATCAAGAAGGGCGGCCAACTCGACGCGGTCAAAGGCTACTACGTCGGCGTCAACGAGTTTGCCGTCAACGCCAGTCACCAGATGGTGGCCGAGGTCTCGATGTATTCGATCATGGAGAACCCGATGACCGCTTGCGGGTGCTTCGAGTGCATCGCCATGGTGATCCCCGAGGCCAACGGCGTGATGATCGTCAGCCGCGAGGACACCAGCATGACCCCGGCCGGCATGACCTTCTCGACACTGGCCGGCATGGCCGGCGGCGGGCTGCAGACGCCGGGGATCATGGGCCACGGCAAGTACTACCTCCTCAGCCCCAAGTTCATCTCGGCCGACGGCGGCTTCAAGCGCGTGGTCTGGCTGTCGTCGGTGCTCAAGGAGCAGATGGCTGAGCAGCTCGAGAAGGTCGCCATCCGCGAGGGCGACCCCGACCTGCTGTCGAAGATCGCCGATGAGCGGATCTGCACCGATGTCGAGGGCCTGGTGCAGTTCCTGACGGAGAAGAACCATCCTGCCCTTACGATGCCCTCGCTGTTCTAGCCGGGGCCGATGGGGCTATCATAGTCTCGGGGGAACTCAGGGCACGTCCCAGCCGGGAGGCCCGTGGAGGGCGGCCAGCACCAGAAGGGCCGCCCCTTCCGCCCGGCCGCCGACCGCCGCCCCCGCCAGGGAGGAACAGGCGCATGACCATCGAGATACCCAAAGAGAAGTGGGCCGGCAAGGTGCGTGAGGTGAAGATCGGCGCGACCCAGGCCGATGGCGGCACGCGCAGCCGCGTGGTCACCCTGGGCGGCGAGGCCGCGCTGCCCCACCTGGGCTTCGAAGGGGCGCTGCCCAACCCGCCCGTTCTGGCGATCGAAGTGCGCGACCGCAAGCCCGACGACTGGTCGCCCCTGCTGGTTCAGGCCTGGGGGGAGGCCATGCAGGATCCGGGCGACTGGGCCAGGGCCGCCGAAGCCGCCGGCGCCGAGATGATCTACCTTGCCCTCAGCCTGACCGACAGCGACGGCCAGAAGAACACTCCCGCCAAGGCCCGCACCGCCGTGCGCAAGGTGCTCGACGCCACCGGCCTGCCGCTGACCGTGGTCGGGCCCGGACAGGCCGAGATCGACAACGAACTCATGGTGCCTGTGGCCGAAGAGGCCAAGGGCGAGCGCATCTTGCTTGGCATTTGCGAAGAGAAGAACTACCGCACGCTGGTGGCGGCCGCCCTGGCCAACGACCATCTGGTGCAGTCCAAGACCCCGATGGACGTCAACCTGTCCAAGCAGCTGGTGATCCTGATCCACGACATGGGCCTGCCGCTCGAGCGCATCGTCATCGACCCGACCACCGGCGCCCTGGGGTACGGGATCGAGTACGGCTACTCGGTGATGGAACGCCTGCGCCTGGCCGCCCTGCAGGGCGACAGCATGACCCAACAGCCGATGATCGTCACTCCCGGCGAGGAGGCCTGGCGCGTCAAGGAAGCTCGCGTGGGCGAGGGGGTCCCCCAGGCTTGGGGCGACTGGGAACGCCGCAGCCTGAACTGGGAAGCGGTCACCGCCAGTTCCCTGCTGTACGCCGGGGCCAACATTCTGGTGCTGCGGCACCCGGAGACACTCAAGCGGCTGCGCGGCGTTGTCGACGGCCTGAAGGACCCGGCCTGAGGCCGCGGGAGGACTCTGATGGCACTCACCGGACTCGAGATCTACAAGCTACTGCCTCAGACCAACTGCAAGGAATGCGGCTACCCCACCTGCCTGGCCTTCGCCATGAAGCTGGCCGCCAAGCAGGCGGAACTCAAGGCTTGCCCGTATGTGACCGAAGAAGCCAAGGTCAAGCTGGAGGCCGCCTCGTCCCCGCCCATGCGCCTGATCGAGATCGGCCAGGCGGATCACCGCCTGCAGGTGGGCAACGAGACCGTGCTTTTCCGCCATGAGAAGACCTTCTACCATCGGCCCGGGCTGTTCTGGCGCCTGCGCGACACGGAGAAGCCCGACGATCTGAAGAAGAAGGTTGCCGAAGCCGATGCCTACCAGGTCGACTACGTCGGCATCGACCTGACGCTGGACGGCTTCGCCATTGAGGCCGCCTCGGGCGATCCGAAGACCTACTCCGCCGCGGTGGCCGCCGTGCGCGCGGCCAGCCAGAAACCGCTGATCCTGATCGTCACGTCTCCAGAGCTGGCCAAGGCAGGGCTGGAGGCGGCCGGGGACAGCCGGCCCTTGCTGCACGCCGCCACCGCCGAGAACTGGCAGGCGATGGCAGAGCTCGCCAAGTCGGCCAAGGTCCCGCTGGCGGCCAGCGCGCCGGACCTGGAAGCCCTGGCGGCGCTGACCGAGAACCTGACCAAGGCGGGGCTAGAGGACCTCGTTCTCGATCCCGGCGTCGCCAACTACAGGGACTCGCTGGAACAGCTCACCATCGCCCGCCGCCTGGCGCTGCGCAAGAACTTCCGGCCGCTCGGCTTCCCAGTGATCACCTTCCCCGGCGCCGCCGGGGCGGACGAAACGCTGCTGGCCGCCGAGCACATCGCCAAGTACGCCGGCTTCATCGTGCTCGACACCTTCGACCCGGCCTCGCTCTACCCGCTGCTGGTGCTGCGCCAGAACATCTACACCGATCCGCAGAAGCCGATCCAGGTCCAGCCTGGATTGTACGAGATCAACAGTCCCAAGCCTGACTCGCCGGTGATGGTCACGACCAACTTCTCGATCACCTACTTCGCCGTCGCCAATGAGGTCGAGGGATCCGGCTGGCCGGCCTGGCTGGTGGTGGCTGACGCCGAGGGCATGAGCGTGCTCACCGCCTGGGCAGCGGGCAAGTTCGACGCCGAGCGGATTGCCAAGTCGATCAAGGGCCTCGGCATCGATCAGAAGGTCAGCCACAGGAAGGTGCTGATCCCTGGTCACGTGGCCGTGCTCTCCGGCGAGCTGGAAGAGGAGCTGCCCGGCTGGCAAATCCTGGTGGGGCCGCGCGAGGCGGTCGACATCAGCGGCTACCTGAAGGCGATGTGGACGAACTGAGCTGTGCAAGCTGGTTGGAGGTGATGGATGACGGTGCGCATGCCCACGCAGAGTCGTGACCCGTATCTTGGCTATGACACGCTGCAGGTGGCGCGTGCTGCTGCAGCTTGCCTGCAGTGCAGCGCGCCTGCCCCTTGCACCCTCGCCTGCGGCCACCAGACCGACATTCCAGGCGTGATGCGTCTTGCCGGCCAGGCGGCCTGCGAGGGCCTGGCATTGACGCGCTGGTTCCTGGACCCGGAGCAGGTCGAGGCAGATCGCGTCGCCGACGCCGTCTGCGACAGCTACAACTGACGACGGGGACCCGGTGGGCCGGGGGGAACGCCCTCGCCCTCCGGCCGAAGGTGCTCGCCCCGTCCGCAGCTCAGCAAGTTCCAGGCGGGAGCGGAACGCGCAAGCTTCCGGTCCCGCCTGGTGCCGGCGGACCCAGTCATGCGCCGGCGCCGTTCCGCTGGAGCCGCCGGTTGTCCGGCGTGGCTCACCGCCGCCACGGGGCAGGACCTTGGCCACACACAAGGTCGTCATCCAACCTTCCGGCCTGACCGTCGAGGCAGCCACCGGCGCCTTGGTCTCTGAGGCGATTCAACAGGCGGGCCTCGAGGTGGCACAGCCGTGCGGCGGACAGGGCCGCTGCGGCCGCTGTGCGGTGCAGGTCGAGGGCGGCGCCCGCCGCCGCTCGAGCCTGCGCCTGTCTTCCGAAGACCTGCAGGCCGGCTACGCCCTCGCCTGCCAGACGGTGATCGAAGGCGATCTGACGATCACCATCCCCGAGCAGGAGAAGATCGAGCGGCGGATGGTTACAGACAAGGCCGCCGCCCGCATCGGCCTGCCCTTCCCGTACTCCTCCGACCTGCAGGGTGTGCACGCCTTCCGCCTCAGCCTACCCGAGCCCAACTTGCAGGACAATACCGATGATTTGACGCGCCTGAGCAATGGCCTGACCCTCGCCGGGTACCCGCACGTTGAGGTCCCCCTGGGGATGGTGCGCCACATGGGCGAAGCACTCCGCCAGTCGGAATGGACGCCCTGGGTGGCGCTCGAGCTCCGCTCCTGGTCGCGCCCCGAGGGCCCGCCGCGCCTGCTGGATCTGCGCGCCGAGCCGATCGAGCCGCTCGGCCTGGCAATCGACATCGGGACCACAACCGTCAGCGCACACCTGGTCAACCTTTCCTCGGGCGAAGTGATCGAAACCGCCGCTGAATACAACGGGCAGATCGCCTTCGGCGAGGACGTGATTTCGCGCATCATCTATGCCTCCAAGAACGACGGTCTGTCCTCACTCACCCAGCGCCTCCAGCAGACGATCGAGCTGCTGCTCGACCGCATTCAGAAGCGCACCGGCGTTGGCGGGGATCAGATCCTCAAGGCGGTGGTCGCCGGCAACACGACCATGATCCACCTCTTCCTCGGCATTCCGCCGGCGCCGATCCGTGTCGCGCCGTATATCCCGACGGTCAACCTTCCTGCCGTCTACCTGGCCGGCGAGATCGGACTGCCGATCAACCCGCAGGCCGTGGTCGATTGCCTTCCGGGCGTCGCCTCCTATGTCGGGTCGGACATCTCCGCCGGGGCGCTGGCGTGCGACATCGCCACAACCGATCACCTGACGCTGTTCATCGACGTCGGCACCAACGGCGAGATCGTGCTCGGCACGCGCGACTGGCTGATCACCTGCGCTTGCTCGGCCGGTCCCGCCTTCGAGGGCGCTGGGGTCGTCGACGGGATGCGCGCCACCGAAGGCGCCATCGAAGAGGTCTGGGTCAACTCGACCACCTACGAACCGACCTACCGCGTGATCGGCGGCGGCAAGCCACGCGGCATTTGCGGCTCCGGTCTGATCTCACTCCTGGCTGAGTTGTTCGTCACCGGCGTCGTCGATCGCGCCGGCGCAGTGAAGCTGGAACTGGACTCGCGGCGCGTGCGCCAGGGGGATCACGGGCCAGAGTACGTCGTCGCCTGGGCCGCCGAGACCGAGACCGGGAGAGACATCGTCCTCACCAAGGTCGATGTCGACAACCTGATGCGCGCCAAGGCCGCCATCTACGCCGGCTTCACCGTGCTCGCCGCCAGCGTCGGCGTCAGCCTGAGCGACGTCGAACAGGTGCTGGTCGGCGGCTCGTTCGGCAAGTACATCAACGTCGAGAAGGCGGTCCAGATCGGTCTGCTCCCGGACCTTCCCTGGGAGCGCTTCCGCTTCCTCGGCAATACCTCCCTGCAGGGAACGTATATGGCCCTGCTCTCGCTCGATCAGCGCCAGCTGTTGGCGCAGGTCGCCCGGCAGATGACCTATATCGAACTCTCGGCCGACAATTCCTTCTACGAGGCCTTCACCGCCGCCATGTTCCTGCCGCACACCGAGATCGCCCGCTTCCCAAGCGTGGCCGAGATCTGGGAGCACAACAGCGCACGTGAGCCGGCGCCCGGCGGAGCGACGAACCCATGACGCTCTCCGGCCTGCATTTCCTGCTCACCTACCAGTGCCTGCTCTCGTGTGAGCACTGCTTCACCTGGGGCTGCCCGGAGGCGCAGGGAACCTTCTCCCTGGCGGATATCCAGCAGACGCTCGATCAGGCGGTCGAGCTGGGGACGATCGAGCAGGTGTACTTCGAGGGGGGCGAGCCGTTCCTGTACTATCCGGTCTTGACCGCCGCCGTCCATCTTGCGGCCCAGCGCGGCCTCAAACCCGGCATCGTCACCAATGGGTACTGGGCAACTTCGGCAGCCGATGCGGAGGCCTGGCTGCGCCCGATGGCCGGCGAGCTGGAAGACATCTTCATCTCCTCCGACCTGTTCCACTCCGATCAGGTCGTCAGCCCGCAGGCGCACAACGCCCTCGCCGCCGCCGAACGCCTGTCGCTCCGCGCCAACTTGATCGTGTGTGAGAGCCCCGGCGCGCCGCGCCAAACGATCGACCCGGAACGGGGCCAGCCGATCGAAGGCGGATCGATCGTGTATCGCGGGCGGGCCATCCCGTCCTTCGCCGCGGCCGCGCCGAAGCTCCCCTGGGATACGTTCACCGAGTGCCCTCACGAGGAGCTCGTCGAGCCGGAACGACTGCACGTCGACTACCAGGGGAATCTACACATCTGCCAGGGGCTGCTGATCGGCAGCCTGTTCGCCCAGCCGCTATCTCGAATCATGGCGGACTACCAGCCCGAGCAGCATCCGATCGTCG
>Ga0105100_10000377_pt1 | contig 26378 bp, 26 predicted proteins | sample PPLLak12cMay2015_2_FD_87033 | JGI IMG/M metagenome (GOLD analysis project Ga0105100, IMG submission 87033) | Freshwater sediment microbial communities from Prairie Pothole Lake near Jamestown, North Dakota, USA - PPLs Lake P8 Core (1) Depth... | ecosystem: Environmental > Aquatic > Freshwater >... | reverse complement strand
GGCCGCGCGGTGGCATCACGCCCCACCTCGAGCTCGTCGGCTCGGGCAAGGCCTACGTCTTCCGCGACGGGCGGATGATCCTGGGGCGCTGGGAGCGGGAGAGCCTGCGCGACGTGACGCGGTTCGTCACGAAGGACGGCACCGAGATCGAGCTCGCCCCCGGTCGGACCTGGGTCGAGCTCCTGCCGGGCTCCGCGGGGGTCGAGACCGAGCGCTGACACGGGTCGTTCAGCGGTCGTCGCGGAGCGTCTCGAAGGCGCTCTCGGCGCGGCGCCGGAGACCCGCGGGCGTGGCCAGATACTCGGCGCGCAGGCGGTCCTTCATCTCGCGCCGGCGCTCGGACGGGAGCGGGACCGTGCGGTCGAGGTCCTCCTGCGTGCGCGCCCTCGAGCGATAGTCGTCGTCGATCTTGCGGTCGATCCTCGCGAGGTGCTCGGGCAGGTGCTCGAACGGCCGGAACGTCGTCCCGAAGCGGCGGTTCACGCGCTCGATCACGGCCCCGAAGTCGCCGACGACCTCCTCGAACGTCCCCACGACGAAGCCGGCGCGGTGGGGCAGCAGGGGCTCGTGGAACCGCACGTAACCTCCGGAGCGAGACGGCGGGCGTGAGCGCGGGCGTGTGGACGACGTGGGAGAGCACGGCGTCCTCGGGCGAGCGGATCAGCACCAGCGTCGGGACGTGCCGACGCACGGCCGCGAGGACCTGGGCGGGCGTGTGCGTGTGGTGCGCGATGCGACTCCGGTGGGGCTCCTGCGCCAGGCGGAACGCCGCGACGGCGAACGAGGACGCGCAGCGGGAACGACTCGATGACGATCTCGGTGTCGTCGCCGAGGACCTCGCCCCGCCCACGGAGCCGCTGGACCGGCAGCGCGAGCGCCGGATACCGCGCGACCGCGACCTTCAGCCGGTAGGCCGCGCTTCCCAGCGCGTGCCTGGGGCCGCCGACCTCGCGGGAGCGGGCGTCGGCCTGCGGTCGGGTCGTGTCGTCGTCCAGCGGTCCTCGGCTTCTCGGGTGGCGCGTATGGGCGTATCGTACGCGGATGGTCCGTGGCAGCCGCTCGAGGCGGTGGACCGCCGTCTCGGTCCTGGCCTGCGCCGCCCTCCTGGCGGGACTACCCGGACCGGCGCAGGCGAAGGGGTTCCGCGCTCGGACGTTGATCAAGGGGATCGAGCATCCCGCGACGTTCGACGTCGCCCCGAACGGGGACATCTTCTACGGAGAGCGGCTGTCGGGCGAGATCCGCGTGTACGTCCGCGACCGAGATCGCACGCGATCGTTCTTCCACATCCGGAAGGTCGTGTCTTCGCTGACCTCGGGGACGGGTCTGCTCGCCGTCACGCTCGACCCGGCATATCCGGATGTGCCGTACGTCTACGCGCTCGCCACGCGGCGTGTCTCGGGCTCGGTTCGGACGCAGGTGCTGCGGATCACCGACGACGGGGGCTCGGGAACGCAGATGACCGTGCTGTTCCGCGGGGCATCGGCAGGCTCGCAGCACAACGGGGGCAAGATCGTCTTCGGCGATGACGGGATGCTCTACGTGGTGATCGGCGAGCGTCACTCCGCGGGGCTGGCGCAGAAGCTGAAGTCGCCGCTCGGCAAGGTGCTGCGCCTGGAGCCGGACGGGGACGTTCCGTCGGACAACCCCTTCGGCAGGCGCAACCCCGCGTACGCCTACGGCATCCGGAACTCGTTCGGGATGGCGGTCGATCCGATGACCGGCGCCCTGTGGGAGACGGACAACGGCCCCGAGTGCAACGACGAGATCAACCGGATCATCGCCGGGCGCGGCTACGGGTGGGGGTCGCATGCCACGTGCTCGACGCCGCCGTCGCCCCCGAGGAACACCAACCAGGACGGCGAGCGACCCAGGCTCCCCGAGTGGTGGGTCCGCACGCCGATCGGCATCACGGGGCTCGCGTTCTGCAGCGACCGCCGGCTCGGGCATCGGAGCGAGGGCGCGATGATCTTCGGTGACTTCAACTTCAACCGGATACACCGGGCGTTCCTGTCCTCGAACAGGCGGACGATCGAGGCGGAGTCCGCGATCTTCACGCACGTTCGGCGGGTCCTGTCGGTCGAGGCGGAGTCAGGCCGCGGGATCTTCTTCAGCGACTCGAAGGGGTTGTACCGGCTGGTCCCGAAGTAGGGCGAGGGACCGCCCGGCGGTACACTCGATGCGGCGGGCGAGACACGCCTGCGAAGGCGCAGGGAACTTCAGGAGGGGGTACCCGTGGATCGCGAGACCGGCACCTTCCGTGTGAAGTCCGGCCTGGCCGAGATGCTCAAGGGCGGCGTCATCATGGACGTCACGAACGCCGAGCAGGCGAAGATCGCCGAGGACGCCGGCGCGTGCGCGGTCATGGCCCTGGAGCGGGTCCCCGCCGACATCCGCAAGGAGGGCGGGGTCGCGCGGATGGCGGACGCCACGAAGGTCGAGGAGATCATGCAGACCGTCTCGATCCCCGTCATGGCGAAGGCGAGGATCGGGCACTTCGTCGAGGCGCAGATCCTGCAGGCGCTCGGCGTGGACTACGTCGATGAGTCGGAGGTGCTCACGCCCGCCGACGAGGAGCACCACATCGACAAGTGGGCGTTCACGGTCCCGTTCGTGTGCGGCGCACGGAACCTCGGCGAGGCGCTGCGCCGGCTCGGCGAGGGCGCCGCGATGATCCGGACGAAGGGCGAGGCGGGAACCGGCAACGTCGTCGAGGCCGTGCGTCACCAGCGCACGATGCTCCGCGAGATCGGCTGGCTCCGCTCGCTCCGTCCCGAGGAGCACATGGCGGCGGCCAAGGACATCGGGGCGCCGGTCGAGCTCGTACGGATGGTGGCCGAGCAGGGCAGGCTCCCGGTCGTCAACTTCGCGGCGGGCGGGATCGCCACGCCGGCCGACGCGGCGCTCATGATGCAGCTCGGGGTGGACGGCGTGTTCGTCGGGTCCGGCATCTTCAAGTCCGAGGATCCCGCGCCCAGGGCCCGCGCGATCGTCGAGGCGACGACGCACTTCCAGGACCCCGACGCGCTCGCGAAGGTCTCACACGGCCTCGGAGAGCCGATGCACGGGCTCGACATCAAGGAGCTCGGCGAGGAGGGTCTGCTCCAGACCCGCGGGTGGTAAGCGAGGCGCATGAAGGCGGGCGTCCTCGCGCTGCAGGGTGATTTCCGCGAGCACGCCGCCGTGTTCGCCGACCTCGGTGCCGCGCCGATCGAGGTCCGCACGCCCGAGGACCTGGCCCGGGTCGACTGCCTGGCGATCCCCGGCGGCGAGTCGACGACGATCTCGAAGCTCGCGCGGAGCGCCGGGCTCGTGGAGCCGATCCGCGAGCGCGCGGGAGATGGCATGCCCGTGCTCGGGACGTGCGCCGGGATGATCGTCATGGCCGAGCGCGTCCGGGACGGCGAGCCGCTCCTTGGGCTCGTCGACATCACCGTCCACCGCAACGCGTACGGGCGGCAGGTCGACTCGTTCGAGGCCGACGTCGCCGTCGAGGGCGTCGACCATCCCGTCCGGGCCGTCTTCATCCGCGCGCCGATCGTCGAGGAGATCGGCGCCGACGTGCGCGTGCTCGCCGAGCACGAGGGCCACCCGGTCGTCCTCGAACAGGGCGGTCTCGTCGTAGCATCCTTCCATCCCGAGCTGGTCGGCGAGACCCGGCTCCACGAGTACGTCCTGAGGAAGGTGTGAGGATGTCCGGTCACTCCAAGTGGGCGACGATCAAACGGAAGAAGGGTGCGCTGGACGCGAAGCGGAGCAACGAGTTCGCGAAGCTGCTGCGGTTCGTGGAGGTCGCCGCCCGTGAGGGCGGCAGCGGCGACCCGAAGGCGAACATGACGCTCGCCACGGCGATCGAGAAGGCGCGGGCCGCATCCGTGCCGAACGACAACATCGAGCGAGCGATCAAGCGTGGGACCGGCGAGCTCGAGGGCGGCGCCCGGTACGAGGAGGTCGTGTACGAGGGGTACGCGCCGGGCGGCGTCGCGATGTTCGTCGAGACCCTGACCGACAACCGGAACCGGACCGCGCAGGAGGTCAGGCACGCCTTCACCCGGAACGGCGGCAACCTCGGCGAGACCGGCAGCGTCGCGTGGATGTTCCACCGCAAGGGCGTGATCCAGGTCGAGAAGTCGGCCGCGCCCGACGAGGAGCGCCTGCTCGAGATCGTCCTCGAGGCCGGCGCCGAGGACCTGAGCGACTCCGAGAGCACGTGGGAGGTCACGACCGACCCCACGGCGTTCGGCGCCGTCCGCGACGCGCTCGGTTCCGCCGGCGTCGGGATGCTCTCCGCGGAGCTCGCCCTGGTGCCGCAGACCACCGTGCCCGTCGAAGGTGGGCAGGCGAAGCAGGTTCTGGCGCTGCTCGAGGCGCTCGAGGACCTCGACGACGTCCAGTCGGTCTCGGCGAACTTCGACATCCCCGAGGCCGTCATGGCCGAGCTGGGGTAGGTGGGGACTCCAGCTCTGGCGGCTGCCACGCGTCTCCGGCCGGCAGCGCCGGGGCGTCCCCGCGGCTGAAGATCGGGACGCCGTCCACCATCTGCACCCGGAACCCGCGGTGGATCGCGCGGTGGTGTGGTCGGCAGAGCAGAACGAGGTTGTCGATCGCCGTCCTCCCGCCGTCCGCCCAGTGCCGGACGTGGTGCGCGTCGCACCAGCTGGGCGGGCGGCCGCATCCGGGGAAGCGGCAGCCGCCGTCGCGCACGATGACCGCGCGCCGCAGGGCCGGTGGGATCACCTTCGTCGAGCGCCCGACGTCGAGCGGCCGGGAGGTGCCGTCGGTGATGATGCGGCTCACCCTGGCGTCGCACGCGAGGCGCCTGGCCGTCTCGGGTGTGACGGGACCGACGTCCTGGAGCTCCGAACGTCCCGCGCGGCCCTCGAGCGCCTCGAGGTCGAGCGTGACCATCACGTGCGGCCGCTCCCCGAGGACGGCGGGTCGGTCGCTCGAGTCCATCCAGGCCCGGCAGATCTCGCCGAGCGCGTCCGCCCGACGCTGCGCCGGCGTCCGGAACTCCAGTCCTCGGTGCGCGTGGGCGTCGGCGTCCATCACGGCCCGGAGCGCGGTGAGCAGGGTCTGGCCGCCCTCGGGGTCGAGGTCCCCGTCGACCCGGACCATGCCCCCCATGGTGGGGGAGACGTGCAGGCGACGGCGTCCGAACCGCTCGTCCTCGTCCGACTCGGCCTCCGCCATGTCCTGCGCCTGGCGCCAGTACGCGATCACGCTCCAGAGCGACGAGACGGGTAGGGTCCTAGCCGCCTGCACCAGGGCCTCCTCGGTCCGCGCGAACGCCTCCGGGTGCGACTCACGCGCCGAGGCGAGCATGCCGATCGCGGCGTCGGAGAGCTGGCCGGCCGAGGACGCCTCGGCCGAGCGCGGCATCGAGGCCATCGCCCGGGCCACCCGGACACGCCGAGCCGCCGTGCTGGGCGCCAGCCGGTGCCGCGCCACGAGCCAGGCGGAGACGGACAGGAAGCCGTCGTCCGCCTGTGCGCCGCGGCGCTCGAACTCGGCGAGGCGCCGGGCGCGCTCCGCCTCGAGGATCCGGACGGCGCGCTCGATCTCGTCGAGGTCCGACGCGAGCTCGTCGTCCCCCAGGGCGCGGAGATCCTGAGCGCGGAGGTCGTCGACGGCCGATCGGAGCGTGCTCATGCGCGACAACCTAGCGAACACGCGTTCGGCCGTCTGTGAGGTCCGTCACGGCGGGACGGAGGTCCCTCGAGTTCGTCGGTCGACGGCGGGGCCGGGGCCGAGGTGTTTGCGCCGCCCCGGGTCGGACCCTATCCTGAACACATGTTCGAGCCGTGCGTGCTCGGCGTCGACCCCGGCGTGGCCTCGCTCGGTCTGGCCGCCGTGGGACGGCGCGACCGGCGCCCGACGCTGCTATGGTCCGAGACCGTGCGGACGCCGTCCGACCTCGCGGAGGCCGCGAGGCTCCGGGTGATCCACGACCGACTGCGCGCCGCCATCGCGGATCACCACCCGTCCTCCGTCGCGGTGGAGCGCGTCGCGTGGAACAAGAACCAGGTGAGCGCGCTGCGCGTCGCGCGCGCCACCGGCGTGGTCCTCCTTGCGGCCGCGGAGGCCGGGCTGGCGGTCGAGGAGTACGGCCCCCTCGAGGTCAAGATGGCCGTCACGGGCACGGGCACCGCCGACAAGGCGCAGGTGAGGACCGCGCTCGGGACGCTCCACGGGCTGCGGGACGTCCCGTCGCAGCCGGACGCTGCGGACGCCGTGGCCGTCGCCCTGTGCCACCTGTCCCAGACGTCGCTCCGGCGGGCCGCTCGGGCGGTGGCCGGACGGTGATCTCGTTCCTCGAGGGCGAGCTCGCGGACAAGGGGGCGGGTCGTGTCGTGGTCTCGGTCCAGGGCGTCGGCTACGACGTGCTCGTCCCGGCGTCGACGATCTCGAAGCTGCCGGCGGTCGGCGAGCGGGCGCGGCTGCTCACCCGGCTGCACGTCCGGGACGACGCGATGACCCTCTTCGGGTTCGCGACCGCCGAGGAGCGCACGCTGTTCGATCTGCTCGTCACCGTGACCGGTGTCGGTCCCAAGGTGGCGCTGTCGTTCCTGTCGGTGCTCTCCCCGGAGGCGATCCGCCGAGCGGTCGCGTCCGGGGACGTCGCCGCGCTCACGGTGGTGCCCGGGGTCGGCAAGAAGGTGGCGCAGCGCGTCGTCTTGGACCTCAAGGACAAGCTCGGCGGCGAGGGCGTGCCGCTCACCGGGCCCCTCGCCGACGTGCGGGAGGCGCTGCTCGCGCTCGGTCTGTCGCCGCAGGAGGCGAGCGAGGCGCTCGGCGCGCTGCCGCACGACGGCGACCGACCGGTCGAGGATCTCCTGCGCGAGGCCCTCCGTCACGTGGGGCGGGGATAGGGTAGGCGCGTGGACGAGGACCGCATCGTCGACCCGGAGCTGCCCGAGGAGGAGCGTGCCTTCGACGCCGCGCTCCGGCCGAAGGTGCTCGCCGAGTTCGTCGGGCAGGGTCGCATCAAGGAGCAGCTCGGGCTGCTCATCGAGGGTGCCCGGGCCCGCGGCGAGACCGTGGACCACCTCCTGTTCTCCGGCCCGCCTGGACTCGGCAAGACCACGCTCGCGGGGATCGTCGCGAACGAGGTCGGCGTCGGGTTCCAGCCCACCTCGGGACCCGCGCTCGACCGTCCCGGCGACCTGGCGGCGATCCTCACGAACCTCGAGGAGGGCGACGTCCTGTTCGTGGACGAGATCCATCGCATGCCCCGTCCGGTCGAGGAGGTCCTGTATCCGGCGCTCGAGGACTTCAAGCTCGATGTCGTGCTCGGCAAGGGGCCGAGCGCGCGCTCGATCCGCCTGGACGTGCCGCGGTTCACGCTCGTCGGCGCCACCACCAGGCCGGGTCGGATCACCCTGCCGCTCCGCGAGCGGTTCGGCTTCTCGCCCCGGCTCGACTACTACTCGGTCGAGGATCTCGCGAGGATCGTCCGGCGCTCGGCGGGGATCCTCGAGGTCTCGGTCGACGACGAGGGCGCGATGGAGATCGCGCGGCGCTCGCGCGGCACGCCGCGTGTGGCGAACCGTCTGCTCCGCCGCGTCCGCGACGTCGCCGAGGTGCGCCACGACGGCCAGGTCTCGGCCGAGATCGCCCGCGCCGGGCTCGAGCTGTTCGACGTGGACGAGGAGGGCCTGGACAAGCTCGACCTGGCGGTGCTGTCCACGATCGTCCGCAAGTTCGGCGGCGGTCCCGTCGGCCTGTCGACGCTCGCGGCGGCGGTCGGCGAGGAGACCGACACGATCGAGGACGTGGTCGAGCCCTACCTGATGCAGCTCGGGTTCCTCAAGCGCACGCCACGCGGCCGTGTCGCGACCGAGCGAGCCCTGCGGCACCTGGGGATCGCGCTCGACGGGGCGCTCCCGCTCTCCTGAGACATCCCTCGGGTCCGTGCAGGGCGCCGCGCACGACGTAGCCTGTATGCTGCCTCGCCGACCAAGGAGGCGACCGCTCAGTGCTCTGGATCTTGGCTCAGGAGTCGAATCAGGGGGGCTCGCTGCTCACGCTGCTCTTGCCGATCGCGATGATCGCGGGGCTCTACTTCATCATGATCCGGCCTCAGCGCAACCGGCAGCGCCAGCAGCAGGCGATGCAGAGCTCGCTGCACATCGGCGACGAGGTGATGATCAGCGGCGGCATGTTCGGCATCCTGACGGACATCGACGACGAAGCCGGGACCGTTCGCGTCGAGATCGCCCCGGGGACCGAGGTGCGGCTGCTTCGCCAGGGGGTGCTCCAGCGGGTCACCGAGGACGAGGTCGTCGACGACGCCTACGACGGCCCGCCCGACGAGGAGACCGACGACCTCCCGTGAACGTCCCCGCCGAGCCGGCGCCCCCCACGCCGCAGGGCGGCTCGGCCTCGGACGAGGGTCCGGAGACCCTGTCATTCGAGCAGATCCAGGCGGACCCCGAGCTCTCCTCGTTCATCTCGGCGGCCGACCGCGTGATGGAGGGGATGGGGTACACCGAGCACGGCTTCCGCCACGCGAACCTGACCGCCCGCATCGCCTACAACGTCCTGACGCGGGCGGGCTACGACGAGCACACCGCGAACATCGGCTGCGTGGCCGGCTACCTGCACGACGTCGGGAACATGCTGACCCGTGACGCGCATGGGCAGACGGGCGGGCTGCTCGTCTACCACGCGCTGCGCGACCGGATGCCGGGAGCCGATCTCGCGACGATCGTCGCCGCGATCGCGAACCACGAGGAGGACCAGGGCTACGCCGTGTCCGAGGTCTCGGCAGCCGTGATCCTGGCCGACAAGTCCGACGTCCACCGCAGCCGCGTGCGGAAGACCGGACGGCCCGAGTTCGACATCCACGACCGGGTGAACTTCGCCGCGGAGCAGTCGTTCCTGCGGGTAGACTCGATCGCCAAGACCATCACGCTCGAGCTCACGATCGACCCCCAGATCAGCCAGGTCATGGAGTACTTCGAGATCTTCCTCGGCCGGATGCAGCTGTGTAGGAAGGCCGCCGACGAGCTGGGATGCCGCTTCAAGCTCGTCATCAACGGCGCGGAGCTGGCGTGAAGCGGACCCGCGGCCTGTGGATCTCGATCGGCGTCGTGCTGGCGCTCGCGGTGGGCTCGATCGCGCTGCTCCTCACGGGGACCGGACCGATCCTCGGGCTCGACCTCGAGGGCGGCGTCTCCGTCATCCTGTCGGCCCCCGACGGCACGCCCGAGCCCGTCATGGAGCGAGCCGCCAACAGCATCCGGCGCCGCGTCGATGCGTTCGGAACCTCTGAGCCGACGATCTTCGTGAGCGGCTCGACGATCGAGGTCCAGATCCCGGGCCTCGCCCGCGGGACCGTGGAGGAGCGGCCGCGAGGGGAGTCCTGCCTCGTGGGTCCCGACGACGTGAGCTACGGGTGTCACCCCGACGAGGCCGCGGCCGACGCGGCCCTCGCCGAGGTGGAGGTCCGGTCGCTCACGCAGTCGGTATGCCTCACGGGTCTCGGCGAGGCCGACGGGCCGTGCTTCGGCACGCGCAGGCAGGGCCAGACGGCGATCGAGGCGCTCGAGGTCGTCCCCGCCGCCCAGGCGGCGCCGGCGCCGTCGCCGGCCCCCGCCGAGGGCACGTTCTGCGTCACCGGTCCGGATCTCGGCGCGCCGCTCTGCGACTTCCCGTCCAAGGACGAAGCCCAGGCCGCGATCGACGCCGTCGACATCACCGAGAGCGTCCAGTACTGCCTCCAGGACGGTGACGGCGCCACCCTCAGCGGGGAAGAGGGCGCGGCGTGCTTCGCGGACGAACAGGAGGCCGGCGACGCCCTCGCGGCGATCGGGGTCCGGGAGGTCGCGGTCGAGTACTGCGTCCTGTCCTCGGCCGAGCAGCAGCTCGGGTGCTACATCTCCCGCGACAAGGCGGAGGCTCGTCTGCAGGAGACCGGGCAGGAGCGCCTCCTGCAGGTGATCGGCACGACGGCCCGCCTGGAGGAGCGCGAGGTCCTCGGGGTCCTGATCCCGACCGACGACGCGTACGACGCCACCCCGGTCACGTGCGCCACCGCGGCCGAGCAGGAGTCCGAGGAGTGCTCGTTCGAGGCGCTCCGCGACCAGGACGTCGTGTACCTCGGCGAGGACGGCGAGACGAAGTATCAGCTCGGCCCGGTCCGCATCTCGGGCGAGGCGATCCGGCGGGCGACCGCGATCTACGACCCGGGCGGCCAGACGGGCGTCGCGCAGGGATGGCAGATCGACTTCGAGCTCACGGGTGAGGGCGCGGACCGGTTCGGCGAGGCGACCACGCAGCTCGTCGGACGCCAGCTCGCGATCGTGCTCGACCGGGAGGTCATGTCCGCGCCGACGGTGAACGAGCCGATCACCGGCGGCCGCGGCGTCATCACCGGCTCCTTCACCGAGGACCGCGCGAAGGACCTGGCCACGGTGCTGAACGCCGGCGCGCTGCCCGTCAGCCTCACGACGGAGCAGGTCGTCACGGTGAGCCCGACGCTCGGGGACGAGTCGCTGAAGCAGGGGCTCGCGGCGGGGATCGCCGGCCTGATCGCGCTGGCGCTGTACCTCCTCTTCTACTACCGACTGCTCGCGATCGTCGCCTGGTTCGGCATGGCGATCTGGGCCGTGCTCGCGCTCGCGCTCATCTCGCTCGCCGGGAGGACGATCGGCTACACGCTCACGCTCGCCGGCGTCGCGGGGCTCGTCATCTCGCTCGGCGTGACGGCCGACTCGTACATCGTGTTCTTCGAGCGCCTGAAGGACGAGGTCCGGAACGGCCGGAGCCCGCGGGCGGCCGTCCAGCCCGCGTTCAAGCGCGCGTACAAGACGATCGTGGCCGCCGACGTCGTGACGGCGCTCGCGGCCGTCGTCCTGTACGTGACCGCGATCAGCTCGGTCCGCGGGTTCGCGCTCACGCTCGGCGTGTCGACCGCGCTCGACCTGTTCGTCGTGTACTTCTTCAAGCGGCCGGCGGTCTTCCTCATCGCTCGCAGCGACCGCCTCGTCGGGATGCCCGGGTTCGGGCTCTCGAGCGGGGTCGCCGCCGATCACGCCGCCGAGCCCGCGATCGCCGGGGGGGCGCGATGAACGTCCGGCACGCGCTCGACACGTTCCGCGGGTACCGGACCCCACGCCTGCGCATCATCGAGCACCGCAGGTGGTGGGCCATCGTCTCGGGCACGCTCCTCGTGTTTTCGATCGTGGGCCTGCTGGTACGCGGGCTGAACTTCTCGATCGATTTCACCGGCGGCTCCCTCCTCCAGTACCGCAACGTGGCGGGGGTCTCCGCGGAGGACATCCGCGGCGTCCTGGGCGGATACGGTCGCGAGGAGGCCGAGATCCAGATCGTCGGCGGCGACCAGGTCTCGATCCGGACGAGCGCGCTGACCGACGACCTCACGGCGCAGGAGCGCACGCAACTCGTCGACGATCTGGCCGCGCAGGCCGGGGTCAGCCCCACCGACGTGAGCATCCAGGTCGTGGGGCCGACCTGGGGCTCGCAGATCTCGCGCCAGGCGGTGATCGGCCTCGTCGTCGTCCTGCTCGCGATCGCCGCCTACATCACCTTCCGGTTCGAGTGGAAGATGGCGATCACCGCGCAGCTCGCGATGGTGCACGACGTCGTCATCACGGCGGGTGTCTACGCGCTCACCGGGCGGGAGGTCTCGCCGGCCACGGTGATCGCGATCCTCACGATCCTGGGGTTCTCCCTGTACGACACCGTCGTCATCTTCGACAAGGTGAAGGAGAACACGGAGTCCGCGTCGATGCTCGCGAAGGACACCTACTCCGGCGTGGCGAACGCGTCGCTGAACGCCGTGTTCATGCGGTCGGTCAACACGTCGCTCGTCGTCCTCCTGCCGATCCTGTCGCTGCTGCTGTTCGGGGGCGAGACGTTGAAGGACTTCGCCTTCGCGATGCTGATCGGCGTCGGGATCGGCGCGTACTCGTCGATCTTCATCGCCGTGCCGATCCTCGCGGCGCTGAAGGAGCGCGAGACCAGGTTCCGGCAGCTGCGCGCGCGCCTCGAGTCTCGGCCCGGCGGGGAGCGGCGTCCCCGCGCGGTGCCGCCGGAGGAGCCGAGGGAGGTCACGCCGGCGCCCACCGCGGTCGCCACCGCGGCGGCCACCCGCGCGACCGCGCGGGTGCAGGGGTCCCGTCCGGGCGCCAAGGGCAGGCGAAAGCCGCCCGCGAAACGCAAGCGGAGGTAGTCCCGTGGACATCGACCAGCTGAAATCGCTCGTGCGCGACGTGCCCGACTTCCCCCAGGACGGCGTCGTGTTCAAGGACATCACGCCGCTGCTCGCGAACGAGTCCGCGTTCTCAACGGTGATCGACCTCATCGTCCTGCACTTCGGGCGCGGCAGCGTGGACAAGGTCGTCGGGATCGAGGCGCGAGGGTTCATCATCGCGTCGCCGGTCGCGTACCACTTCGGGGCGGGGTTCGTCCCCGTCCGCAAGAAGGACAAGCTCCCGTGGCTCACGGAGTCGGCGGAGTACACGCTCGAGTACGGGACCGCGACCGTCGAGATCCACCAGGACGCGATCGCGCAAGGCGAGCGCGTCCTGATCGTCGACGACGTGCTCGCAACGGGTGGCACGGCGCGCGCGACCGCCGACATCGTGGAGCGGATCGGCGGCAAGATCGTCGGGGTCGCGTGCCTCATCGAGCTGGACTTCCTGCACGGGCGCTCGCGCCTGGAGGGGTACGACCTCTTCACGCTCCTGAACTACTGAGCCGGTTCCTCCGCGTTCCTGCCCCGGCGTACACTGGCGGTCCCGAGGAGGAGATCGCCGTGGACGGCCATGAGCAGGTCAAACAGGAGCGTAGGGGTGGGATCCTCTCGCGCCTGCGACCCGGTCCGGGCGAGCCCGAGAGCCCGCGCGACGGCCTCGAGGCGCTGCTGCGCACGGTCCGCGGGTACAACGCGAAGGCCGACCTGAAGGAGATCGAGCGGGCGTACCGCTTCGCGGAGGAGCATCACGAGGGACAGAAGCGGATCTCGGGCGAGGACTTCATCACCCATCCGCTCGCGGTCACGCAGATCCTCGCCGACCTGGGGCTCGACACGACGACCCTCGTCGCCGCCCTCCTCCACGACACCGTGGAGGACACGGAGGTCACCCTGGAGGAGCTCGAGGAGGGGTTCGGCCAGGAGATCGCGCGCATCGTGGACGGGCTCACGAAGCTCGACGCGATCGAGTTCCGGAGCCGGGAGCAGGAACAGGCCGAGAACGTCCGCAAGATGATCGTCGCGATGGCGGGCGACATCCGCGTCCTGCTGATCAAGCTCGCCGACCGGCTCCACAACATGCGCACGCTCTCGGTGCTCGCGGCCGACAGGCAGCGCCGGATCGCCACGGAGACGATGGAGATCTACGCGCCGCTCGCGCACCGGCTGGGCGTCCAGCAGATCAAGTGGGAGCTCGAGGACCTGGCCTTCAAGACCCTGCACGCAGGCCCGTACCGCGAGATCGCGAACCTCGTCGACCGCCGCCGCGGCGAGCGGCAGGACTACGTGGACGGGCTTCTCGAGGCGGCCCGGAGCCGCCTGCGCGAGGCCGGGCTGCGTGCGGAGGTGATCGGCCGCCCGAAGCACCTGTACTCGATCTACGAGAAGATGGTCGTCGGCGGCAAGGAGTTCAACGAGATCTACGACCTCGCCGGCCTGCGCATCCTCGTCGACTCGGTCCGCGACTGCTACGGGGCGCTCGGCGCGATCCACTCGCTGTGGAAGCCGGTGCCCGGGCGCTTCAAGGACTACATCGCGATGCCCAAGTCGAACATGTACCAGTCGCTGCACACGACCGTGGTGGGGCCCGGCGGCCGACCGATCGAGGTGCAGCTCCGCACGCATGAGATGCACCGCACCGCGGAGTTCGGCATCGCCGCTCACTGGCGCTACAAGGAAGGCCGCAACGGGAAGAAGGCGAAGGAGGCCGCGGACCTCGCGTGGCTCGGGCAGATGCTCGAGTGGCTGAAGGACATGGCCGACCCCCGCGAGTTCATGGAGGGCCTGAAGATCGACCTCTACGGGGGGCAGGTCTTCGTGTTCACCCCGAAGGGTGACGTCATCAACCTCCCGGCCGGCGCCACGCCCGTGGACTTCGCGTACGCGATCCACACGGAGGTGGGGCATCGCACGATCGGCGCGAAGGTCGGGGGGCGGCTCGTGCCGCTCGACTACGAGCTCCGGACCGGTGACACGCTCCAGATCCTGACCTCGAAGGCGCAGGGCGAGGGGCCCTCGCAGGACTGGCTGAAGTTCGTCCAGACGCCTCGGGCGCGCAACAAGATCCGCCAGTGGTTCAGCCGCGAGCGGCGCGAGGACGCGATCGACGAGGGGCGCGACGCCCTGCAGCGCGTCATGCGCAAGCAGAACGTGCCCTTCAAGCGTCTGGCGACCGAGGAGGCGCTGCGCCAGGTGGCGGTGGAGATGAAGTTCGCCGACCTGGACTCGCTGTACGCGGCGATGGGGGAGGGGCACGTCTCGCCGCAGTCGGTCGTCGCCCGCCTGACCAGGATCGTGAGCGGGACGCCGCAGGAGGACGTCACGGAGGTCGCGCTCGCGCGTCCCGTCCGGGTCGAGGGACCCGACGTGACCTCGGGCATCGTCGTCCCGGGCTCGGTGGACGTGTGGGTGAAGCTCGCGCGCTGCTGCACGCCGGTCCCGGGGGACGAGATCATGGGGTTCGTGACGCGCGGGCAGGGCGTCTCGGTGCACCGGACCGACTGCCCGAACGGCAAGGCGCTCGCGCGCGAGCCCGAGCGGCTCATCGACGTCTCGTGGCGGGCGGGCAAGCCGACGACGTTCGTCGTCTCGGTCCAGGTCGAGGCGCTCGACCGCACGCGGCTGCTCTCGGACGTGGCGACCGTCCTGTCCGACAACCACGTGAACATCCTCACGGCGACCTCGACGGTGGGGCGCGACCGGACCGTGACGCTGCGCTTCACGTTCGAGCTCGCCGACATCACGCATCTGGGCGGGATCCTCGGGGACGTGAAGAAGATCGAGAACGTCTACGACGCCTTCCGCGTCGTGCCGCGGTGAGGGTCCTGCTCCAGCGGGTGACCCGAGCGGCCGTCCGCGTCCGGGGGGAGCCCGTCGCGGAGATCGGGCCCGGGCTGCTGCTGCTCGTCGGCGTCGGACGCGAGGACGCGTTCGGCGAGTACGACCGCCTGGCCGAGAAGGTCTTCAACCTCCGCGTCTTCGATGACGGGGACGGCAGGATGAACCGTTCGCTGGCCGACGTCGGGGGCGAGGTCCTCGTGGTCCCGCAGTTCACGCTCTACGGGAACCTGCGGAGGGGACGCCGGCCGTCCTGGGACGGAGCCGCCCCGCCCGAGATCGCGGCCGACCGCGTCGAGGCGTTCGCGCGGGCGCTCGAGGCCCGCGGCGCCCCGGTGCGGCGGGGCGCCTTCCGCGAGCACATGGAGGTCGAGCTCGTGAACGACGGCCCGGTCACCCTCTGGATCGACGCCGCCGAGCTCTGAGCTCGGAGCCTGGGCGGCTCCGTCCATCCGATACGATGGCCGCCCGATGTACCTCGACGTCTTCTCGGACAACTCCTTCGAGGCCAACTGCTGGTTGATCGGCGCGAACGGCACCGACGAGGCCGTGGTCGTGGACCCGGGCTTCTCGCCGCAGCGGGTCCACGCGCTCCTGCGCGCCGAGAGCAAGCGACCGGTCGCGGTGCTCGCGACGCACGGGCACTTCGACCACATCGGCTCCGCCGCGGCGTTCTGCGGCGACGACCTGCCCTTCTACATCCACGAGGGCGACGTCCCGGCGCTGAGCGACTCGCTCGCGTGGGGGGCCGGGTACGAGACGCCACCGGTCCCAGTGAAGGACGTGCGGACGATGGCGGACGGCGACGTCCTCACGTTCGCGGGGTTCCGGATCGAGGTGGTCCACACGCCCGGCCACACGCCCGGGTGCGTGTGCTTCCTCACGGACGGGTGGGTGGTCTCGGGCGACCTCGTGTTCGCGGGTGCGATCGGCCGCAGCGACTTCCCGAACTCCGATCCGGCCGCGATGCAGCGGAGCCTGCGCCGGTTCCTCGAGCTCCCGGACGAGCTCCCCGTCCTGCCCGGCCACGGGCCACGGACCACCGTCGGGCGCGAGCGTCTTCGCAACCCGTTCCTGGTGGAGCTCTGAGACCGATGGACCTCGGGCCGCCTCGGGGGACGCTCGACCTCGTGCCGCCCGCCGGCGGTCGGATGCGGGCCGTGTACGACCGGGCCGCCGAGCTTGCGCGTCGGTACGGCTACCGCTACGTGGAAACCCCCGTGTTCGAGCACACGGAGCTGTTCTCGCGGACGTCGGGCGAGACGAGCGACGTGGTCTCGAAGGAGATGTACACGTTCGAGGACCGCGGCGGGCGGTCGCTCACCCTGCGCCCCGAGGGCACCGCGCCCGTGATGCGCGCGTACCTCGATCGCCGCGCGACCCTGCCGGTGCCCTTCAAGGCCTACTACCTGACCCGGATGTACCGGTACGGACGCCCGCAGGCCGGTCGGTACCGCGAGCATCGGCAGTTCGGCGTCGAGGTCATCGGGGTGGGCGAGCCGGGGGCGGACGTCGAGGTCGTCGTGGTCGGGAACGAGCTGCTGCGCGGTCTCGGCCTTCGCGGGTACGAGCTCCAGGTGAACTCGATCGGCGACGAGGCGTGCCGGCCGGCCTATCGCGAGGAGCTCGTCGCGTTCCTCCGCGCGAACGCCGACCGGCTCCGCGACGAGCACCGGAACCGGTTCGAGGACAACCCGCTCCGCGTGCTCGACTGCAAGGACGAGGGGTGCCGCGCGGTGGCGGCCGAGGCGCCACGGATCACCGACCGCCTGTGCGATCCGTGCCGGGCGCACCTCGACTCCGTGCTCGGGGGTCTCGCAGAGGCCGGGCTCGAGGCCGTCGTGACCCCAACGCTCGTGCGCGGCCTCGACTACTACACCCGGACCGCGTTCGAGTTCGTCAGCACGGTGCTCACGCAGGCGCAGGCGACCCTGTTCGGCGGAGGCCGCTACGACGGGCTGGCCGAGGCGCTCGGCGGACCGCACGTGCCGGGCGTCGGCTTCGGCATGGGGCTCGAGCGCGTCCTGCTCGCCGTCGAGGACGAGGGGCTGGAGTCGCCCGAGGAGCCGGGGCTGCGGGCGTTCGTCGTCGGGCTCGGCGCGGGGCGCCCGGCGGCGGGGGCGCTGGTCCGTGAGCTCCGCGCGGCCGGCGTGGCGTCGGACGCGGCCTACGAGGAGCGCCCGCTGAAGGCGCAGCTCCGCATGGCGGACCGGGCCGGCGCCGCGTACGTCGCGATCGTCGGCGAGCGCGAGGCGGCGGAAGGGATCGTCACGCTCCGACGCCTGGCCGACGGCGTGCAGGAGGAGGTTCCCGCCGCCGATGTGGTGAACTGGCTCACCCGGCTCGACCCTCGGACGGAGTGACCGTGGCGGACATGCGGACGACCCTGCGGACCCACGCGTGCGGCGATCTGCGGGCCGAGCACGTGGGGTCGCAGGTCACCTTGTGCGGCTGGATCTGGCGGCAGCGCGACCACGGCGGCGTGACCTTCCTGGACCTGCGCGACCGCGAGGGGCTCGTCCAGCTCGTGTTCCATCCGCAGGAGAACCCCCAGGCACACGCCGCGGCCCAGTCGTTCAAGCCCGAGTCCGTCGTCCGGGTGACCGGCGAGGTGCGGGCGCGCCCCGAGGGCACCGTGAACCCCGCCCTGCCGACGGGCGAGGTCGAGGTCGCGGTCGGGTCGGTCGAGATGCTCTCGGCCTCCGAGACCCCGCCGTTCCCGGTCGAGGACCGGATCGAGGCGTCCGAGGAGCTCCGGCTCCGCTATCGGTACCTCGACCTCCGCCGGCCCGAGATGTCGAGGATCCTGCGCCTGCGTCACGACGTGAACCGCATCGTGCGCGACCACATGGAGTCCCTCGGGTTCCTGGAGATCGAGACGCCGTACCTCACGCGGAGCACCCCCGAGGGCGCTCGGGACTTCCTCGTGCCTTCGCGGCTGTCGCAGGGGACCTTCTACGCCCTCCCGCAGTCGCCCCAGCAGCTCAAGCAGCTACTCATGGTGGCCGGCCAGGACCGCTACTACCAGATCGTCCGGTGCTTCCGGGACGAGAACCCCCGCGCCGACCGCGGGTTCGAGTTCACGCAGCTCGACGTGGAGATGTCGTTCATCACCGAGGAGGACGTCTTCGCGGTCATCGAGCCGCTCATGGCGCGGATCGTGCGCGAGACCCAGGGCGTCGAGGTCGCCACGCCGTTCCCGCGGATGACCTACGGGGAGATGCTGGACCGGTACGGCTCGGACAAGCCGGACCTGCGGTACGGGATGGAGCTCGCCGACCTCGGCAGCGTGTTCGAGGGGACGGGCTTCCGGGCGTTCTCCTCGGTGCTCGAGAGCGGGGGCGTGGTGAAGGGGTTCGCGGCCCCCGGCGCCGCCGGCGTCTCGCGCAGGGAGCACGAGCAGCTCACGCAGGTCGCGAAGGCGAACGGCGTCGCGGGCCTCGTGACGTTCGCCGTCCTGCCCGAGGGCGTGCGCTCGCAGCTGGACAAGCACGTGACGCCCGAGGAGGTCGAGGGCGTCCTCGCGGCGACCACCGCCGGCGAGGGCGACCTCGTCCTCGTCGTGGCCGACCGTGTCGACCGTGCGAACGTGGCCCTCGACGCGCTCCGCCGGCAGATGGCGGTGCGCCTGGATCTGATCCCCCAGGACACATGGGCGTTCTGCTGGATGGTCGAGCCGCCGCTGTTCGAGTGGAGCGAGGACGAGGGCAAGTGGGTGAGCGTCCACCACCCGTTCACCTCGCCGGCCGACCCCGCGGACCTCGAGCCCGCGACGGCCAAGGCGCGCGCGTACGACCTCGTCCTGAACGGGTTCGAGTTGGGCGGCGGCAGCATCCGGATCCACGACCCGGGGGTCCAGCGCCGGGTGTTCGAGCGGCTCGGCCTCACGGCGGAGCAGACCGAGGAGCAGTTCGGCCACCTGATCCGCGCGTTCCGGTACGGGGTGCCTCCGCACGGCGGCGTCGCGTTCGGCCTCGACCGCATCGTGATGCTCATGGCGGGCAAGGAGGCGATCCGCGATGTCACGGCCTTCCCGAAGGCGCAGTCGGGCCAGGACTTCCTGACCGGGGCGCCGGCCCCCGTGTCCGAGGAGCAGCTCCGCGAGCTCGGGATCCGGGTGGTCGCCCCCCCGCTCGAGGCGCCCGCACTCGAGGCCCCCGCGCTCGAGGGACCCTCGCCGGCGTCGGGTGAGGCGTGATGGCCGAGCTGACCGACGCCGACGTCCGGCTCCTCACGGGTCCCAACTTCGCGACGCTCGCCACCGTGAACGAGGACGGCTCGCCGCACGCGACGATCATCTGGGTCGACGCGGCCGACGGCGCCGTGCTCGTGAACACCGCCGAGGGACGCGTGAAGGCTCGCAACCTCCACCGCGAGCCGCGCGCGGCGCTGCTCGTCACGCGCCAGAACGACCCGTACGACTGGATCTCGATCACCGGGACGGTCGAGGACACCTTCGGCGAGCCCGAGGCGCTCGAGCACATCGACGCGCTCTCGCGCCGTTACGACGGGAAGCCTTGGGAACCGGTCGAGGGCCAGGAGCGGATCGTCTTCCGGATCCGGCCGGACCGGATCGTCCGGTACGCCTGAGGTCGGCATGGCGGAGGCACCCCTCGCCGCTCGGATGCGCCCACGGACCTTCGATGAGTTCGTCGGTCAGCGCCACCTCGTCGGGCCGGGGCGCGCGCTCACGAAGCTGCTCGAGGGCGGCCACCTGCCGTCGCTGCTGCTGTGGGGACCGGCGGGGAGCGGGAAGACCACGCTCGCGTACCTGCTCGCCGACGCCGTCGGTGGAGAGCTCGTGCAGCTCTCGGCCGTGTCCTCTGGCGTCGCCGACGCGCGGAAGGTCATGAGCGGCGCGCGAGGCGGGCTGTTCCGCACGGTCCTGTTCGTCGACGAGGTGCACCGGTGGTCGAAGTCGCAGCAGGACGTGCTCCTGCCGGCGGTCGAGGACGGCACCGTGACGCTGATCGGCGCCACGACCGAGAACCCGTACTTCTCGCTCGTCACGCCGCTGCTCTCCCGGTGCCTGCTGCTCCGGCTCGAGCCCCTGGGGCCGGGCGAGGTGCGCGAGCTCGTGGCCCGGGCGCTGGTCGACGACGAGCGCGGTCTGGGGAAGCTCGGCGTGACGATCTCGGAGGAGGCGCTCGACCACCTCGTCGAGATCTCGGGCGGCGACGCCCGGATCGCGCTGACCGGCCTGGAGTCCTCGGCCCTGGCGGCGACGAGCGCGGGGGAGACCGAGGTCACCCTGGAGCTCGCCGCGGACGCCGTCCAGAAGAAGGCGATCGTCTACGACCGCCAGGGCGACGCCCACTACGACGTGATCAGCGCGTTCATCAAGAGCATCCGCGGCTCGGACCCCGACGCCGCCCTGTTCTGGCTCGCTCGCATGGTCGAGGCGGGGGAGGACCCCCGCTACATCGCCAGGCGCATGGTCGTGCACGCCTCCGAGGACATCGGCCTGGCCGATCCGAGGGCCTTGCTCATCGCGGTGGCCGCGGCCCAGGCCGTCGAGTACGTCGGGCTGCCGGAGGCCCGTCTGAACCTGGCCGAGGCGGCGATCTACCTCGCCCGGGCGCCGAAGTCGAACAGCGTGATCGCCTCGCTCGGTAAGGCGCAGGCCGACGCCGCCTCCGCCGACCCGGTCCCGCTGCACCTCAAGGAGCCGGGGCACCCCGCCCTGCGGAAGCTCGGCTACGGCAAGGGGTACAGGTACCCGCACGACTACCCGGGCCATCGGGTGGAGCAGCAGTACCGCCCGACCCGCTTCGAGGGCCGCCGATACTACGAGCCCTCGGGCCAGGGAGAGGAGACCGAGGAACCGGAGCCCTGACCCCGGGGACGCCGATCCGCGGTGCGCCCACCAGGCCCTGGGTATGATGCGGCCACCGATATCCCGACCTCGAGGAGTCCGACCATGGCCGTCATCGGAGCGCTCGACGGGGGCGACGTCGCCCTCATCGTCCTGTCCGCCTTCTGGGGCCTGCTGGTCCTGTTCCTGTGCATCGTGCTCGTGAACACGTTCCGCGTCCTCGAGAGCACGAAGATGATGATCGACACGGTGCGCGAGGAGACCGTGCCGCTGCTCCGCGAGGTCAAGGTCTCGGTCGAGCGCACGAACGTGATGCTCGAGCAGGCGTCGGCGGTGACCGCCCGGGTGGAGAAGCTCTCGGGACTGGTCGAGCAGGCCGCGGCGAGCCCGCTGGTCAAGATCGTGTCCTTCGGCGCCGGCATCTCGAAGGCCGCGAAGAGGTTCCGCGGCGACCGGAGCTCGCCACGGTGAGACGGCTCTTCTGGGTGGCCCTCGGCCTCGGGGCCGGAGCGGCCGGGGCGATCGTGACGTTGCGGTTCGCGCGCCGGCAGGCGGAGCGGGTCGCCCCCTCGCGCCTCGCGAGAGAGGCGAAGGGCGGGCTCATGGACCTCGCCAAGCTCGTGTCCGAGTCCGTGGCGGAGGGCCAGCGCGCGATGCGCGACCGCGAGGACGAGCTCCGAAGGGACGTTCGGGACGCCGGGTAGACTCCCCGCCATGCAGGGCCGGGAGATCCGCGAGTCGTTCCTGCGCTTCTTCGAAGAGCGCGGCCACCGCCGCGTGCCGTCCTCGAGCCTGATCCCGCCGCCCGAGTCCGGCCTGCTCCTCACGAACGCCGGGATGAACCAGTTCATCCCGTACTTCCTCGGCCACGCCGAGGCGCCGTACGACCGCGCCGTGTCCGTCCAGAAGTGCTTCCGCACGAACGACATCGAGAACGTCGGCCACACGGCTCGACACCTCACGTTCTTCGAGATGCTCGGCAACTTCTCGTTCGGTGACTACTTCAAGCGCGAGTCGTGCGGCTGGGGCTTCGAGCTGGTGACCGAGGTGTTCGGCATCGACCCCGATCGGCTGTGGGTCACGGTCTTCGAGACCGACGACGAGGCGATCGAGGTCTGGCTCGAGATCGGCATCCCGCGCGAGCGGATCGTGCGCCGCGGCAAGGCGGACAACTACTGGTGGACGCACGCCGCCGGCCCTGCGGGCCCATGCTCGGAGATCTACGTCGACCGGGGTCCCGCCTACGGGCCCGAGGGTGGCCCGGCGGTCGACGAGGAGCGCTTCCTGGAGATCTGGAACCACGTCTTCATGCAGGAGGAGGTCGACGACCACGCGAACGTGATCGGCGACCTCCCGGCGAAGAACATCGACACGGGGTCGAGCCTCGAGCGGGTCGCGATCGTGCTCCAGGACGTCGCGAACGTGTTCGAGACCGACCTGTTCCGGCCGATGCTCGAGGTGGCCGAGTCGCTCTCCGGCGCCCGGCACGGCGAGGACGCGCGGACGGACCTGTCGCTGAAGGTCGTCGCGGAGCACGGACGTGCGACGACGTTCCTCGTCGCCGACGGCGTGCTGCCCTCGAACGAAGGTCGCGGGTACGTGCTGCGGCGGATGCTCCGGCGGGTCGTGAGCCACGCCCGGCGCCTCGGCATCGAGGGCGAGGTCATGCCCGCGCTCGTCGAGCGCAGCGTCGAGCGCTTCGGCGACGCCTACCCGGAGCTCGTCGAGAACCGCGCCTACATCGAGCAGGTCGTCGCCTCCGAGGAGGAGCGTTTCGCCGGCACCCTCCGCCAGGGGATGACCCTGTTCGAGACCGAGGTCGGCAAGGCGAGGACCGGCGGCACGCTCCCGGGCGACGTCGTGTTCAAGCTCCACGACACCTTCGGATTCCCGAAGGAGCTCACGCGGGAGCTCGTCGAGGACGCAGGGCTCGCGATCGACGAGGAGCGGTTCGACGCCCTCATGGCCGAGCAGCGCGAGCGCGCGAAGAAGGCCGCGAAGAAGGAGCGGCTCGGCGAGGACCTGGCCGAGGTCGCCGGCGCGGCCGGCCGCACGGAGTTCGTCGGGTACGGCTCGCTCGAGAGCGAGGGCCGGGTGCTCGCGCTGCTCACCGACGCCGGGCGGGCCGAGCTCGCCGGCGAGGGCGAGGACGTTCGCATCGTCCTGGACCGCACGCCGTTCTACGCGGAGTCGGGCGGCCAGATCGGTGACCACGGGTACCTGAAGACCCCCGCCGCCGTGGTCAGGGTCGTCGACGCGCAGTTCGGGCCGGGCGACACGATCGTCCACACCGGGATCGTGCAGTCGGGCGAGGTGCGCCTGGGCGAGGACGTGCTGGCGGAGGTCGACGAGGTGCGGCGTCTCGCCACCGCGCGCGCCCACACCGCGACCCACGTCGTGCACTGGACGCTGAAGCACCTGCTCGGCGAGCACGCGCGGCAGGCCGGGTCGCTCGTCGCCCCCGGGCGGCTGCGGTTCGACTTCCCGCACCACGCGGCGGTGCCGCGCGACGTCCTCGAGCAGGCCGAGGAGCTTGCGAACCGCCGCCTGGCCGAGGACCAGCCCGTGAAGATCTACGAGACGACCTTCGACGAGGCGCGGAACCAGGGCGCGATCGCCTTGTTCGGCGAGAAGTACGGGGAGTTCGTCCGGGTGGTGGAGGTCGGCGACTACTCGATCGAGCTCTGCGGGGGCACGCACGTGCCGCGCACGGGCAACGTGGCGCTCGTGCGGATCCTGGGCGAGTCGAGCATCGGCGCCGGCATGCGCAGGGTCGAGGCGCTCGTCGGGCCCGACGCGCTGCAGGAGATCAACCTCGAGCGCGACCTGCTCCAGGCGGTCGTGCAGGCGCTCGGCGCGGGGGACCCGCAGGCCGCCCCCGATCGCGCGCGACAGCTCGTCGAGCAGGTGAAGAGGCTCGAGAGCGAGCTCGGCAAGATCCGCAAGGGCGATGTTCGGGCCCGCGTGGACGAGATCGCGGGCACCGCCACCACGGTCGGTGGCGCTCGCCTGGTCGCCGCGATGATCCCGATGGCCGCCGACGAGCTCCGCGAGCTCGCGCAGGGCGCCGTCGGCAAGCTCGAGGGGGAGGGGGGCGCCGCGGTGGTCCTCGGCAGCGACCGCGACGGAAAGGCGCTCCTCGTCGCCGCGTGCAGCAAGAACCTGGTGGCGCGCGGCGTGACGGGACCGGTGCTGCTCGAGCGCTCGGCGACCGCGATCGGCGGTGGCGCCGGGGGCAAGCCGATCCTCGGCATGGCCGGCGGCCCGAGGGGCGAGGCGGTCCGGGAGGCGCTGGACGCGATCCCGGCACGGCTCGAGGAGCTCCTGTCCGCCGGTGCCTGACCAGGGGCGCGTCCTCGGTCTGGACCTCGGCGACGTCCGGATCGGGGTGGCGATCTCGGATCCGGACCGGCGGCTCGCCCTCCCGCTCGGGACGATCCACACGGGAGCGCCGGCCGACCTGAAGGCGGTCGCCAGCCTCGTCCGCGAGCACGACGTCACGCTCGTCGTCGTCGGGCACCCGCTGCTGCTCTCGGGGGAGGCGGGGCAGCGGGCCCGGCACGCCGAGGCGTTCACCGAGGCCCTGCGCTCGTTCCTCGACGTGCCGGTCGTGCTGCACGACGAGCGTCTGTCCACCGTGGAGGCCGAGCGGGCGCTCCGCGAGGCCGGCGCTCGGGGCCGCCGACGACGAGCGGCAGTCGACCGCTCGGCCGCAACGGTCATCCTCCAGGCGCACCTGGACGCACTGCCGTCGGGATGATTCCGCCGGTCGACGGGCGCCGGGTATGCTCTGCCCCCGGATGTCCGTGACGACCCCCCAAGCCCCCACGGAAGCGCCACCGGACCGCCGCCGGCGGGGTCGGGCCCCCTGGGGCGCGATCGCGGCCCTCGTCGTCCTGCTGCTGATCGTCGGCGGCGGCTTGGCGAGCTACCGGTACTACTCGTGGTGCCAGGGCGCCTCGGGTCCCCGGACGCCGATCGAGCTCACCGTCGCCGAGGGCGCGAGCGCCGGCGAGGTGGTCGCGGACCTGCACGAGGCCGGCGTGATCCGGTGCGGGTCGGTCTCGCGATGGCTCCTGCGGCGGAGCGGCCTGGAGGACGAGATCCTCGCGGGCTCCTTCAGCCTCACGACGAACATGGTTCCTGAGGACGCCTTCCGAGCCCTCACGGTGGCCCCGCCCCCCGCGCCGACGGTCCGCCTCACGATCCCCGAGGGGTACCGGCTGACCCAGATCGCCGAGCGCGTGCGCGAGGCCCTCGGCATCCCCGAGAAGCGGTTCCTCGCGGAGGCCGAGGACGGGCGCTGGAGCCTCCCGCCGTACCTCCCGAGGGACGCCGAGACCCCGGAGGGCTTCCTGTTCCCGCAGACGTACGAGTTCCGACGGGACGGCACGAGCGCCGAGGTGATCGAGCGCCTCCTCGAGCAGTTCGAGATCGAGGCAGGGGAGCTGCCCTGGGGCAACGCCGAGGACCTCGGGCTCACGCCGTACGAGGTCGTCATCGTCGCCTCGATGATCGAGGAGGAGGCCAAGCTCGCGGAGGAGCGCCCGGTCATCGCGGGCGTGATCTACAACCGGCTGCGGGTGGAGATGGTGCTCGGGATCGACGCGACGCTGCTCTACGACGACCCCACGCCGGACGGGCAGCTGTCGTCCTCGGACCTGGAGTTCGATAGCCCGTACAACACGCGGATCAACGCCGGGCTGCCGCCGACGCCGATCTCGAGCCCCGGACTCGCGTCGCTCGAGGCGGCGCTGAACCCCGCCGACGCCGAGTTCTTCTACTACGTGCTGTGCGGCGACGACGGCCATCACGAGTTCGGCGTGACCGCCGCTGACCACGAGGCGAACCGCGCCAAGTGCGGTGAGTGAGGACGTGGCCGCCGACCCCGGGGCGCTGGTGGACGGTGGGACCCGCACGGTCGGCGTGATCGGCTGGCCGGTCGAGCACAGCCTGTCACCGGCGATCCACAACGCCGCGTTCGCTGCGCTCGGCCTGCCGTGGGTCTACGTGCCGCTGCCGGTGCTCCCCGGCGAGGTCGGCGCCGCGCTCGCCGGCCTGCGGGCGCTCGGCTTCGCCGGCGCGAACGTGACGATGCCGCACAAGACCGAGGTGGCCGAGCGGGTCGGCTCCCTGTCGGACGACGCCCGGCGGCTCAACGCGGTCAACACGATCGTCGTGGGCGCCGAGGAGATCGCGGGTCACAACACCGACGCGCCGGGCTTCGATCGCTTCCTCCGCCGCGACGCGGGGTTCGAACCCGCCGATCGCACGGCGCTGCTCTTCGGGGCGGGGGGCGCGGCGCGGGCCTGCGCGCTCGCGCTCGCGCGCGGAGGGCTCCGATCGCTCACGGTCGCGGTGCGGGACCCCGAGCGGGCGCGGCCGGTCGAGGGGACGGTCGCCGAGCTCGGCGTCGCGGTGACGACCGTGCCGCTCGCCGAGGCCGCGGACCTGGACGTCGACCTGATCGTGAACGCGACACCCCTCGGCGCGGACGGCGAGGCG
>Ga0105100_10000376_pt1 | contig 26431 bp, 22 predicted proteins | sample PPLLak12cMay2015_2_FD_87033 | JGI IMG/M metagenome (GOLD analysis project Ga0105100, IMG submission 87033) | Freshwater sediment microbial communities from Prairie Pothole Lake near Jamestown, North Dakota, USA - PPLs Lake P8 Core (1) Depth... | ecosystem: Environmental > Aquatic > Freshwater >... | reverse complement strand
GATGGTGAGCGGCATTGAAGCGGGTGCGCTTCAGGACCGGGTCCTTCACGTCCATCCAGGTGTCCACCTGACCCTGGCCGATATCTCTATCGGCTGGACCGACGCAGGCAATCAGGATGGCGGAGGCGTGCTTAACGAGGGAAGCCTCTCGCTGATGAATAGCTCCATCCAGTTTGGCAACGCCGGTCGCGCCGGCGGCGTCATGAACCTGGGGGAGCTATCCCTTGCCCGATCCATCGTCGGCTATAACACGGCCTCCGATGGGGGTGGCGGCATCTATAACGAAGGCACGGTGACGATCGACCGCAGCACGATCGACAACAATGAAGTCGCCAACGGCCCTGGCGGTGGGATTGAGAACCATGGGACGCTCGTGATCCGCAACTCGACCGTGTCCCAGAACCGCGCCGCCTCGCTGGCTGGGGCTATCTACAATGGGGACCATGCTTTGGCCCGTTTGAACAACACCGCCGTCAATGTGAACCAGATTACGACAACCGGGTCGTGGGGTTCATCGACCGGTGGCATCTACAACGAACCTTCGGGCTCGGTCGAGATTGGCAACTCGATCGTGGCGCAAAACGTAGCCCGTGATGCCTATAGAAATCTGCTCGAAGCCTCGTGCATGGGCACCATCGAGTCAGCCGGCTACAACCTGATTGGGACCGACGAGGGCTGCTCACTCACCGGTGACCTGACGGGGAACCTGATCGGCCTTGACCCGCGCCTGCCCGATTTGCCGATCCTCGACCCGGACAATACCTGGGGCTATCCACCTCTCCCCGATAGCCCGGCGATCGATGCCGGCAACCCGGCGCCACCCGGCTCGGGGGGTGGGGCCTGCGAACCTCAGGATCAGCGGGGGTTGGCCCGCCCGCAGGGCGCCGCCTGCGACATCGGCGCCTACGAGTTCGAGGCCCCGACTCCGACCCCCACGCCCACGGGAACATCGACGCTTACCCCCACGCCGACACAGACCCCCACGCCCACTGCGACCTCAACCCCAGCGCCCCCTGCCTCTCCGGCTGAGGGTATCAAGGCGATGCAGGGCGCCATCCGGGACTACGTCACCCAAGGGGAGATTGACCCCCGGGCCGAGATCAGCATGATGAGCAAGCTGGGCGCTGCCCTGAAATCCCTGCAGAAGGGGAAAGGGGCGGCTGCCGTCCATCAACTGGAGGCATTCATCAACTACGTCGGGGCCCAGCGCGGCAAGAAAGTGTCGCAGCCGGCGGCGGACGATCTCACCGCCCGCTCGCAGGCGGTCATCGACCAGATCGAGGCCAGCGCCCCATCGCTTCCTCGCAACATGTTCAATCTGATCTCCACCTGCAGGCTTGCGGTAGACACGGGACAGATGAGTGTTCGCAACCTTAGCGGCGCACCTCAAGCCTTCCAGCTCTGGCGCGCCGACGGGGCCTTCATCATCGAGGAGATTGCCCCTGCCGGCGATTCCTTGTGGCCGGTTCCGTCGACGCGACCGACGGATACCTTCCACCTGCGCATCGCCGGCCATGAGTTCGTCAAGGCAATGGGGAAGAAACCCCTTTGCAGACCCTAGCCGAGGCCGGGCCGCGGGGCGGTGCTTCTCTCACGCACGATGGAACTCGGCTCGCCGCCACTGAAGGCTCCTGACGGAAGAGCCGGACGAGCTGTCGGGCGCCAACCCAGGGAGCAACCTTCGCCACGCCGAGCTGATTACCGGGATTGGCATGTAGGCGAGAGGTGAGTTGCCTGTAGAGCGCCGGAAGCAATCCCTCACTTCTGGAAGAACAAGTATCCCGCCAACCCCACCAAGATCACGGCGAAGATGCGGCGGAAGTCCGAGGTCGAGACGCCCTCCAGCAGGCGCGCCCCGATCTGGGCGCCGACGATCCCGCCAATCCCGAGCAGCGCCCCGACGCGGTAGTCAACGTTGGCCAGCTTGTTGTGGGCAATCAAGGCCGAGATCGAGATGATCAAGATCGCCAGGAACGAAGTGCCCACCGCTTTCTGGGCCGTGTAGCCCATCAGGAGCAGCAGGGGCACCATCAGGAATCCGCCGCCCAACCCGGCAAACGAGGCGCCGATGCCGACGACGACCCCGGCGAGCACCAACCACAAGTATCTCCAGTCCACAGATGCGCTCCTTGTCGGGCCGGCGACGCCGCCGGCACGGATTTCCTTGGACTGCCACCCCCGCTGAGTGCCCGGAGCGGCCCAGTTGCCCGGATCACTGTAGACCACACCCGCCCGCAAGGCAACCCCAACCCTCCGCCGCCGCTTGTGGGATCCCTCAAGCGGAAGTAGCCTCGCGGTTCATCCATGGAGGCCCCCACAGATGCGCTACGATTTCGACCGCGAGATCGACCGCCAGGGCACTGACGCCACCAAGTGGGAGTTCATCCAGCGCGAGGACACTCCGCTGCATCTGGAGCGAACCGATCGCTTCTACGGCGAAGGCCGCACGCTGCCGATGTGGGTGGCGGACATGGACTTCCCCTGCCCGCAGCCGGTGATCGAGGCGCTGGCCGGGCGCGTCGCCCGCGGCGTCTACGGATATACCTCACCCTCCGAGGCCTACTTCCAGTCGGTCATCGATTGGATGAAGCGTCGGCAGGGTTGGGAACCCTCGGCCGAGTCGATCTGCATCTCCCCGGGCGTGGTGCCGGCGTTGTGCATGCTGATCCAGACATTCACGCGGCCCGGCGAGGGCGTATTGATCCAGCCGCCGGTGTACTACCCGTTCGCCGCCGCCATCGAGCGCAATGGCGCCCAGGTCGTGCGCAATCCATTGATTCTGGAGGACGACCGCTCTCGGATGGACTTCGCCGACCTGGAGCGCAAGGCGTCCCACCCGCAGGTCAGGCTTGCGATTCTGTGCAGTCCACACAACCCGGTCGGCCGGGCGTGGGAACTGGATGAGTTGTGCCACTTCGCCGAGATCTGCCGGGCGAATGACGTGCTGATCATCTCGGACGAGATCCACGGCGACCTGATCTATCCCGGGCACACGTTCACTCCCTTCGCTGCCCTCGGCGGGGCGCTGGCCGATCAGGCGGTGGTCTGCACTGCACCGAGCAAGACCTTCAACCTGGCCGGCCTGCACATCTCCAACATTATCGTGCCGGATCCCGGACTGCGGCAGCAATTCCAAGGCACGCTGCTTAAGAATGGGCTGACCGGCGTCAACCCCTTCAGCCTGGTCGCCGTGCGGGCGGCCTACGAGCAGGGCGAGGACTGGCTGGGCCAGGTCCTTGACTATCTGGACGGCAACCTCATCACGCTGCGCCAGTACCTCGCTCAGAAGATGCCGCAGATCACGTTGATCGAACCCGAGGGGACGTACCTGGCCTGGCTCGACTGTCGCCGCCTCGGCCTCAGCCGGCAGGAGCTGCATGACCTGATGCTCAACCGCGCCCGGGTCTATCTCGATGAGGGTCACATTTTCGGCGAGCAGGGCGAAGGATTCCAGCGCATGAACATCGCCTGTCCGCGCCCGCTCCTCGCCGAGGCGCTCGACCGCCTCCGAAAGGCCGTGGACATCCTCTGACACGACGACGACCGGGCCGTCAGTCGCCTTGCGGGCGGCCGCCGGCTTCGATGCAACCTGCAGGCCATCTTCCTACAGTCCTGCGCCCGGGATCGCCTGGAGCCTGTTCGTTAGCTGGGTAGCTGTCCAGCTCAGCCCCCGCCGTGCCTTCTCCACCTGGCTCCACGTGGGAGGCGAGCCCGGGGTGCACGGTCAACCGGGCAAAGAAAGAGCGGCGGGAGGCTTGCTCCCGCCACCCTCAACTGGTCGAACTTCGCAGAGCCAAGATGCCCCCCATGGGCACACCGCGCGTCGGCGATCAGCTATCCGCCCTCGCGCCGGGGTTCCACCTCGGCCAGCACGGCCAGGTCCTTCTTCAGGTTGCGCGATCGCACGTACAGGCTGAGGACATACAGCCCGATGGTCCCAAAGATCAAGGCGAAACCGATCAGCATATAGCTGGTCGTGTCCGCCGGAGCAGTCTGAAGCAACATCCCAATCTCCTCTCAGGCAGGCTCAGCCGGCGAGCAGGCGGACCTTCTCCTGCTCGACGCGGTCAGCCAGGTGTTGCAACCGGATGCGGTGCCAGAGCAGCGTGGCATAGATGAAGGTGAACGTGACCAGGCTGAACATGAACGCCTGGAACATCTTGGCGGTCATGTCGAAGGTTCCCTCAGCACCAGGGTCGTTGCTGCCGATGACCACCGGGTGAATGGTGCGGAAGATACGAATCGACAGGAAGGTCAGCGGAACGCTGAGGAACCCGATGATGGCGTACACCGCCCCGAAGCGCGCTCGTCGATCGGGGTCATCGATCCCCTGGCGCAGCATCAGATACGCAACATAGACCAATTCCATCACCGTCGCCGTCACCAGTCGCGGATCCCAGGTCCACCAGGTGTTCCAGATCGGGCGGGCCCACACGGAGCCAGTGACGATGTTGATCAGGGTGAAGACAACGCCGATCTCGATCGAAGCCAGCCCGACCGTGTCCCAGCGCCGCTGTTTGGTGATCAGGTAGGCAATCCCGACGATCACCGCCACCAGGAAGGCCAGCGCCCCGACCCAGCCGGCTGCGACGTGGAAGTAGAACACGCGCTGCACATCCCCCATCACCGCCTCGCGCGGGGCATAGACCAGCACAGCATAGCTGGCCAGCGCAAACAGCCCGACCGTGATCCAGGTCAGGATCTTCAATCCCCTGGGTGTCGCGTCCATCCCATCTCCTCCTTCGCTTCCCAAGCGGGGGCCTGCGCGGCCCGGGTCACTCTTCCACCACGAAGTCAAACAGCATGAATGCCGCCGCGGTGAACACCACGTCGTAAACGATGAGCAGGTTCAACCACGGCCAAATATCCGCCATCTCCAGCCCTTGCAGGAAGCCATTGGTCGCCTTGATCGCCGCCACCAGCACCGGCAGCACGACCGGGAAGAGCAGGATCGGCAGCAGGATATCGCGCGTGCGCGCCTGGACGGCCATCGAGGCCAGCAGCGTTCCGACCACGATGTAGCCCAGGCACCCCAGCACGATCACCGCCAGCAGGCCGGGTACCAAGAGGTTGGTGTTGTAGAGCAGGCTGTAGAGCGGGACGACCACGCCAGCCACGATGAGCAAGAAGATCAGATTGGCGGCGGTCTTGCCAAAGTAGATGGCGCTGCGGTCGACCGGCGCCAGCAGCAACCCGTCCAGGCACCCGCGGTCCTTCTCCACGGCCATCGAGCGATTCAACCCGAGCGTGCCGGCGAAGGTGAAGGTCACCCACAGCACGCCGGAGGTGATCGTCGCCCGGCTGCGCACGTCCAGCTCGAGGGCGAAGTTGAAGATCAGTACCACCAGCAAGGCGAAGACCAGCATCGCCCCCAGCAGCTCGCGGCTGCGCAGTTCGGCCGCCAGATCCTTCCAGATCACGGCGCCGATGGCGCGCAGGTAGCCGCCCAGTCGTCGCCGGCGCCGTGCCGCACGCTCAGCCATGCGTCACCTGCTGATAGAGCGCCGCCAGTTCCCCGGGCTGCATCGAACCGGGGTCAAGCGATCGGGCGATCACGCCCCGCGACAGAATGTCCAGCCGCGTGGCCAGCGACGCCGAACGCAGCAGATCGTGCGAGGTCATGACCACCGTCCGCCCGCGCCCGGCGACCTGGCGCAGCAGGCCATCCAGCATCTGCGCCGCCTCCTGGTCAAGCCCGGTGTACGGTTCGTCGAACAGCAGCACCTCAGGGTCATGCAGCATTGCCCGGCCGATCGCCAGCCGCTGCTGCATGCCCCGCGAGAACTCGCGCACCAGGTCGCGTCGACGTTGGCGCAGCCCGACCAGCTCGAGCGCTTCGGCAACCCGGCGCTCGACCCCCTCCAGGTCGTACATGCGGCTGTAGAAGCGCAGGTTCTCTTCGGCGGTCAGGTCACCGTACAGGAGCGGCAGATGGGAGACGACCCCGAGCTTGCCGCGTACCGCGGCGGCTTCCCCCGGCAACGTGTGACCGGCAATGCGCACCAGGCCAGCGTTCGGCCGGGCCAGCGAGGACAGGATGCGCAGCAGCGTGGTCTTGCCTGCCCCGTTGGGACCGAGCAGGGCCAGGAACTCGCCGGGCTCCACCAGCAGCTCCAACCCGCGCAGCACCGGCTTCAAGCCAAAGCTCTTGACCAGCTTGCGGACTTCGATCATCCGGCCACGCCGCCGTCTTGCGATGAGGCAGCCAGCAGCGACCGCTTGAGCGCATCCCGCCGCTCGCGGTATTCGGCTTCCGGCACGCGGCCGGCTTCGAAGTCATCATCCAGCCGGGCGATGGCGCGCAGCAACCCCTCACGCTCTGAGCTCTCCGTCGGGAGGGATTCGTCCGGCTCGGATGGTTCGCGCTTTGGGCGGAACCACAGCAGCCCGGCCGCAATCAGCGCCACGCCGACCGCCGCCAGGCCGATGGCAATGCCAAGGTTGGGTGGCAATGATCCCGTCGCCGAAGAGGCAGCCGGCCGACCGCTGAGCGTCACGCTCACCGCGTCGCCCGCCGCGACCGGCCCCAAGCCATAGGTTCGGATCACGCCGGTGCTGATCTCGCGTTCGCCCATGTCCTGCAGCCCTTCGGCCTGCATCTTCGGGCCGGGCTCAGGCGATAGCAGCACCACCGCCCGCACCGGGTAATCCACCGGCTGTTCAAAGTCCAGCCGACGTTCGTAGGGCAGGCTGTAGCTGAACACGAGTTCGCCGGATCCCTGCCCCGGCGCCACTGGCTCCATGTCGGCGAACCCCGTCGCGTTGAGCCGGAACCGCTGGCCAACCAGACCGTCCTCGAATTGTAGATCGGTGGCGCCCTCCGGCAGCGTGACGGCGATCCCCTCCGCCGGGGCGATCGTCTGATCACCCTGGTTGGTCAGGATCCATAGTTCGATCACGCGCACCGCGCCGTCGATCGAGAAGTCGAACAGCGTGTGCAGGCGTTCGATTGCCAGATCCTGCGTACGCTCCGTCGCATCGTAGATCGTGACCGGCAGATCCAGGCTCGATTGCGCCGGCAGCAGATGGGCGACTTCCGAAGCGTAGCTCAGCCCCTGGTGCTCGACGATCACAAAGTACAGCCGCCCGGGGACGATCTCGACGTCCTCGAAAGCAAAGGCCCCGGAGGCGTCGAGCCGCGTCTGGTCGGAGACGACTTCGACGTCACCATCGAAGCCCTTCAGCGTCACTTCCAATCCTTGCGGGGACGTGCCTGAGCTCGTGGCGTTGCTCACGCTTCCCTGGATCACCGCCGCAACCGGCAAGGCCGACTCGGTCGTGGCCTCGCTCGCCGCAGGCGTCCCGTTGCCCAGCATCGGCGCGGCAGACGGACTGCTGCCGAGAGTCGGTTCGGCGCTTACCGCCAGCGAAGTCGCCGTTGGCTGGGGTGGCGCGGTGGGCGCCATAGCGGCAGCAGGCTTGCTGAAGGTCAGGCTGCGCACGAAGGCAGCCACGGCCAGCTGCTCGCCCTCGCTGAGCGCGCCGGCAAAGGGCGGCATCTGGCCGCGCCCCTGCTGAATCAGCTCCCTCGTCGCAGATAGCGAGCGCTCGGCAAGCTGGGCCGGCGCGGTCAGTGCCGGACCGACCGCGCTGCCTTGCCCGCCATCCCCATGGCAGGCAGCGCACGTCTCCTGGTAGATCGCCGACCCATCACTGAGCGCTTGCTGCGGAGATCCCAGAGTGAGTGCGTAGGCGACGACGTCCCAGCGCTGTTGATCGCTCAGGCTGACGAACGGCGGCATGAAGCGCTCGATGCGCCCGCGCGTGACGACGTCGTACCACATGGCGCCGGTCGCCGCCTGCGAGACCTCGGGCGCGCCGAGCGCCGTGGGCGGGATGGAGAGCGCGGCCGCCTGCGGCCCGTCCCCGAGGCCCGTCGGACCGTGGCACGGCGCGCAGCGTTCAGCGTACAGCGCCGCTCCCGCCGCAATGTCCGGCGCGGTCGCCGGTGGATTGAACGGCTGTCCCGACTCGGGGACGACCGGCGCGATCGCCGGCTGTGCGGCCTGGGCGGTGGCGAGGCCGGGCGGGGGAGTAATATCCCCTGCCAGGGAGCATCCGGCCGTCAGCGCGGCCGCCAGCAGCAAGGCGGTCCAGCGTCCCGCGCTCATGCCGATGCCTCCGCTGCGACGGGCGTGCCACAGCGAATGCAGAACCGGTCGCCCGACTGCAGCGAGTTGCCGCACTTGGCGCAGTAGCCGGCAGGGCCGGCACCGGATGCACGACGCTTGGCAATCTCGCGCTCGAGGGCGTCCTCGGCCGTCGGTGGAGCCGTCCTGGCCGGCAGGCGTTGGTCGATCCGGCGGAGAACGTCCGCGCCGCGTGCCACCAACGGGGCGCGCTGCACCTGGTAGTCCTCCGGTGCGATCTTGCCCATCGCCTGGTCCATCTCCAGGTCCTGCAACAGCTGCAGGATGCGGTCGCGCTCGGCCTGCAGGGCCGAAAGCTCCCGGTCAGACTCGCTCACCGGCTGCGCCTGGCGTTCGACCAGCGGGCGGGCGACGTACGCTCCCACCAACACCAGGATTGCCAGGCCGATCAGCAGGCCTCCGATCTCCATGTTCCACTCCATCCAGCCGACGTCGCCGACGCCGGGCTAGCCGCCCGCCGAACCGGCAGCGCGGGCAGTCTCGATTTGCCGCACGATTTCATCGAGCGATTGGTAGGGGCCGATCTTGATCACCACCAGCCGCCCGTCGGGACCGATGAGATAGGTCTCCGGCACCCCGCGGATGCGGAAGGCCTGCGAGATGCGTGTCCCAAGGTCCGGCCCGTTCGGATAGGTGATGCCGAACTTCTCCAGGTAGGCCATCGCCTCACGATCGGTGTCGACATAGTCGACGCCGAGGAAGGCAACCCCCTGGTCCTTGTACAACTGGTAGGCCTGCTCGAGCTCGGCGGCTTCCTGCTCACACGGCTTGCACCACGAAGCCCAGAAATTGACCACCACCACCTGGCCGCGCAGGTCACGGATGTCGACCGTCTCGCCGGCGAAGGTCGTCAGGCTGAAGTCGGGAACGGTGGCGCCGATACCCACCGGCCCTTGCTGGGTGCGGACCAGACCCAACCCGAGGACCGCCAGCAGGCCGAGCAGCAACGCCCAGACGAGAATCACGCCCCACCGTCGGGGGCGCGCCGCCGGTTGCTCGGCTTCGGCCGGGTCAGGCGGCTTCTCAACCATGATCGCCTCGCGATCGAACACAGCTCATGTGCGCTCCCGCAGCTCGCGCTCGAGCTGCTCAACGTAGAGATCATCACTGGCTGCCGGGCTCACGGGCGGCGCGCTGGCAGTCCCCGGCGAACGCCAGGCGCGCACCGCGCGAAGCAGCAGATAGGCCCCCCCGGCGAAGGCCAGCGGCGGGAGGAGATACACCAGCCAGTTCAACCCGGTCGCCGGCGGCGTGGCCAGGACGCGCGCCCCGTACTGATCGACGAAGTACTGTTGGATCTGCGCCTCGGTCCACCCGGCGCCGAGCTTCTCGCGGATCGTGTCGCGCCACTGCTGGCAGGCCTGCGTCGGGCAGACGTCCAACGGGACGTTTTCGCACACCGGGCAGTAGAGCTGTTTGGCGATGGCGTTGACCTGGTCGTCGGTCGGCACTTCTTGCTGAGCTGCCGCCACCGACGCCACGGCCAGCGCCAGCAACCCCACGCCCATCATCGTCAGCAGACCACGCCGCATGCTCGCCTCCCCTAGGCCTCGACCACCGCCGCGCGGGTTGGCGCCCGGCGCCGCTCCCGCCCGGGCTCGCGCTCTGGCCAGGCCGCCACCAGCGTGCCGAAGATGAACACCAGCCCGCCCAGCCAGACGTAGTTCACCAGCGGGTTGTGGTAGATCTTGAAGGTCGCCCCTTGCTGGGCGATCTGCTCCCAGTCGACGAGCAGCACGTACAGGTCATCTTCCAGCGACGAGCGCACGCCGGGGATGGTCATCGATTGCTGCGCAGCGTAATAGAAGTCTCGCCGCGGGTACAGCTCACCCAGCGGCCGGCCGTCACGATATACGGACACCACCGCGCGCGCCACGTTGCGATCGCGTTCGTTGGGATCGTCGAACTGTGTCAGCCCGTCGTATGTGACGACATAGCGTCCCAGGGTGAGCTGCTCGCCGACTGCCAGCTGGCCCTGAGTCTCAGTCTGGAAGATCTCGATCCCGATGATGCCGATTGCCATCAGCACCACGCCGATGTGGATGATGTAACCGCCGTAGCGCCGTCGGTTGCGCGCGGCCAGCCGGCCGAGGGCGACGAAGAAGTTCTCCCCATGACGCTGGTGGCGCGCCCTCGCGCCGCGCCAGAACTCGTACACCGTCACCGCCAGCACCAGGCCACCAAGCCAGCCGGCGAGCAGAGCCGCCGGATTGCGCATGCCACCGATCCACAGCGCCGCCAGCACCAGCAGCGAGGCGGCCGCCGGCTTCCACAGCGCCGTCCCCAGGCGCTGCCAAGAGGCGCGACCGTAGACCGAGAGCGGGGCCACCCCCATCAACAGCAACAGCATCCCCCACAGCGGACCCGTGGCGCGCTCGTAGAAAGGTGGGCCGACAGTCACCTTCTGCCCGGTGAACAGCTCGGAGATCAGCGGGAACAGGATCCCCCACAGACAGACGATGTAGATCCCCATGAAGATCAGATTCTGCAGCAGGAACAGCGCCTCGCGCGAGAACATCGAGTCCAGCCGGTTCTCACTGCGCAGCCCGTCCCAGCGCGAGATCAGCAGACCGAGGGAAGCCGCGAAGGTGAGGCCGATGAAGGCGAAGAACATCGGCCCAATGGCCGACTGGGCGAAGGCATGCACCGAGGAGAACACGCCCGAGCGCGTCAGGAAGGTCGCCAGGATCACGCTCGAGTAGGTCAGGATGATCAGCACCATGTTCCATTGCTTGAGCATCCCGCGCTTCTCCTGGACGATCACCGAGTGCAGGAACGGCGTGCCGACCAGCCACGGCAGCAGCGCCGCCACTTCTACCGGATCCCAACCCCAGTAGCCTCCCCAGCCGAGCACGTCGTACGCCCAGCGCATCCCGAGGATCAGCCCCAGCGAAAGGAACAGCCAGGCGAACAGCGTCCAGCGCCGCGTGATGCGAATCCAGCGGTCGTCCGAGCGCCGGGTGACCAGGGCGGCGATGGCGAAGGCAAAGGGGATGACAAACGCCACGAAGCCCAGATACAGCATCGGCGGGTGGATGATCATGCCCGGGTGGCGCAGCAACGGGTTCAGCCCATTGCCATCGAACGGGACCAGCGGAGCCGTGCCGCGCGGTTGAAACAGCGCCGTGACCTGCTGGCCGCCGGCGGTTTGCCACAGGCGCAGGAACGGATTCTCGAAGAAGACCACCAGGCTGAGGAAGAATGCCAGGGTGCCCATCGTCACCAGGATCACCCAGGGCAGCAGTTCACGGTCGCGGTCCCAGCGGCGGGCAGAGGCGGCTGTGGCGAAGGCGGCCATCAGCCACGACCAGAACAGCAGCGAACCCGCCTGGCCGCCCCAGAGTGCCGTTACCTTGAGATAGTTGGGCATCGAGCGGCTGGTGACCGAGGCGACGTACTCGACCTGGAAGCTTCCGCTGACCAACAGGTAGATCAGCACCAGGCTGGCCGCCGTCAGCATCGGAAAGGTCAGCAGCATGGCGCGGCGTCCAGACTCTACGAGCGCCGGCCGGCCGCGCCAACCACCGTAGCCCGCGGCAGCCGCGCCGTACAGCGCCAGCCCGAACGACAGCAACAAGATGAAGTAGCCAACCTGCGCAATCACAACGCGAGCCTCCTCATTCCCTGGCCGCTCCCCTCCTGGGGCTTCCCCTGGCGCGGCAAGCCGCCTTCAACTCGGCGGCTTCGGCCTCCACGATCAGGACTTGGCTGCGCCGGTGTGATGCAACGGGCGCATCCGGCCGGTCAGCCCTGCTCGGCCTGCAGCGGGACCTCTTCCTCATAGCGCGTGGGGCACTTGAGCAGGAGTTCGTCGGCGTAGAAGATCCCATCTTCGCCGAGGCGGCCGGTGACGATGGCCTGCGCTTCGTGGCGCAGCAGATCCGGCTTCGGCCCGACGTACACGACCTGCAGCCGGCGTGCCGCCGGATCACTGACCGCCTGGTGCAGAACCGCCGCCAGTCCGCCACCTGCCTCGATCACATCCAGATCCCCCGGGACATGGGCGATGGTGAAGCCGAGGGTCAGCGTCGCGGGATCGTAGGTGATCGAGTCACCATCGACCGCTCCGGCCAGCTTGAGATCACGGCCCTGAACCGCCTCGCTCTTCTGCGCCAGTTCATCGACGGTCATGTAGTACTGGGCGGCGGCCTGCGTCGACGAGGCGATCAGGTACACCACTGCGGCGACGATCAGCAGGCCGCCGATCAGGAACTTGACCTTTCCGCCCGAGCCCGAACGCTGAGCCGGCTGAGTCTCTTGCGCCATCCACGATCCTCCCGTAGACAACTTCTCGGGGCAGGCTTACCCGCACCAAGGATGTCCATTTTATCATTGACCGAGACGGCACTGGCCAACGGGCGCATCATGCCACATGTAGCTTAATGCTCAATGAGACAGGGCTGGCCGGTGCCCATCGGGGCGGCGCCACCCAGCCAAATCGACGGGTGATGAACGTCATTCCCCCGGTGGACGGTTCCCACTGACCATCATGGCCGTAGTCCTCCAGAATCGTCTGTGGGGCATTCTACCCACGCGGCATGGGTGCCCTGGATCCGCCCTGCCGCGCCCGGATTGCAGCTGCCCGCCTGGACATCGATCGGGCTCCAGGTGGGATGGGAGTGACCGATGCACCGACCTGCTGTTGCCCGCCGCCTGCGACGCCCGGCAGCCGTGTTTCTAGCCTTGTTCCTTGGTTTCCTCTTCCTCGGCGCGGCGGCCGGCCTGAGCGGCACCACCGCCTTCGCCCAGGAGGGAACGCCCGCCGCTCCGGCGGACGCGGCGCAGGCCACACCATCACCTGCCGAGGCGACCTACGCCGGCCCCGATTTCTGCGCCAACTGCCACGGTGAGATCCACACCGAATGGGAGACGACACGCCATGCCCAGGCCTTCTCCTCGCCCATCTTCCAGCAGAATTGGGAGGAACTGGGAAGCGAGTTTGCCTGCCTGGAATGCCACACCACCGGCTATGACGCCAAGAGCAGCTCGTACGCCGCCGAAGGCGTGACCTGCGAGTCGTGCCATGGCCCATTCGTGCTCGGTCATCCAGAGAAACCGATGCCCTTCAACCCCGATGCCGAGCTCTGCGCCGCTCGCCACACCACCACTACCCATGAGTGGATGGCGAGCCCGCATGGCGCAGCCGGTGTCGACTGCCAGTCCTGCCATAACCCGCACTCCCAGACCCCGAAGGCCGAGAGTGTGTCGGCGCTGTGCAGCAACTGCCATAGCGACCCCGGCCAGGGCTTTGCCCACAGCACCCACGCCAACTCCGGCTTGGAGTGCAGCAACTGCCACATGTACACTGCGCCCACCGACGCCCCGGCGATCGGCGGGTTGGTCCCCACCGGTCACACCTTCACCGTCGGCTCTGAGGCCTGCATCAACTGCCATCAGGACACGGTCCACACGCGCGACACGCTCGTCGCCCTGACCGGCGGCGCGGCTGCACCAGCGGCTAAGACCCCGGCCGAGCTCGAAGCAGAGATTACCAACCTCGAGGCGCAGAACCAGCAGCTGGAGGCCAGCACAACCTCCAATCTATACGCCGGGTTGGTCCAGGGCGCCATCATCGGCCTGGTGATTGGAGGAACGGGCGCCTGGATTGTCAGCAAACGCCTGAAGGTCGTCGAGATCGAGGAAGAGAGTGAGCCCAATGCCTGAGAAACAGAAGGGCAGCAAGAAGAAGACCCGGGTCAAGCTGGAGCTGACCCGCCGCGATGTATTGACGCTGGCGGGCACGACGGCTGGCGCGGTGGTCTTTGCCACCGCCGTGACCACCGGCCCGCTCACGCCCTTCGCCAACCTCAAGCAGAGCCAACTGGAAGGCACGCAGGGCGAGGGAGAAGGCTCGACTGGCCGGCATCACTGGGGCATGCTGATCAACCTCGACACGTGCATCGGCTGCGAGTATTGTCAACGCGCCTGCTCGGCCACCAACGACGTCGCGCCGGATATGGCCTGGAACACCGTTGTCCCCAGCGTGTCCTCGACCGGCCGCCGCTTCTACACCACCCGCCCGTGCCTGCACTGCCAGGAAGCCCCCTGCGTCGAGGTCTGCCCGGTGCACGCCACCTATGTGCGCCCGGACGGCATTGTCATCATGGACTACGACCGCTGCATCGGCTGCCGCTACTGCCAGGTGGCCTGCCCGTACGCTGCGCGGGTGTTCAACTGGGAGGCGCGCCAGGACGAGAACCTCTTCGTCCCGACCTGGGGAAACCCGGAGATCGAACGGCGGCCGCGGGGCGTGGTCGAGAAGTGCACCTTCTGCGTCCACCGCATCGACGATGGGCTGGCCAACGGCCTGACGCCGGGCGTTAACCCGGGAGCCACGCCAGCCTGCGTCAACGTCTGCCCGGTTGGGGCACGCGTCTTCGGCGACCTGGATGATCCCCAGAGTCCGGTCTCGCGCGCCATCGCCGCCAACCCGACCTTCCGCTTGCGCGATGAACTCGGCACCCAGGCCAGCGTGTACTACGTTCCGCCGAAGGAGGGGCTGTAACCCATGGCCGCCATTCCCGCCGCCTCGGAACGCCGCCCACTGATCACCCCTGGCTTCCTCGGTTGGCTGGCCTTCGTCGGCCTGCTGATCCTGATCGGCCTGGTGGCCGCCTTCATCGTGTTCTCTCAGGGCCTGGTCGTCACCAATTTGACCAACATCGTGCCCTGGGGGCTGTGGATCACCATCGACCTGTCGGCCATCGCCCTGGGGGCCGGCGCCTTCACCCTGTCGGCCGTTGTCTACCTGCTGGGAGTCAGCCGCTTCCGACCAATGATCCGCCTGGCGGTGTACCTTGGATTTGTCGGCTACACCACCGCCCTGCTCACCCTGGTGATGGATATCGGCCGCCCGGATCGCTTCTGGCACCCGTGGGCCTTCTGGAACGTGCACTCCGTGCTGTGGGAGATCACCTGGTGCATCACGCTCTACCTGATCATCCTGGTCATCGAGTTCCTGCCGGTGCTCGCCGACTCGCGCTACTTCCGCAAGTACAAGACCTTCGGCCGCGTGGCCCACACCGTCCATCGCGCCGCCCCGGCCCTGGCCGTCATCGGATTGGGGATCTCGCTCCTGCACCAGTCGTCGCTCGGCGCCACCTACGGCATCCTTAAGGCCAGACCGATCTGGTTCAAGCCCAGCATGCCGATCATGTTCATCATCTCAGCCGTCTCCGTTGGACCGGCCGTCAGCATGGCGGCCGCCATCGTCCTGGCCTGGACCCTCAAGCGCAAGACGGTCTCGATGGATGTCTTGCGCACGATCGCTCGCTTCTCCGGGCTGGGTCTGTTGCTCTATGCCTACATCAAGTTCTGGGACCTGGCGGTGGTCACCTACTACGGCGCCACACCTCTCGCCCAGGAGACCTTCCGCACGCTGGGGGAGTTCACGCCGTACACCTTCGGCTTCTGGGTGGGTGAGATCCTGCTGGGGATCGTTGTTCCCGTGGTGATTTTCCTGACCCCGCGCTTCAATCGCCGGCCGGGATGGCTGGTCCTCGGCGCAGCCCTCGCCGCGCTGGGGATCGTGGTCAACCGCTGGAACGTGACCGTCTCCGGCCTGGTCGTGCCGCTGGTCTACAACCCCGGCGCACCCATCCTTCTTGCCCCCAGCCCGTACCAGCCGGCGCTGATCGAGTGGGCGATTGTGCTCGGGGTGATCGGCTACGCCCTGCTGATGTTCACGCTCGGCGGCAAGTTCCTGCCGCTTTTCGGCGAGTCCGCACAGGACGACCTGGCCAGCCGCCACTCGTAGGACGCCTCCCCCGGCAGTTCCGCCCTCGGGGTGACAGCCTCAACTGCCTGTCATCCCGAGGCCGCTCGTCGGCCAAGCGAACCGTTTCTCCCTACGCTCCCCAATTGGCAACCACAAGCAGATCCCTCGCTTCGCTCGGGATGACATCGCGGGGTACCTCTCATCCCGAGGCCGCACTTCGGCCGAGGGATCCGTCCGCCCCAACGGAACCCGTGAAATGGCGTACAATAAGGCTCAAATCGTCCAATTTGGAGCGCTGGGCTGATCGCCCGAGGTGTCGGCGGCCGGCCCGAGCGCCTGAGGAGACCCATGCGGAAAGCACTGCGCAACTTCTTCTTCCCACCTTCTGGCAGCCCGTGGTGGATCCGCGTGCTCCCCTACGCTATTCTCGGCGCCCTCACCCTGGTGGTCCTGGTCGGCGGCGTGTTCGCCTGGGACTACACCAACAGCCCTGAGTTCTGCGGCACCGTCTGCCACACCATGCCGCCGGAATACACCGCCTACCTGCTCTCCCCGCATGCGCAGGTGGATTGCGTCGAGTGCCACATCGGACGCGGGTTCTTTGCCACCCGGGTCTCGCGCAAGGCAGGTGACCTCGAGCACGTGATCGATACGACCTTCCACAACTACGAGTTCCCAATCCGCGCCCGCAAAATGCGCCCGGCCAGCGACACCTGCGAGAAGTGCCACTCGCCGCAGAAGTTCTCAGATGACAGCCTGCGCGAGGTGCAGCGCTTCGGCGTCGACGCCTACAACACGCCCACCAGCACCTACCTGGTGCTGAAGACCGGCGGCGGCAGCGAGCGTGAGGGGCTGGGGCGCGGCATCCATTGGCATATCGAGAACCCGGTGTACTACCTGCCCACAGATGAACTGGACCAGGAGATTCCCTACGTCAAGGTCGTCAACAGCGACGGCACCTCGACCGAATACATCGACCTCAATTCGAATGTCGATCCAAGCGCCATCAACCCGGATGACCTCAAGCAGATGGACTGCATCACCTGCCACAACCGCATCACCCATCTGATCATGACGCCGGAAGACACCGTGGATCAGCTGATGAGCCGCGGCTTGATCTCGCCCGGCATCCCGGACATCCGCGCCCGGGCGGTCGAGGTCTACGGCGGCGACTACCCCACGGTCGAGGCAGGTCAACAGGCCATCGCCGGTCTGAAGGAGTTCTATAAGCAGAACGATCCGGAGTTCGTCGCCCAGAACCCGGGCCTGGTGGACGCCGCCATTGTGGCGCTGCAAGACGCGTACGCCAAGAGCAATTTCCCCGAACAACTGGTGGACTACAAGACCCACCCGAACAACGTCGGCCACAAGGATGCTCCGGGCTGCTTCCGCTGTCACGACGGCAAGCACCTGAACGCCGAGCAGGAGCCCATCCGGCTGGAATGCAATCTGTGTCACTCGATCCCGATTGTCGCCGGTCCGCCGGACTTCCTGGCCAACATTGAGGTCAGCCGCGGGCTCGAGCCCTCATCGCACCTCGACCCGAGCTGGATCCAGCTCCACCGCGAGGTGTTCGATCCATCCTGCGTCAACTGTCACACGACAGGGGATCCGGGCGGCGTGAGCAACACCTCCTTCTGCTCGAACTCGGCCTGCCATGGCAACGTGTGGGAATACGCCGGGTTCGACGCCCCGGGCCTGCGCGAGATCGTGCTATCCAAGCTTCCGCCGGCGCCCACGCCCACGCCCCTGCCTGCAACCGCCAGCGTGACGTTTGAGACCGTGGTCGGTCCGCTCTTCGCTCAGCGCTGCGCCGCCTGTCACGGCGGCGCCAGCCCCATCGTTGGGCTGGATCTGAGCAGCTACGCCGGTGCCCTGCAGGGCAGATCCGAGGGGCCAGTCATCCTGCCTGGAGACTCCGCCGCCAGCCCGCTGGTCATCATTCAGAGCGGTCCGCAGAACCACTTCGGGCAACTGACGCCGGAGGAGCTTGAGTTGGTCAAAGGCTGGATCGACAACGGCGCGCCCGAAGGCTAGCCCAGGTCAACTTGCCCAGACAATTGCCCAGGCCGCCGGGTTCCTCCCGGCGGCTTTCTTCTTACCGCCCCCCGCACGGGGTTCCCGGCGCATGAACTTACTGATTGTGCAGAGATGCACATTGATGTATAGTGTGCAGAACCCATAGGCGCGTGGGGTGTTTAGCCTATCCCCGGCACATGGGTGTGCCCCGTCGCGATCGACCCTGGCGCGCCGGCGCAGGCAGTGACCGCAGGGGAATCGGGCAGCGGGACAGCCCGGGGATGCTCAGCCCCGGCGGTCCCGATGCAGCGGAAGGCGACGGCGCTTCAAGCCGGTTGTGGGAGCGCTCACCGGCTTGGACAGGCAGTCACCTCTCCGCCCCGGGAAGGAGGTCGGCCTCGAGGCATCGACGAGTGTGACGGGATCCTGTTCCACCAATCACAACTCTCACGGGTTGAGAGGAGAATGCATCGATGAGACGTACATCCCTACTGATCGGCTTGATCCTGGTAGGGGCAGCGCTGGTCCTGGTGGCCTGCGGCGGGGGGGCTCCCACGGAAGAGCCCGCTCCCGTCGAACCGACGGAAGCGCCGGTGCCTGAGCTCGTCGTGCCCTACGAAGAGGCCTGGGCCGCTTCGCCGCACGCCGACGCCTCGGCTGAGGCTTTCCGCCACTGGGACGAGGAAGATCCGGCAGAAGTGCCTGTCGAGTGCGCCAAGTGCCACTCGGAAGCGGGCTACCTGGATTTCCTCGGCGCCGATGGGAGCACGGCGGGTGTGGTTGATGCGCCGGCACCGGTCAACACCGTTGTCTCGTGTGTCGCCTGCCACAACGATGTCACCATCAGCAAGACCAGCGTTGTCTTCCCCTCCGGCGTCGAAGTCACTGGGATCGGTGACGAGTCGCGCTGTATGGAGTGCCACCAGGGTCGAGCCTCGACCGTCCAGGTGAACGAAGCCATCGAGGCTTCGGGCGTGGCCGATGAGGATACGGTGATGCCCGAGGCGGGTTTCATCAACATCCACTACTTCCCGGCCGGCGCCACCCTGTACGGCAAGATCGCCCAGGGCGGCTACCAGTACGACGGCAAGTCGTACGACGCCAATCTACGGCACGCCGGTGGGCTCAACACCTGCCAGAGCTGCCACGACACACACACGCTCGAGGTCAAGGTCGAGTCGTGCACCACCTGCCATGAGGGCGTCACCACCACGGATGACCTGAAGGACATCCGCATGGCCGGCTCGCTGGCCGACTACGATGGTGATGGCGACGTCGAGGAAGGCGTGTACTACGAGATGGACGGGCTGCGCACGCTGCTGCTCGGCGCCATCCAGGCTTACGGCACGGAAATCGCCGGATCGGCCATCGCCTACAGCCCCGACGCCTACCCGTATTTCTTCATCGACACCAACGGCAACGGGGTGGTCGATGGTGAAGAGGGTGCCTTCCCGAACGCCTTCAAGGCCTGGACCCCGCGCCTGCAGAAGGCCGCCTACAACTACCAGATGTCAGTCAAGGATCCAGGCGCTTTCGCCCACGGCGGAAAGTACATCATGCAGCTGCTGTACGACTCGATCGAGTCGCTGAACGCAAAGATCGCGACCCCGGTCGATCTCAGCACGGCGCACCGCATCGATCCGGGTCACTTCGCCGGGTCGGAAGAAGCCTTCCGCCACTGGGATGAGGACGGCGAGGTGCCGGCCGGCTGCGTCAAGTGCCACAGCGCCGAAGGCCTGCCGCAATTCCTGGCCAACGGCGGAACGACGATCCTTTCCGGCACGACGCTGGCAACCACCGGGGTCGTGGCGCAGGAGCCGTCCAACGGCTTCGAGTGCAGCACCTGCCACAACGAGGCTGAATGGCCGGCACGCTACGCCGTGACCACGGTCCCGTTCCCCAGCGGCGCCAAGGTGACCTTCTCGACCGAGAAGGACGCCGACGGCAACCTGATCCCTGTGGACGCCAACCTGTGTATCGAATGCCACCAGGGGCGGGAGTCGACCAAGAGTGTCGACAACGCCATCGCCGCTTCCGGCGCCGGTGACAACGAGATCATGGGTGACGCCAACGGCAACGGCGTGATCGACGAAGGCGAACGTGCGGCCAGCTTCCGCAACCCGCACTACTTCGCCGCCGGCGCCACGCTGTTCGGTGACGAGGCCCAGGGCGCCTACCAGTACGCCGGCCAGACCTACGACGGCCGCAACGCCCATGTCCCCGGCTTCGACACCTGCAATGCCTGCCATGGCACCCACGAACTGGAACTCAAGCTCGAGGCCTGCACAACCTGCCATCCGGGCGCTGCCACTGCGCAGGACATCCGCATCTCGACAGTTGACTTCGACGGTGACGGCAACGCCACCGAGGGCATTGCTGGCGAGGAAGCCACGATGCTCGAGGCGCTGTATGCCGCCATTGTGAAGACCGCTGCCGACGCGGGCACCCCCCTCACCTATGACCCCTTCGCCTACCCCTACTTCTTCGGCGACACCAATGGCAACGGGGCCGTTGACGAGGGCGAGAAGGCCTTCGCCGCATGGACGCCTCGTCTGCTGCGGGCAGCCTACAACTACACGTGGTTCCAGAAGGACCCGGGCGCCTTCGCCCACAATCCTACGTACACCCTCCAGGTGCTGTATGACAGCCTGAAGGATGTCGGCGGGAATGTGGCGGGGATGACCAGGCCGGTACCACCAGCCGAGTGACGTGACGTCCACCAAGACGTCAGCCACTGCATGAATGAAATGGAACGGGGCATGGGCTTTGCCCATGCCCCGTTCCATTCTCCTCCCAGGCGGGTCGCCCCGCCAGCCTTCTTTCCCAACCATCCAACGCAGATCCATCGCGGGAGCACCCATGGGGTGATGCCATCCATCACATGTGCTGTTGTCCCCATCGGCCAATTGTGGCCCACGCCGGATTCCATTGTCCCGTCAACTCGGCTAGTGTATAGACAGTTGAATTGCATCAGGGGGGCGACATGTACCGGGTCACAATCGTAGCGGTGCTGGCAACTTTGGGTTTGACGATCCCGTTCCTCGTTCTGGGGATCCTGGGCGCTGCCTGGCTTACGCAGAATCTCAGCTGGTGGGCAACGGCACTGGCCTCCGCCACGCAGCTCAACTGGGCGGACCTGGCAATGGAAGGATGGTCTCGCTGGCCGGAAGCGTTGGGCATGGTGGTCGGCCAGGCATTGATCCTGCTGATCGTCTTGCTGGCGCGCGACCGGGCCTCGGTGCCGCGCGACGCCACCGAACGCAGTCGGCGCTGAGCCGACGTCCGCCTGCCGCTAGCAGAGCGGCGAAGTCCCTGCCCCCCGGTAAGTTGAACCGACGTGACCGGCAGCCTGCATAGGCTGCCGGTCCGCCAGTGCGACTCCCCACCACGGTCCGGTTGCCAGCCTTCTCTAGGGGGATGCTCCCCCTTGCCGCAAGCGGTCGATGAGCTTGCCCCCTCACCCCTCTCACCCCTGCCCGCTCCCCCAGCGGGGTGGCCACTCCCCCCTCACACCCTGCCCGCTCTCCCCAGCGGGATAGCCACTCCCCCCTCCCCGCTCCCCCAAGGCGGAGCGGGAGTCCGGGGCATTGCATCCCCCGAACCCCCGCACGCGGCGGAGAGCGGAGTCGTTCACCGCATCTTCGATCCGGCGCGCAATCCCCTCGAAGCGGCCTGGCGCGATCAAGCACGAGCTTCAACCCACCGAAGCGACCTCGCGATCATGGGAGGAAGCCAAGCGCCCTGCTCTCTTTCGTCCCGCACTTGGCCCGGCGCTCGCGCGTCGGCAAGAGCCCACGCCCTTGATGCAAGCGGCGGATGAAGTGATCCATGTGACGGGCAAGGACCCCTCAACTCCTGCGTCGGGGCTCGGCGCCTCCCTCCGTTCCTGGCGCCGGCGGGTGTAGGCCGCGAGGGGCGAACCGGCACTTGCGCGGCGGTCCAAGCCCTCGGCCGCACTGAGCCATCAGCCGCCGCTTGGCAAGGTGGGGGGAAGGCCAGGGGGCCGGGGGGCGGGGGTGCAACTCCTGCCCCGGTCCCCTGGAGATGGCCACACATTCGGGAGGCCACCAACCGCTGGATTGAAGCCAGTCGGCGACAAGCGCGCGGCGGCGCGTGCCGGGGGAGTCAGGTCTGCTCCATCCACCGCTTGGCCACCCGTTGAGGCCAGCCGCACAGCGCTCGGGCGGCGGTTCGTGCCCTGGCAGTGGGTCTCCGTCATCCGCCGCTTGGCAAGGTGGGGGGAAGGGGGTCCAGGGGGCCGGGGGGGCGGGGGTCCAACTCCTGCCCCCAGGCCCCCTGGAGAAGATCGGACATTCAGGTTTATCGCCGGCGTGCAGCGTGACCCGGCACCCGATAGGTTAGGGCTGAATGATCCCCTTACGGATGGCGTACTTGACCAATTCGGAGCGCGAGTGCAGGTTCAGCTTGCGCATGATGTTCTCGCGGTGGCGCGAAACGGTCTTCGGGCTAATGCCGAGGCGATCGGCAATCTCAGGGTTGCTCTCCCCCTCGGCCAGCAGCGCCAGCACCTCCTGCTCTCGGTCGGTCAACCCGTCCAGCGCGCGCACACCGCGGCCTGAGCCCTCCGAAGTCAGGTAGTCTTTCACCAACAGCTTGGCCAGCGACGGGTACAGGTAGACCTCGCCGGAGGCAGCCGCCAGGATTGCCTGGATCAGTTCTTCCGGCGCGGCCCGCTTAGGGACATACCCAACCGCACCGGCTTCGAGCATCTTGAAGAAATACTCCTCGTCCTCGTGAATGGTCAGCGCCACGATTGCCGTCGCCGGGGAGCGCTGCTTCACCTGGCGCGCCACTTCAATGCCTGAGAGGTCCGGCAAACCGATGTCCAGAAGGACAACATCCGGCTGCAGGCGCTCGACGGCCTGTAGTGCTTCTGCCGCCGAGCCGGCTTCGCCCACGATCTGCATGTCCGACTCACCTTCCAGCAGCATACGCAGACCGGAGCGCACTACGGCGTGATCATCCACCAGCAGCAGGCGTGTCGGCATTGTCCACCTCGCGGATCGAGCTACGCGGAATGATAACCGTGACGCAGGTCCCTTTGCCCGGTGCGCTGTCGATGGCCAGCTGCCCCCCCAGCAGCACCGCCCGCTCCTGCATCCCCAGCAAGCCCCAAGGATGATGCTCCGCCTGGCGCACCCTTACCGGATCGAACCCCACGCCCCGATCGCAGACGGTCAGGCTGACGTAGTCCGGCAGCACCTGGACGTGGACAGTGGCACGGTTCGTCCGGGAATGCTTCACGACGTTGTTGAGCGCCTCCTGCGTGATGCGGAAGAGCGCCGTCGCCACCTCACCCGGCAGGTTCTCGTTTTCGCCACTGACCTCGATCGCCACCTCCATGCCCGTCCGGGCGCGCAGCTCACCGGCATACCAGCGCAGGGTCGCCGCCAGCCCCAGGTCATCGAGGTGCGACGGCCGCAGGTTGGCGATCAAGCGTTGCAGCTCGCGCAGGGAATGAGCCACCAGTTCTTCGATCTGTCTGAGTTGTCCACCGGCGCGCTGCGGATTGCGAGACAGCGCGCTGATGACGCCGCGCACTCCCAGCCCGATCGCCGTCAGCGATTGGCCGGTGTCGTCGTGCAGCTCACGGGCGATGCGCTGCCGCTCGGCCTCCTGCGCCTCGACCACCCGCTTGAGCAGCTCGCCGCGCAACGCCTCGCGTTCCTGCGCCTCCCGCAGGCGGGCGGCCTGCAGGTCGGCGATGTGGCGCTGGATCTCGACCTCCGACGAGCGCAGGAAGCGCACGACGAAGACCGCCACCACCACCGCCGCCGTCGCCCGCAACAGCTGCACCGGGAAGCCGAACAGCGACAGGAACAGTTCGCTGTTGATGACGTTGGACGGCGGGAGCGGCGTTGCACTGACGAAGGCCTGGCCGACAGCGCCGTACCAGGCGAAGGCCACCGCGGCCCACAGGCTGTCCTGCCCAAACTCGGCCATCCCGGCCCGAGCGAACACGCGCCGCTGCGCTAACAGTCCGGCACACGCCAGCAGTGCCGCGGGAATCGCCAGCATGTAGCGCGTCCAGGCATCGGCCACATGCCAGAACTCCTGGGGATAGCGGACGCTCAGAACCACCATGCCGGCCGACCAGGCAAGCAGGCCAGCCAGCGGGATCCACAGGCTCGCCCGCCGGGCGGCGCGGCCAGGAAACAACAGGGCTGCCCCGAAAGCCGCCAGCGCCAGAAATGAGAATGCCAGCACGAACACGCGCACCACGTCCAGCTGATGCGGGTCCAGCGCCTGGGCTGGACTGATCCCCTGCAGATGGAACATCTCCATCCACTCATGCGTGCCATGGACCAGGCCAAAGACCGCCAGAAAGCGTAAGGCGAAGCGCAGGCGCGAGTCGGAGATGTGGCCGATCTCGAGCAGGATCGCCAGGCCCATGCAGAAGAACGCCAGGCCATAGACGAAGTAGATCCAGATCAGCGCGGTGGAAGGCATCCGTCCCTCAAGGCCCAGTCTAGCATCAGCGGGCAACAACCGAAACGGGCTGAGGGGCCTGGATGGCCGGGACGGATGTCCCCGGCTGCACATAGCCGCCGCACCTGTTTGTGGGCAAGAGAAGCACGGATCGAGGGGAGTACCGCTACCCGCGCAGCTTGGTCCCGCACTGCCGGCAGAACTTGTCGGTAACGGCCGCCTGCGCACCGCAGGAGTGGCAGAAGATGACCGAGGCGTCGAGGGCAGGGCCTGGCTGCGGCATGGATGATCGTTTTGGGCGGTGGCGCTGGCGCACGGATTCGGCCGCACCCCGGCGCCGAGAACGCAAGTAGAGCGCCGCGCCAACCACCACCAACGCCACGCCCAGGATCCCCAGGCCAGCCGGCAACCAGGCCGTCACATCCAGACTGCCGCCGGCGGGCTCAGCCGGGCCTGCGACCGGAGGCGCCGGTTGTCCGACCGAGTCGATCGACAACGTTGAAGCCTCGCGTTGGTAGCTCACTTCGATCTGGCGAGTTTCCGTTCCGGGGACCTGACCCAGATCGGCGGAGGAGTACAGCAAACCGTCCGGCCGCGGCACTGTGGACTGCGCCGGCGGGTCAATGGTCATCGCCTGCGCACCCACCGGGTGTTGCACCTCATAGCTCAGCTTGGCCAGGTCTTGCCCGCCCGGCCACTCGTAGCGGAAGGCCCGCTGCGTGCCCGAGATCTGCAACGGCTGGTAATACTCCAACTGGGCGCTGAGCGTTTCGCTGGTCAACGTGACCAGCGCCCAATCGCCCTGCACCAGGCGTGTGTAGGGTGCGTTGAGAAGGGCGCCCTCGGCGGTGGTGTAGGCCACGGCCAGTGGCTCGCCGGCGGAGGTCGGGATGGGGAGTATGACGTCAACCGGGAGCTGCGTCCCCGGCGCAAGCTGCACCCGCAGGATCACCAGCATTGCCGGCTGGTCGTACTCGGGCCAGAGCGCAACGGTCAACTGCTCGATCGCCGGAGCTTCTTGAGCGGCGGCTGGCGTCCAGCGCAGACCGAATCCTGCCAGCACAATCGGCAGCAGCATCCATCCCAGGCGGTGCATCCCCACTCCTCAGGCGCGGCGGTAGTACAGGCCGAGCGCAATTGCCGTGACGGCCAGCACCCCCCCAAGGATCACCAGGCTGGCTGTCCTGCCCAGCGGGCCGACGGGTTCTGCGGCAGGCGTGGCCGCCGGTGAGGTCGGGCCAAAGGTGAGCACGTAGGCCGACACGTCGGCGATCTGCTGGTCGTTCAGCGGTCCACCGTTGGGCACGCCCCAGGCCGGCATCTGCGTCCCATCGATGCCAGCATTGACCACCGAACGGATATAGGCCTGCGGGTCGTTGGCCGGCCAAGGCTTGGCCAGAGTGTACCCGAACACGCCTTGCCCTTGCTCACCGTGGCAGGCGGCGCAGTTCTCATGGTAGACGATCGCACCTGCAGTGGGGTCGCCCTCGACGTCCCGCATGGGAGGGATCTGAGGCGGCTGGTATGTGGGCGCGGGGCGGATGGGCTCTGTCCCGTCGAAGGCGCCCTGGATGTAGGCGGCAATGTCGTCGATGTCCTGATCCGACAGCGGGCCGCCGTTGGACTCGGCCCAGGCCGGCATGACCGAACCCGGCACGCCGTTGGCGATGGTCGAGGCCAGCGCCGCATTCACCCGGATTCCAGGGAATGCCTCCAGGCTCGCCCCGACCCGGCCCTGGCCGTCGATCCCGTGGCAGCCAGCGCAGTAGGCGACATACAGCTCACCACCGTGTTTGGCATCCGCCTCACCCTGGGCGCCGGCCGAGATGACCGAGCCCAGCACCATCAGCAAACCAAGGCCGATCGTCACTCGCCCGAGCTTCCAGCGCATACCGATCTCCTCCCGGTGGGTCTCCGCCGGGCGTGGTCCAGATTGTACGCCACGCTCGCAGCCGCCACCGCTGGGGTCATTCAAGGCGCCGCCGCCCCGATCGAGACGACGGCGCCGAGGGATGCCGATGGTCTGGCCGGCCCGCTCAGCGCAGGCTGTTCATGTAGGCGATCAGGTCAGCCAGATCCTGGCCCGTCAGGCGGT
>Ga0105100_10000375_pt1 | contig 26433 bp, 24 predicted proteins | sample PPLLak12cMay2015_2_FD_87033 | JGI IMG/M metagenome (GOLD analysis project Ga0105100, IMG submission 87033) | Freshwater sediment microbial communities from Prairie Pothole Lake near Jamestown, North Dakota, USA - PPLs Lake P8 Core (1) Depth... | ecosystem: Environmental > Aquatic > Freshwater >... | reverse complement strand
CGGGCCTCCCCCAAATGCTGGTTGACCAGCACGCCCTCCATACTGGCCACCGCCACGTGCGGACGGGCGCCGTCGATCTGCGGCTCCGCAGCCGGACTTTCGGCCGGCAGGTGCTCGCAGGCCTGGAGGGTCGCCATCAGCTCCCGGCTGGGAGTTTCTCCCAGGAGGCCCACGGCGTCCGCCCGGCAGCGGGTGCAGTGGCGCATCTGTTTAACGTATCGCCCAGCGGCCGCGCGCACCGCCTGAACCATTTCGGACGAAGGCTCCGGTATGTGCTCGAAGGCTGATCCGCGGTTGGGGAAGTAGGGCACACAGTTGAGAATGTCGACGCCCAGCGCCGACACCCGGCGGGCCACCGCTTCGATGTGGCCGTCGTTGATCCCGGGGATGATGATGCTGTTGACCTTGACCGTGATGCCGCGTGCCTTCAGCCCTCCGATGGCGTCCAACTGGCGCTCCAGGAGGATTTCGGCGCCGCGCCGGGCAGGCAGCACGCGTTTGCCGTCACGCACCCAGTTGTAGATTCGGGCGCCGATCGCGGGGTCGACGGCGTTGACGGTGATGGTGACGTGGCTGACCTTCAGGGCCGCCAGCGCATCCAGGTGCGGTCCGATGGCAAGGCCGTTGGAGGCCAGGCAGAGCAGCATCTCGGGGTAGCGCTGGCGGACCAGACGCAGGGTTTCCAGCGTCTCGGCGGCGTTGGCGAAGGGGTCCCCCGGACCGGCGATGCCCACCACGGCGATGTTGGGTTTCTGCTCGAGCACGGTCGCCAGATAGACCATCGCCTGGGCGGACGTCAGGACGCCGCTGGTCACGCCGGGGCGGCTCTCATTGACGCAGTCGTATTTGCGGTTGCAGAAGCTGCACTGCACGTTGCAGCGCGGGGCGACGGGCAGGTGCACCCGGCCGAAGGTTTTGTGGGCCTTGACGTTAAAACAGGGATGGTGTTCCAGATTCATTTGCGACCTCGCTTTGCTGCTGCTCCCCCCCGGGAAAAGGGGCCCCGGTCCGGGAAACAGGATGAAACCACCGGGCCCCATGCCCGAGGGTTACATGTAGGTGTATCCCACCGGTGAGGCGGTCTGGCGTGCGGCCATCAGCGTGTTGGCAATCCGGTCGAAAAGCTGCTGGCTGCCGCGGTAGCCCAGGTGCAGCAGGCGGGCGCCGCCAACCCGGTCGTGAACCGGAAAGCCCACCCGGATCAGCGGTTTGTCGAGGCGCCGGGCCATGCTGTAGCCTTTGCTGTTGCCGATCAGAAAATCGGGCTGGGCGTCCCGGGCGGCGGTCTCAATGGTCACGAAGTCGGCATCGCTCAGAACCTGGATGCCTTTTTGGCTGTGATCCGGAAAGCGCTCGGCGATGCAGGCCGCCAGGTGGCCGCTGCGGCCGCCCGATGCGCAGATCACCGGAACGACGCCGATTTCACCCAGAAAGCCGGCCAGACCGACCACCAGGTCCTCTTCCCCGAAGACCACCGCGCGGGCGTCCATCACATACTTGTGGCCGTCGGCGTAGCTGTCGATCAGCCGCCCGCGCTCCCGCAGGTGATTTTCCGGCGTCGGCCGTCCGCTGATTTCCGCCAGGGCCGCGAACATCCGGTCGGTGGCGTCGATGCCCACGGGCGGCCCGATCCGGTGGCAGGGCACCTCGAAGCGCTTCCAGAGGAGGCCTGCGGCGGTCTCCTTGGCGCGGGCCAATACGTCGCCCAGCTCCAGGCTGGCCCGCGCGCTGCCGCTGCTGCGGATGGCGGCCACGGAGGTCCCGCCCTCGGGAATCCGCTGATACTCGGTCCACAGGGGGCCGTCGAGGGTGTCGGCGTAGTCGGGCAAGAGCACGACGGGCAGGTCGAAATCCGCACAGATTTCCCTGAGGTGCCGCAAGTCCGCCGGCGACACCATTCCCGGAAAGAGGTTCACGTGGCGCCCGGCTTCAGCGCCGCCCTGGGCCAGCTGATCCACCACGGCCCGCAGCGCCGCGTGGAACCCCTGCATATGGGTGCCCTGATAGCTGGGGGTGGCCACGTGCACCATCGGCGGCAGGTCCTCGCCCACGCAGCTCTCGCGGTACTCGCGGATGAACATCGGCACGTCGTCGCCGATGGTTTCGCTGAGGCAGGTGGTCGCCACCCCGATCATTTCGGGGTCGTACTGACGGCGGATGTTGTCCAGGGCGATCTTGAGGTTGGCGCCGCCGCCGAAGATCGCGGTCTGCTCGGAAAAATTGGAGCAGGCGATATCGATGGGCTCCCGGTAGTGGCTGATCAGGTAGCGCCGGATGTAGGTGGAGCAGCCCTGGGAGCCGTGCAGCAGGGGTACCGCCCCGCGGATGCCCTTGAAGACCAGGGCGGCCCCCAGCGGCGTGCAGAGCTTGCAGGCGTTGCGCGTGACCGTGAACTTCGGGGCCTTGGGCGATGGCTTCAGCATGGCGAGACCCCCTTTCCGGCCGCGGCCCGCGCCGGCGCAAAGCGCCAGACCGGGCTGTTGACGCTCCTGTAAACCTCGCGCGCAAAGTTCAACATGCCCTCGTATCCGGCCAGGGGGGTCTTGCGCTCGTGGTTGTGGTCGCAGAAGCCGATGCCCATCTTGTAGGCGATGGGCCGTTCCTTGACCCCACCGATGAACAGGTCCGCCTGCTTTTCGATGATGTACTTGGAAAGCTCCAGGGGGTTGGCGTCGTCGAGGATGATGGTGCCATCGTCGCACATGTCCCGCAGCGTCTCGTAATCCGCGTCGTTGCCGGTCTGGGAGCCGGCCAGGACCACGTCCATGCCCAGGTAACGCAGGGCTTTGATCAGCGAAAACGCCTTGAAGGCCCCACCCACATAGATCGCCGCCCGCTTGCCCTGCACGGCGGCCTTTATTTTCTGGAGCTCGGGAGTGATAGCGTTGATCTCGCCGCGCACGAGCGCCTGTGTGCGCGCCATGATCGCGGGGTTGTCCCCGAAATGCGCGGCCACGTCGTAGAGGGCCTTGGAGGTGTCCTCGAGACCGAAGTAGGAAACCCGGATGTAGGGGGTCCCGTAGCGCGCCTGCATCATGTCGGCCAGGGTGGTCATGGCCCCGGAGCATTGCACCACGTTCAGGGCCGCCCCGTGGGAGCGGCGGATGGCGTCTACCCGGCCGTCACCGGTCATGGTGGCCACCACCTCGACCCCCATCTTCTCGTAGTAGGATTTGATGATCCAGGCCTCCCCGCCGATATTGAATTCCCCCAGGATGTTGATGCTCCAAGGGCTGATCTGCTCCACCGGTCCCTGGCCGACCAATTTGAAGAGCGCCTCGCAGGCCGCCTTGTAGCCGTCTTTCTTGGTGCCCTTGAAGCCCTCGGAGTGCACCGGCAGCACCGGGATCGCCTTTTCACGGCTCACCTGCCGGCAGACCGCGGCCACATCGTCGCCGATGATCCCGACGATGCAGGTCGAGTAGACGAAGGCCGCCCGCGGCTGGTAGGTGTCGATCAGTTCGACCAGGGCGCGCTGGAGTTTTTTCTCCCCGCCGAAGATCACGTCCTTTTCCCGCAGGTCGGTGGTGAAAGAGAGGCGGTGGAGTTCGGGGCCGGAGGACAGCGCCCCGCGGATGTCCCAGGTGTAGGCCGCGCAGCCCAACGGCCCGTGGATCAGGTGCAGCGCGTCGGCGATCGGGTAGAGCACCACCCGTGAGCCGCAGAACACGCAGGCCCGCTGGCTGACCACCCCGGCGAGGCTGTGCTGGCCGCAGGTCAGGTTGAAGGGCTCGGCGCCCTTGCGGTAGATGTGCTTTTCGCGCTCCTTGAGAATCGGGATGCTGGCCATGGGTCGCTTCCTCCGCTATTACATGACGAGTTCAAAGGTGATGTCGGTGGCATCGCGGTCCTTGCGGTCCAGGAGGGCGTCGAGGATCTTCTCCAGCAGCCGCATGCCGCCCCGGTAGCCCACCGTGGGAAAGTAGCTGTGGCCGACGCGGTCCAGGATCGGGAACCCATGGCGCACGTAGGGAATGTCCTCGTCATGGGCGATGTACTTGACGTAGCTGTTGCCGATCAGAAGGTCCACCGGCGCCTGCTTGATCCACTGATGAAAGAGGTACATGTCGCCGCCCACCTTGATCTTCACCTCGTGGGGTACGCCCGCCACCGCCGCCCGCAGATGCTTTTCAAACTTTTTGCCGGCGGACGTGCCGCTAACGAGGTAAACCGGGGCCATGTCCAGCGATACCAGAAATTTCGTCAGCGCCAGGAGCTGGTCCGGGTCGCCCACCAGACCGACGCGCTTGTTGTAGAAATACTGGTGCATGTCGGCGATGATATCCACCATCTGGCCGCGCTCGAAGGTGAGGCTGTCGGGCACGTTGACCCCCGCCATGCGGTGCAGGGTGTCCACGAAACGGTCCGTGGCCCCCAGCCCGATGGGCAGATCCAGGATCTGGCAGGGCACTTTGCACTTGACGTCCAGCGCGCGCGCGGCATCCCCCGAGGCCAGGTGACCCAAGGCCACGGTGCCCAGGCTGCTGCCGGTCCTGCGCAGCGCCTCGACGGTCACTCCGCCGGGCGGGTACATGCGGTATTTTCCGGTCATGGGCCCGTTGAGCACCCCGGAGGTGTCCGGGAACATGATGGTCTCCAACCCCATTTCAGCGGCCATGCGCCGGATTTCGGCCATGTCCGAGGGTTCCACGAAGCCGGGGATCAGGTTGACGGTCTTGGTGCGGGAGCTGGCCGTCTCGGCGAAATAGTCCACCATCGCCTTGGTCATACCGGCGAACCCGGTGATATGCGAGCCCGCGTAACTGGGGGTGTTGGCGTGAATGACGTATTTGCCCACCGGCACCTTGCCCTCGGCCATGGCCTTGTTGACGATCTGGGGAATGTCGTCGCCGATGGTCTCCGACAGACAGGTGGTGTGCACCGCGATGACGTCCGGGTTGTAGATGCTGAAGATGTTGTCGATGGCCTGCATCAGGTTGGCTTGGCCGCCGAAGACCGAGGCCCCTTCGGTGAACGCGCTGGTGGCGGCGATCACCGGTTCCTTGTAGTGGCGTGTGAGGGCGCTGCGGTGGTAGGCGTAGCAGCCCTGAGAGCCATGGCTGTGGGGCATGCAGCCGTGGATACCGAGGGCGGCGTACATGGCGCCGATCGGCTGGCAGGTCTTGGCCGGGTTGACGGTTAAAGCCGTGCGGTCCTTGATCTCGGTGGTGGTATGACGCAGTAACATGGCGACTCCCGTTTGCTTGCGGTGCTGATGGGGGTTATTCCCAGGCGTAGGTGGCGGCCAGTTCGGGGTTGGTCTGCCAGGGCGCTTTGAGGTAGCCCCAGACCCGGCTGTTCACCATCCGGTCGATTTCGCGGTAGAAATTTACAGCCCCTTTGAAACCGGCGTAAGGCCCGCCGTAGTCGTAGCTGTGAAGCTGTTTCATGGGGATGCCGTGCTTCTGGATCATGTACTTTTCCTTGATCCCGGCGCAGAAGATGTCCGGCCGGTATTTCTCGATCATCAGATCGGTTTCAAACTGGCTGATGTCGTCGATGACCAGGCTGCCCTCGGGCATTTCCGGCATCATGCCCTGGTAGTCCTTGAATTCGAGCCCCTTGGCGGACAGCGCCGCCAGCTCCGCGGGGGTCTTGCGCGGCCGGTAGCGATCGGGATCCTGACAGACGTCCAGCTCTTCGATGTTGCGGCTGTCGGCGTCGACCTTGACACCCGGCAGCACCTTGCGGCCCTCGTAGTCATCGCGGTGGGCGAACTCGTAGCCGGCCGAAAGGGTGCGCATGCCCAGCTCCCTGAACAGCTCCTGGTAGTGGTGGGCGCGCGAGCCGCCCACGAAGAGCATGGCGCGCTTGCCCTCGGTGCGCGGCCGGATGGCGTCGCGGGCGGCCTGGACGGCCGGCAGCTCCTCGGCGATGACGGCTTCAACCCGCTCGGTCAGTGCCGGGTCGTCGAAATAGGCGGCGATCTTGCGCAGCGACTTGGCGGTGGCCTCGGCGCCGATGAAGTTGATTTTGATCCAGGGCACCCCGAATTTTTTTTCCATCATCTCGGCCACGTAGTTGATGGAGCGGTGGCACATGATGAGGTTTAAGTCCGCCGTGTGGGAATTGGCAAAGGCGTCGATGGACGAATTGCCGCTGAAGGTGGCCACCGTGGTGATCCCGCACTTTTCAAAGATCCGCTCGATTTCAAAGGCGTCTCCGCCGATATTGTACTCGCCGAGAAGGTTGACGCGGAATTCGCCCGCGCCGATGGTGTCGTCCAACCCCACCACGTGCTTGAAAATCTGGTTGTTGGCGATGTGGTGGCCGGCCGACTGGCTGACCCCTTTGTAGCCCTCGCAGCTGAACCCGAAGACGTTGATCCCCAGGGCGTCCTTCATTTCGCGGCAGACCGCATGGATGTCGTCGCCGATGAGGCCCACCGGACAGGTGGCAAAAACCGCGATGGCCTTGGGTTTGAAATTGTCGTAGGCCTCCTGGATGGCCTGCTTGAGTTTTTTCTCCCCCCCGAAGATGATCTCTTTTTCCTGCATGTCGGTGGAAAAACAGTAGGTCATGAAGTTGTGGCCGTCGGGGGTCGTATCCGGGTCGGTCTGGTTGCGCCGGGTGAGCCAGCTGTAAAAGCCGCAGCCGATGGGGCCGTGGGTGATGTTGACGATATCGCGGGTGGGGCCCAGGACCACGCCCTTGCAGCCCGCGTAGCAGCAGCCGCGCTGGCTCATCAGCCCGGGAACGGTGCGCACGTTGGCGTTGATTTCGGGGACCTTGTCCCCCGGCTCCAGTCGGTTGACAATGATCTGCTTGGCCCGTTTGCGGGCCACTTTGGGGGGGTATTTGGCGATAAGTTCGGCCTTGACCTTTTCCGGGTCAGGCCCTTCGATGGGTGCCGTTTGGCTGCGGGCTGTTTCCGTCATGGTGTCTGTCTCCTTCAAAGCCGCGGGTGCGGCCGGGTTACACGTCGTCGAGGACATCGTCGCCTTCCTCGCCGGTGCGCACGCGGATGGCGTTCAAGGCCGGCAGGACGAAGATCATGCCGTCGCCGGATTTGCCGGTCCGGTTGACCCGGATGATGGTTTTGGCCGTCAGCGCCACCAGTTTGTCGGGCACCACGATCAGCAGCGCGCGCTTGGGGATCAGGCGGCCGCTCTGGCCCAACTGGGAGATGGCCTCCTCATAGCCGCGCTCGGCCCCGCGGAGGAGCTGCAGGTCCACCAACCCCTTGCCGCGGCCCAGGGCCTCGCGGGCGGTGATCGAGGTGATGCCGGCCTCCGCCAGGGCCCGCTTGGTCTGGTTCATCATGTTCATGCGCACGATCGCGAAGAGTTCTTTCATATCGCCACCTCCTCGGTGCTGCCGTCGGCCGTCTCCCGGATGCCTGAGCTGATGGTATAGGCCGCCTCCACCGGCACCAGAAAAATCTTGCCGTCGCCGTAGGCCCCCTTTTCACCGGTGCGCGCGGCCTTGATGATCGTGCGTACGGCGAAGTCCTTGTCCTTGTCCTGGACCACGGTCAGCAGCATCTCCTTGGGGATTTCGTCGTAGGTGACCTCACCGATCTTGATGCCGCGCTGCTTGCCGCGCCCCACCACGGACATCTTGGTGACGCCCGGAAACCCGGCCTCCATCAGGGCGGCCAGCACATTGTCGACTTTCTCGGGACGAACGATGGATCGGATCATAATCATGGCGATGACTTCTCCTTAGGATTTTAAAGGGTCTAAGCCTGCGATCGGGTCAGGCGGCGATGCCGTAGTCGATCAAGAGTTTTTCCAAATCCTCGATGGCCATGGGCTTGGGGATGACCTTCATCTGGTTGTCGGCGATCTTGCGCGCCAGGGTCCGGTACTCCTCGGCCTGGGGGTGATCCGGCTCGAAATCGATGACGGTCTTGCGGTTGATCTCGGCCCGCTGCACCATGTTGTCGCGGGGCACGAAGTGAATCATATGGGTGCCAAGCCGGTCGGCCAGGGCTTCGATCATCTCGCGCTCGTTGTCCACCTTGCGGCTGTTGCAGATCAGGCCTCCGAGGCGGACCCCGCCGGCTTCGGCGAACTTGACGATGCCTTTGCAGATGTTGTTGGCGGCGTACATCGCCATCATTTCCCCGGAAACGACAATGTAGATTTCCTGGGCCTTGCCCTCACGGATCGGCATCGCGAAACCGCCGCAGACGACGTCGCCCAGGACGTCGTAGAATACATAGTCCAGGGCCTCACTCTCGGCATAGGCGCCGAGCTGCTCCAGCAGGTTGATGGAGGTGATGATGCCCCGGCCGGCGCAGCCGACCCCGGGTTCGGGGCCGCCGGACTCGGTACAAAGAATTTTGCCGAACCCCTCCTTGCGGACGTCCTCCAGCTCGACGTCCTCACCCTCGTCGCGCAGGGTGTCCAACACGGTCCGCTGGGCCAACCCGTGAAGCAGCAGTCGGGTGGAGTCCGCCTTGGGGTCGCAGCCGACGACCATCACCTTGAGGCCCATCTCCGCCAGCCCGGCGACCGTGTTCTGGGTTGTGGTGGATTTGCCGATGCCGCCTTTGCCGTAGATCGCGATTTTTCTCATGGAGCGTTTTCCTTTCTGAAGTGGGAGTTGCGCCCGTGTTGCGCAGTGTTGTGAACTCCATTGAGCAATGGGTGTGCCAGCCGCCCCACGGAAGTACATTTAAGTTTTCAATGGGTTGATATGGCTTGAAAAAAAAGGAAAGGACCGGAGAGGTGGGTATCGGATGAAAGATCGCAAGGTGCTCGACAGCTACAATCCTGTAGATGTGCAATCGACAATAATGTAGATGGATTACCCGCCATGACCGGTGCCGACGGGGTGGCGCGACGGCCCGCCAGGAGGGTCTATACTGGTGAGATGAAGACAGCGCTTTGGCGGGGGGAGCCCTGTGGGCGCACGGCAAGCGGACCTGCGGATCGATGTGCGGCGACGCGCCGGTGGAGAAGAAGAGGAGAACACGCGCCGCCGTTTTGCGGACAGCGGTGTGGGCGATATGCGGGCGCCCGCCTACGGCCGGCGGCAGGACAGACCGCTGCAACCCCTGCGGCCATCGCGGATCAGCGTTTCCAGCCCGAATTTTTTTACGCGGTAGCCCATCTGCCGAAGGCTGAGTCCGATTTCACGGGCGGCCTTCTGCTGGATCCAACCGTTTTTTTCCAGGGCCTCCAGAACGGCGTTGCGCTCCATTTCCTCGATGCGTGAAACGGCCGGCTGACCGTCGCCGTTGGGGGCGTTTTCGCGGCTTTTGCGAAAGAGGTAGGTCGGCAGGGCCTGGGGGGCGATCAGGGGGGTTTCCGACAGGATGGCCAGCCGCTCGATGAGGTTTTCAAGCTCGCGGACATTGCCGGGCCAGTGGTAGGCGGCCAGCACCGCCATGCTGCCGGGGGCGAACTGGAGGCTTTTGCCATACTCCTTGGCGCTTTTTTCAAGGAAGTAGTTCCCCAGTAGCGGGATGTCCGCCTGGCGATGGCGCAGGGGCGGGATCGCGATCGGGAAGACGTTCAGGCGGTGGTAGAGGTCGGGCCGAAAGCGGCCGGTGGCCGCCGCTGTGGGCAGGTCGGCGTTGGTGGCGGCGATGATCCGGACATCCACGCGCCGGGTGCGGGTGCTGCCCAGGCGTTCGAATTCGCGCTCCTGCAAGAAGGACAGCAGTTTGGCCTGGACGGCGGGGGGCAGCTCCCCGATTTCATCCAGGAAGACCGTGCCGCCGTCGGCCTCTTCGAAGCGGCCTTTTTTGGCCTCGGCGGCCCCGGTGAAGGCCCCCTTTTCGTGGCCGAAAAGCTCGGCTTCGATCAGGTTGTCGGGCAGGGCCGCACAGTTGACCTTGGCGAAGGGTCGCCGGGAGCGGGGGCTCAGCTCGTGCAGGATGCGGGCGGTCAGGGTTTTGCCGGTGCCCGATTCCCCCAGGAGCAAGACCGATGCCTTGCTGGGGGCGACCTTGCGGATCAGTTCGTTGAGCGCCTGCATGGCCGGGCTGACCCCCACGGCGAAGAAATGGTTGTACTTCTCCGAGATTTCCGCCCGCAGGGACCGGTTTTCGCTTTTGAGCTTCATTTCGCGCCTCTCGATCTGGCGGTTGAGGTGCACGAACTGAGCGATCAGGGTCGCCACGATGGTCAGAAAGCGGATGTCCTCCTCGAAGGACACCTCCGGCTCGAAAAGGCGGTCCACGCTGAAGACCCCGATGGGGGTGCCGTGCAGGATGATCGGCACCCCGATAAAGGCAACGCTGTCCTTGCGAATGTCACGGGACTGGGTTTTGTTGAGAAACAGGGGCTCTTTGCCGATGTCCGGCACAAAAAAGGGCTGGGCGGTGCGAAAGATCAACCCGGTGACGCCTTCGCTGGGCTGGTAGATTCCCCGTTTTTTTTCCTCCGGCCGCAGGCTGTGCGACGCGCAGATCTTGAGCAGGCCGGTCTGCATGTCCCGCAGGGTTACGGTGGCGCGCTCCATCGAAAGCGATTGCGAGAGGATCTCCAGGATCGAGTCGAGCGCCTGGTCCAACTGCAGAATCTGGCCAATGATGCCGCTGATCTCGTAGAGAACCTTCAATTCCAGTTGGTAAATTTTTTTTTCCAAAGCCATTTTCAGATCTTTTTCCAGGTGGACCTCTGGCCAGATCGGCCGTGATCGTGAGTGCCGGAGTGACGGTGCGGGGCCGCCGCCTCTTTGGATCAACCGCAGAGGGGGCAAGGGTGCGTGGCAAAGCGTGCGGTGAAAGTGGTGCCGGTCGGCGGTTGGTTCCCTGCTTACGTGGTTTTGGCGGCTGCTCCCAGACCGGGACCCCATTGTCCCGGCTGGAAACAGCGCCTTTTTGCCGCAGCGGCCCGGAAACGCCCTTGTTTGCGGGCCGCCGCGGGGGGAGGAACAAGGGGTGCGAATTGCACCTGCTATTCAATCAGGCGGAATGCAAGTGATCGCATCCGAGATTCGCGCTTGGGTTGGCCGCTCAGGCCGTCTCGGCGGAATGGAGCATGCCTTTGCTCAGTGCCGGTTTCGTCCCCGGGCCACCCAAACCGCCGCCGGCGCTGCCGCCGCCGTGGGGGGAGAGCACCTCGAAATCGGGATAGGCGCTGCCGCCGTGCTCGCTGTAATCCAGGCCCTCCAGCTCCTCTTCGGCCGATGCCCGCAGCCCGATGGTTTTGTCGATCAGCTTGAAGAGGGTGAAGGCGGTGGCAAACGTCCAGACAAAGCAGACCGCGATGCCCAGCAGCTGGACGCCGACCATCGCGGCCGAGGTGCCCCCGGCGTTGAAGATCCCGGCGGCCAGGGTGCCCCAGGCGCCGTTGACGCCGTGGACCGAGATCGCGCCGACGGGATCGTCGATTTTAATGCGGTCGAAGAACATCACCGCGAAAACCACCAGGACCCCGGCGACCGCGCCGATGACCACCGAACTGGTCGGGGAGACAGTCGCGCAGGGGGCCGTGATGGCCACCAGGCCGGCCAGGGCGCCGTTCAGGCTCATGCTGACTTCCGGTTTGCCGAACTTGAGCCAGGAGAGGATCATGGCGCAGACCGAACCGGTGGCCGCGGCGAGGTTGGTGTTGACGAAAATAAGGGCGATATCTTTATTGGCGGCGGTGGTGGAGCCCGGGTTGAAACCGAACCACCCCATCCACAAGATGAAGACTCCCAGGGCCGCCAGGGGCATGTTGTGGCCCGGAATCGGCCGGATGCTGCCGTCCTTGGCGTATTTGCCCAGCCGCGGTCCGAGGACGATGACCCCGGCCAGCGCCGCCCAGCCGCCCACCGAGTGGACCACCGTGGAGCCGGCGAAGTCGATGAATCCCAGGCCTTCCAGCCAGCCGCCGCCGTTGAACAGCCCGCCCCAGGCCCAGCCGCCGAAAATAGGGTAGATAAAGGCGCAGACCACAGCGCTGTATACCAGGTAGCCGGTGAACTTGGTGCGTTCGGCCATGGCCCCCGAGACAATGGTGGCGGACGTGGCGGCGAAGACCACCTGGAACATCCAGAAGGCCAGCACCCAGGGGTCGCCATCCGGGGTGAAGTCGCTGAGGAAAAAGCCCGATGTCCCTATCCAGCCGGATTCGGAGACCCCGAACATCAGGCCGAAACCGATGGCCCAGAAGGCCAGCGAGCCGATGGAGAAGTCCATCAGGTTTTTCATCAGGATGTTGATGGCGTTTTTGGCGCGCGTGAAGCCGACTTCCACCATGGCAAAACCGGCCTGCATGAAAAATACGAGGGCCGCGGCTATCAGGGTCCAGACGTAGTCGGCGTGGCTCTGGACCAGCTCGATGGCGGCCTTGTTGGACTCCGGCGTCGGGGGGCCGTCTGCGGCCCACAGCCCGGTCGCGCTCAGCACCGCGAGTAAAATTGGAACAAACATTATCAAGCGTTTCTTCATTTTGCTTCTCCTCTCGGCGAGTAAAAAATGGGCAGGGGTTTCCAAGAAAATCTAGAGCGCCTCGTTTCCGGACTCTCCGGTGCGGATGCGAATGGCCTGCTCAACGGGGTAGACAAAAATTTTGCCGTCACCGATCTTGCCGGTGAAGGCCGTTTCCCTGATGCTGGCAATGATCTGGGCGGTCATGGCATCATCGGCCACCACCCCGATTTTGATTTTGGGGACGAAATCCACCTGGTATTCGGCACCACGGTAAATTTCGCGATGCCCCCGCTGGCGGCCGAATCCTTTAATTTCACTGATCATCATGCCCTTGACGCCCAGCTTGTTGAGGGCGTCCTTGACCTCGTCCAATTTAAACGGCTTGATGACCGCTTCTATCTTTTTCATGTCGTGCCTCCTGTGATGGGTGACCTGGCCGCGGCGGTTCACACGTTTTCCGTTACACTGAGCAAGGGGCATGCCATGGTCCCAGCGGGATCTTTTGACGGCATAACCCATTAAAAAAACTTAAAAAATAAAAAAATGTGGATTACTCCACAGTAAACAAACCTTACAAAATAGTTTTGTTGAACACTAGTTTCTACGAATTTGTATGGTTTGGCGCGCCGAAATTTTCGGGACCGCCATCTGCGCCTGCCACGCCAGGTAGAACCCGCAACCCGCGGCTGTCGGTCTGCCTTCGGGCAGCCGCCAACGCACGCAGCGGGCCTGGGCCGCCCCGCGCAAAAGGGGATTGACAAGCGCTGAAGAGTTGGAAATACTGGCAGCCATTCGATTGGGTACGCCAACCGGCGGTGCGGTTTTTTTACGCCGTCAGCAGATGGCAACGGTCAAGAGAGGTGCCAGGGAGGATCGTCATGAAGGATTCGCTGAAACCGGGGCTGAGCTTCGAGTACCGATTCAAGGTGCCCGAAAACAAAACGGTCCCCTATCTCTACCCCGAAATAGCGGAAGGCCGGGTTATGCCCAAGGTGTTTGCCACGGGGTTCATGGTGGGGCTTTTCGAGTTTGCCTGCATCCAGGCGATCAATCCCCACATTGACTGGCCCCGGGAGCAGACCGTGGGGGTGCACGTCGACGTGAGCCATACCGCAGCCACCCCGGCGGGTTTCACTGTTACGGTCAAGGGGCGGCTGGAGAAGGTCGAAGGCCGCCGCCTCACCTTCCGCCTGCAGGCTGACGACGGGGTGGACACCATCTCGGAAGGGGTTCATCAGCGGTTCGTGATCGATGCCGAAAAATTCAACCGCCAGCTGACGGCCAAAGCTGCCGCTGCCCTTGAAAAAGAGTAGAATCGGTTTTACCATTCGACATTGAATTTCCACTGCCCCGCAGACAGGCGTATGTCGAAGCCCCATTGCCGGAGGCGTTATCCCAGGAGGTGAACGCTATGCAAGACGAGAGACTCGCGGGCCTGATTGCAACGGCCATCAAACGGGAAGAAGAGGCGTACGACTTTTACATGGGGATTCAGGCGAAGGTTCGGGACGACGCCACTCGGGACACCATCGGCTTCGTCGCCAACGAGGAAAAGAAGCACAAGGCCTTTCTGGTCCGCTACCGGGACGGGGATTTTGCGGCGGATGCCTTGCGGATGAGCGATGTGGTTTTCTACAAGATCGCCGAGTACCAGGAAGAGCCCGAGGTCAAGGAGAACCTCGAGAGCGCGGAGGTGTTTCTGGTGGCCGCCCACCGGGAGCTGCGCTCCCACCAGTTTTACACCGAGCTGGCCACCCTGCACCCGCCCGGCAGCACCAAGGACATGCTGCTCAGCATGGCCAACGAGGAACTCAAGCACAAGGAAAAAATGGAATACCTTTACGCCAATACGGCTTTTCCCCAGACCTCGGGCGGCTGACCCCGCCCGGGACAGGTTCCATTCAAGGGCCGGCGGCCTGCGGGCCCACCCCCTTCAGCGCTCACCCCGGCTGTATCCTCCATGGCCCGGCATTCGCCGCGGGCGTCAATCGCGGAACTACCCGCCTGGCGCGCCGCGGCGCAACGGGTCGTCCCCTTATTCGGCCTCCGCGGACCGTCCGTCACACTTCAATCGCGACGCATTCCCGTCAGGTCGGCGGTGGTCAGCAGGGCCGCTTTCAGACAATCAAGAAACTCCACAGGACACCGGCGCAGATGGCGGATCCGATGACCCCGGAGCAGTTGCAGGCCATGGCGTCCATCAACAGGTAATTGGTCGGATCCTCGTGCTGGCCCATGAGTTGCACCTCGCGGGCGGAACCCGGAACGGCCGACACCCCGGCCGCCCCTAGCAACGGGTTGATCTTGACCTTCAGAAACAGGTTCATGATCTTCGCAAAAATGATGCCCGAGGCCGTGGCGATGCTGAAGGCGACGGAGCCCAGCACGAAGATGCCCAAGGATTTGGTCGTCAGAAAAACATCCCCCTGGGTGCTGGCGCCCACGGTGAGTCCCAGAAAAATGGTGGATGTATCAATGATCGCGGTGCGGGCGGTTTGCGCCAGGCGATCGGTGACGCCGCACTCCTTCAGGAAATTGCCGAAAAAAAACGTACCGAGCAGCGGTAGTGCCGAGGGCGCCAGAAAACAGCAGAGCAGCAGGCCGACCACCGGGAAAATCAGTTTTTCGCGCTTGGAAACCTCGCGCATATCGGGCATGCGGATCAGGCGCTCCTCGCGGCTGGTCAACAGCCGCATGATGGGCGGCTGAATCACCGGGATGAGGGCCATGTAGGAATAGGCGGCGATGGCGATCGGCCCGATCAGATGCGGTGCCAGCTTGGCGGTCAGGAAGATCGAGGTCGGGCCGTCCGCGCCCCCGATGATGCCGATCGAGGCCGCCTCAGTGGGTAGAAACCCCAAGGCCAGGGCGCTCAGCATTGTGAAAAAAATCCCCATCTGGGCGGCCGCACCGAGCATCATCAGGATGGGTCTGGCCAGCAGGGAGCTGAAATCGGTCATGGCCCCCAAGCCTAAAAAAACGATTGAGGGGTAAAGCCCGGTGGTCACGCCGAAGTACAGGTAGTGGAGCACGCTGTTATCTTCGTAGATGCCGATGCCGAAGCCCTTGAAGAAGGGCACGTTGCCCACCAGAATGCCAAACCCGATGGGCACCAGCAGGAAGGGCTCATATTTCTTGGCGACCCCGAGGTAAACAAAGATGCAGCCTACCAGGATCATGATGATTTGGCGGTAGTCGGCGAGCAGGTATCCTGTATTATATAAGAATGAAAGAAACAGGTCCATGGTGATCCTTTGATCCTAATCTATTGGTTTTCCTGAGGTTGATTCCAAGTGAAGTAGCCGTCTCCCTGGGGGATCAAGAAATTGGCCTGGCGAAAGCAGCTGAGGGTCAGATGGGGGTGCGGAAAATCCCGGTCCTGGGCCAGGACGTAAAGATCGGTGAGCTGAAAGGGTGTTTCGAGGCTTTCCACCAGAGGGCGGTAGAGGATTGCCAGGGCCGGCAGGTTGGAGGGGCACAGGGCCGGTTCGGGGGCGGGCTTTTTCGCGGTGATTTCGGGAAGCGGGTTTTTTTTCTTTGAAGCGTTGTCGAAGTATCTATTTTTTTTGTCCCAAAAGCCCAGCAGTTTGTGAATTTGGGAGATCACAAAGGCGAGGACCGCCAGCCCCGAGAACACGATCGCGGCGCCGACCACCGCCATGGCCCAGCCGTTATGGGCCGATATTGCTTTCAAGCCGAACAAGTGACACCTCCTTTGGGGTCTGTGAAGGGGGGGTGACCAAAATCGCCGTTGAGCGCCAAAAACCGAAGATTTTGGCTTATAGCATTCCTAACCCCTGCAGATCAAGTCTTGAAGTTGCCCATAAAATGTCATATCCCGATGCGGGCCTGAAGAGAGGCTCGCATCGCCCTGTGGGCGATGGCCAAACCTGGAGGGATCCTCAGGGCGGTGGGACCGCCCCCGGCTCGGTTGCGGCCGCCGGCTGGATCCCGGCCATCAGCAGTCCGATCTGCGCCAGGCGGGGACCGTCCGATGGGGCAAAGATATCCATGATGCGGCCGTCGAACATGACGGCGATGCGGTCCGAAAGGGCCAAGGCCTCGGCCAGATCGCCGGTCACCAGCAGGACCCCGGCCTTTTCGCGGGCCTTCAGCAGCAGCTGCCAGACGTCTTCGATGGCGGCGATATCCAGCCCCTGGGTGGGCTGTTCGGCGATGATCAGGCGCGGCCTGCGAAAAAATTCCCGGGCCAAAACCATTTTCTGCAGGTTGCCGCCCGACAGCTGGCGGGCGAGGGCTTTGACGTCGGGCGGCTGGATCCCGAAATCCAGGGCCAGCGCGGCGATTTTGCGCTCTGCGCGGTCTTTCTGGAGCCACGGGCCGCGGGTGAACCCGTTGCGGGTGGTCAGCAGGAAGTTGTCCACCAGATCGAGGTTGCCGCAGGTCGCCAACCCCTGGCGATCCTCGGGGATATAGCTCAGGGCGCCGGCCCAGACATCGTGCGCAAAGAAGTCTTTCCAGGACTGGCCTAAAATCCGCACCGTCCCCTGTTCGGGGCGCGAAAGCCCGCAGAGGGTTTCCACCAGTGGTTTCTGGCCGTTTCCGGCTACCCCCACGATGCCGAGGATCTCCCCCTGCCGCAGGGTGAAATCGACGTTTTTCAGGGTCCGTCCGGAAAGCCCCGCCACCCGCAGGACCACCTGGCGGTGCGCCACTTCGGTGCGTGAGACCTCCAGCAGGACCTCCCGGCCCACCATCCGGGTGGCGAGTTCGGCGCGTGAGGAAACCGTTTCAGCGGCGAGTTCATCGACGATCCGCCCCTTGCGCAGGATGGCGATTTCATCGGCGACCGCCATCACCTCGTTGAGCTTGTGGCTGATAAAAACGATGGCCTTGTTCTGCCGGGTCATCTGGCGCAGGGCCGTGAAAAGCTGGTCGGTTTCACGAGGGGTCAGGACGGCGGTCGGTTCGTCAAAAATCAGGACCCGGCTCTGGCGCTGCAGGAGCTTGAGGATTTCCACCCGCTGCTTTTCGCCCATGGAGAGCTCCGATACCCGGGCGGCCGGGTCGATTTCCAGGCCGAAGCGCTCCGCCAGCGCCCGCACGCGCGCCTCCAGGGTGCGGGGGCTGTGCCAGAACCCCTGGGACTGGCCCAGGAAGACGTTTTCCGCAACGCTCATCGCCGCAACCAGCATAAAATGCTGGTAAACCATGCCGATGCCCGCCCGGATGGCGTCTTTGGCGCCCGCGAAGCGCACCTCCCGGCCGTCCACCCGGATGAGCCCCCGGTCGGGCTGGTAGCGCCCGGCCAGGATGCTCATCAGCGTGCTTTTGCCGGCACCGTTTTCGCCCAGCAGGGCCTTGACGCAACCGCCGCGGATGTCCAGCGAGATGTCGCGGTTGGCCTGCACCGTGCCGAAAGATTTGGAAATGCCTTCCAGGCGGATCATGGGGGGTGCGCCGGCCGGCATCAGGGCACCTGCCGCCGTTCGGCGATGGGGTCTACGAACTGGGATTCGGAATCCCAGGGGAAAAGAATCCAGGTATCCTGGCTGACCTCGGTGACGAAGGTATCCACCAGCGGCCGGCCGGCCGGTTTGGCATACACCGTTGCAAAGTGGGCTTTGGGCAGCATGTCCCGCACGATTTTGGCGGTGCGGCCGGTATCCACGAGATCATCGACAATCAGCATGCCCTCGCCGTCGCCGGCCACCCCTTTGAGCATTTCGATTTCGCCCTGCTGCTCCTGCCAGGCGTAGCTGGCCACGCAGACGGTGTCCACTAGGCGGATGTCCAGTTCGCGGGCGATGATCGCCGCCGGCACCAATCCGCCGCGGGTGACGGCGATGATGCCGTTGAAGAAATCCATGTCCAGCAGCCGCCAGGCCAGGGCCCTGGAGTCGCGGTGCAGCTGTTCCCAGGAAATGGGAAAGGTTCGCCGGTAGCGTGGGTTTTGAGACATGCGTGCGCCTCCTGAAAACCGGGGGCCCGCTGGGGGCTATTCCCGGGGTTCGATGTTGACTCCCAGCGCGGCGGGCGCTTCGGAGCCCCGGCCGCGCCATGAGGAGAATACCAGGACCGCGATGGTCAGGCTGTATGGCAGCATCAGCAGCAGGGAGGATGGCAGGGTCGTGCCCATGGCCTGAAGCCGCAGCTGAAAGGCCATCACCCCGCCGAAGAGATACGCCCCCAGGATTGCCCGGCCGGGGCGCCAGAAGGTGAAAATCACCAGGGCGACCGCAATCCAGCCTCTTCCGGCCGACAGCCCGTTGGTCCACAGGTGAGTGTAGGCCAGCGAGAGGTACGCCCCGCCGAACCCCATCAGCACGCCGCCCACCAGCACCCCGGCCCAGCGATAGGCCAGCACCCGCAGCCCTGCCGCCGCGGCGGCAGCGGGGGATTCGCCCACCGCGCGCAAGCCAAGCCCCCAGCGGGTGTAGCGCAGAAAGGCCCACATCAGGGGCGCCAGAAGGTATGAGAGGTAGATCAGGGGGTCATGCTGGAAAAAAATATCGCCCAGCACCGGGATTTCGGACAACAGCGGCAGCGGGAGTTTTTCAAAGCCCACGGTGCGCTGGCCGATGAACGCGGTGCCCCAGAAGCTGGAAAGCCCGGTGCCCAAAATGGTGAGCGCCAGCCCGGAGACCACCTGGTTGCCCTGGAAGACGAGGCAGACCAACCCGTGCACGGCCGCCAGGAGGGCCCCGCACAGGCCCCCGGCCAAAAGGCCGTAGACCGGCACCCCGGTCGTCTTGGCGACGATAAAGCCGGCCAGGGCCCCGATCAGCATGATGCCCTCAACTCCTAAATTGAGGACCCCCGCGCGCTCGGTGAAAATCTCCCCCAGGGTGGCATAGAGAATCGGCGTGCCGGATTGGACCGCCGCCGCCAGCAGGGCGATGGTGAGCTCAGGCGTCATCCGGCGCCCTCCACCGCAGGCGGTAGTCCTTGAAGAAGTTGCCGGCCAGGACCGTCAGAAGGATCAGGCCCTCCATGATCTGCCCGAAAGCGGCCGGAACCTGGAGGTCCAGCTGCAGGTTTTCGACCCCGACGCGCAGCCCGGCCAGCAGCAGGGCGGCGATGCCGATGTTCAGGGGATTGAGCCGCGCTAGCCAAGCCACGACGATGGCCGTGTAGCCATAGCCGGCCATGATCGTCGGCTGCAGCCGGTGCAGGGAACCCGAGGCTTCCAGGCAGCCGGCCCATCCGGCCAGGGCGCCGCTGAGCGCCATCACCAGGAGAACCAGGCGGCCGTATGGCAGGCGCGCATAGCGGGCCGCGCGGATATTCTCGCCGCTGGCTTTCAGCTCGTACCCCAGCCGGGTGCGGCCCAAAAAGAGGGCGATCGCCGCACCGCACCCCAGGCACACCAGCAGCCCCCAGTTGAGTCGGGTGGCGCCAATGTTTCCCACGATGGCAGCGGCCGGGAATTCGCGGGTCATGGGGAAGCCGAAGCTGCCCGGGTCTTTCCAGGCGCCGTAAACCTTGTACTCCAGGATCAGGATCCCGATGTAGTTGAGCATCAGGGTCACGATGATCTCGTTGACCCGCAGCCCCAGCTTGAGGACCGCCGGAACGAGCCCCCAAAGCCCGCCCGCCAGCGCAGCCGCCAGGAACATCAGCGGCAGAAGGTAGCCGCCGGGAAGCGCCGGGAACGTCAAAGCCGCCCAGCTGGCACCGATGGCGCCCAGCGCGAACTGGCCTTCGGCCCCCAGGTTCCAGATCTGGAGGCGAAAGGCCACCGCCACGCCCAGGGCGCAGAGAAAAATCGGCACGGCTTTCAGAAGACAGTCCTCGATGGCCCAGCGCGACCCGAAGGCGCCCTCGAACAGCAGACGGATTCCAATAAAAGCCGGTTTGCCCTGGAGAGCCAGCAGGGCCGCGCTGACGCCCAGGGAAAAGGCCAGCGCGCCAAAAAAAACAAGGCAGGCGCCCCAGCCCAGGGGCTCCTGCCGTTTGGTGACCCGCAACCTCATCGTGGGGTATCTCGCATGCAAGCCGCTTGTGTTGACCGCCTGCCGGAGTGGTCGGGAATGTCGTGGGCCGGTCGGCGATCGCTATTCGGTGGTGCCGACAACCCCCTGGACAAACCAGTTCATGCCCAGCAGGGCTTCATCCGAAGCGCTTTCGCCGGCAGCGATGCGCAGCGTGCCGGTCTGATCGCTGACCGGCCCCTCAAACACCGCGGCCGTTCCAGCCAATATTTCGGCCTTTTTGGCGAGCACCATGTCCTGAACCGCCCGGGGAACCAAATCGGTCATGGGCGAGAGGGCCACGATGCCTTTCTCCATGCCGTACCAGTCGGACCGGCTCTTCCAGCTCCCGTCGCGGACCTCGTTGACAATTTGCTCGTAGTAAGGGCCCCAGTTCCAGACCGGCGCCACCAGGTGGGCTTTGGGGGCAAACGCGGTCATGTCGGAATTGTACCCGATGGCGTAGGCCCCCGCCTCCTGGGCCGCTTCCTGGGGGCCGGGGGAATCCTGGTGTTGGGCGATGACGTCGGCGCCCACGTCCAGCAGGCTTTTGGCGGCCTCCTTTTCGGTGGCCGGGTCATACCAGGTCTTGGTCCACACCACCCGCACCTGGACGTCGGGAGCGACCGCCTGGGCGCCCAGGGTAAAGGCGTTGATCCCGCGGATGACTTCCGGAATCGGAAAGGCGGCCACGTAGCCGAGGATCTTTTTCTGGGTCATGGCGCCGGCCACCATCCCCGAGAGATAGCGGGCCTGGTACATGCGGCCGAAATAGTTGCCCATGTTCTGGTGGAGTTTGAAGCCCGAGCAGTGCATGAAAACCGTTTTGGGGAACTGCTTGGCGACCTTCAGCATGGGGTCCATGTAACCGAAACTGGTGGCGAAGATGATATCGAAATTTTTGCGGGCCATGTTGAGGATCACGCGCTCGGCGTCGGCCCCCTCGGGCACCGCTTCCACGTAGGCGGTCTGAACCCCCGGCAGGGCGGCGATGTGCTGCCGGCCGAGGTCATGGGCATACGACCAGCCGGCATCCCCAATGGGGGAGACATACACAAACCCCACCTTGAGCTCTTTTTCCGCAGCCGGCAGGGTGCCGGCCGTCATGAGCGCGATGATCAGCAAAATAGGAAGCCACCTGCGCATTTTTGATCCTCCATCCGTGTGTTGGGAAAGGTTGCTTAAAATATCAGGTTGAGACCTATCGGATAAAAGGGGCCGGTGTCAATCAAAAACCCCGATCCTCGGCACTTCGGCGTGACAAGGCGCTCGCCAGGGATTATTTAGTAAACTATTACAGGCATCTTTTTGAGGCAATGCCCGGTGTGTAAACTAATGGGTCGTGACTGAATGGGGGATTGATGACCGCCAGCGCTTCAACGCCATACACCCTCCGGTGGGTCGAGCGGATCTCCGCTATCGACCGGCAGGCCTGGAATGCCCTGGCGCTGCCGCTCGCGGCGCCGATTCTGGAATGGGAATGGCTTCGGCGGATGGAGGAATCCGGCAGCATTGCACCCGCCAGCGGCTGGCAGCCCCGGCATGTGACGGTCTGGTGCGGCGGCCGGCTGGTGGCCGCAGCCCCCCTTTACCTCAAAACCCACAGCGAGGGGGAGTTTGTCTTTGACCACCCCTGGGCTCAAGTGGCGGCGCGCATCGGGGTGGCCTATTACCCCAAGCTGGTGGGCATGAGTCCGGTGACCCCGGTCGAGGGGTATCGCTTTCTGACGGCTGCCGGGGAGTCCGAAGAGCGGTTGACAGCCGTCATCTTCGATGCCATTGATCGCTACTGCCGCCGATACCGGATCGCCGGGTGCAGCTTTCATTTTGTGGACCCGGCCTGGCGGCCTTTGGCCGAACGTGCCGGTTTCGTCGGCTGGCGGCACCAGGGCTTCCGCTGGGAAAATCGCGGATTCGGGTCTTTCGAGGACTACCTGGGCGATTTCAACAGCAACCAGCGGCGCAACATCCGGCGCGAACGCCGGGCGCTCGAAAAAGACGGGATCGTCCTGCGGGCGGTCCCCGGCCGCGATGCCCCGCGCTCTTTTTTCCCCCTGATGTACGGACTTTACGCCCACACCAATGACCAGTTCGGCATCTGGGGCTGCAAGTACCTGCTGCCGGCCTTCTTCGAGGGTCTCTACGAGGATTATCGCCATCGCCTGGTCTTCATGGCGGCCTATGACCGCCGTGCGCCCGCTGAGCCGGTGGCCCTCTCGCTGCTCCTGAGGAAGGGCGAGCGCCTCTACGGGCGCTACTGGGGCAGTTTTCGCAGGATCCATGCGCTGCATTTCAACCTCTGCTACTATGGGCCGATTGCGTGGGCGATCCAAAACGGGATCCGTTACTTCGACCCCGGGATGGGCGGGACCCACAAAATCCGCCGCGGTTTCCGGTCGCTGCCCAACTTCAGCCTGCACCGGTTTTACGACCCCCGCATGGCGCATATCCTGGAGACTAATATCGGTCGCATCAATGCGGCCGAGCAGGAACATATCGAAGCGCTGAACGCCGCGCTGCCTTTTGCCGAGCGGGCGGCCGCGGATGAAAGCGGATAGCGGATGATGTTTGCGGAGTTGAAAAAACTGTTGCGGCGCCTGCAGCGTTCGCGGGCGGTGGAAACGGGCCCCGGACGCCCGGCGGCGCCCCCGCCTGGCGGCGGCCCCCTGCAGCCGGCTGCGGCTCAAAAACGGAAACTCCCCGGGCCGCAACCCCCCAACGGGATTCGCGGGCGCACCACGGAGAACGATCCGGACCGTCTTGACCGGCAGCGCGATATCCCGGCGGCCCCCCCTGCCCCGGTGCGCCCCCAAACGGCCCGTGCGGTAAAGCCCGAGAAAGCCGCGGGCCTCCGGCGCAACCGCCACGGGCTGCCGATTCTAAAGGGCGACGAGGATCTCTGCCGTCTTTTCAGTCAAGCGGGCGGCAGCCGGGAAACGCCGGAGCGCATGGAGCAACGGCACCTCCCCGATCCGCGCCGACAGCCCGTCGCAGGGCCGCCGGCGGCAGAAGCGGCGGATCCCAACCCGGCAGGCTCAGCGCCCCGGCGGGACCGGCACGGCCTTCCGGTCCTGGCGGCCGAGGCCGATCTCGAAACCCTCTTCGGGGTGCAACCGGATCTGGCTGCCCCCGCCCGAACCCCTTCGGCGCCACCAGCGCCGCCGCCTTTCGGCAGGCTGGTGCAGCGGTCGCTGGCCGAGGGCGATCTGCAGCAGCTGCTGGATGAAAAAATCCGGCAGGAACGCAGCGGCGCTCAGAAGATGAGCATTCGCCAACAGATCAAAGCCCACCCCCTGCCCCAGGGCCAACTGGATTTGCACGGCTGCAGCGCGGTTCAGGCTGAGCAGCGCACCGAGGCCTTTGTGCGCGGGGCGCTGCATGCCGGGTTGGCCACGGTGCGCATCATCGTCGGTAAGGGGTTGCATTCCCAGGGGCGGGCGGTTCTGCCCGACGCGGTCGCCGAAAAACTGTCCGAATTGAAACGCCGGGGGCAGGTGCTGACCTTCCAGTGGGAGAAGCATAAAAAGTCCAAAAGCGGGGCCCTGATCGTTTATCTCTGAAGGCCTTCGCGAAGGGGAAAAAAAGCGGGTGGTCTGAAAGCCACCCGCTAAATTGATTCTTTCATTTTGAAAAACGCCGCCGCGCAGCAATGGAAGCTGCCCGTGGTTTTGGCGGGTTAAACCTTTCGGCCGCAGAGGTAGGCATCCCATTCCATGGGCAGCAGCTGCTTTTTGCGGATGTTGCAGGTCTTGCAGCAGGGGGCTACGTTGCCGCGCGTGGTCTTGCCGCCGCGGGCGAGGGGCACGATGTGGTCCATGGTCAGTTCCTGCGCCGGGGTCGGCGCCTGGCAGTAGTGGCAGACCCCCCTGGCGAGGCGGCGCTTCCACCACTGGGAGTGGCGTAATTCGCGGGCCTTGCTGCGCTCGCGGCGGATGTCCTCGGCGTCCAGATCATAGGCATACGGTTTCACTGGGGGGCATCCTCCTTTTGCGGCCGGTCACAGGGGCCGGGGTGAAGGCCGAGGTCGTGCAGCCAGCGGCTGACGGCATTTTCCAGGAGGGTGTAATAGGCCTCCGATCCGCCCAGCCCGCTGCGGCCGAAATAGTAGTTGATTTCAAGAAAAAGGGGGGTCGCGGGGGCTGCGCCGGCTGGAAAGAGCAGGTCGATTCCGGCCAGGTTGACGCCGCTGCGGCAGCAGAACGCTTTGACCGCGTCGATCCCGGCCTGCCGCAGGTCGGGGGCGGCGGTCTTGTCGATCACGGCCCCCTGGGCCAGGTTGGTGCTGAACTTATCGGCCGCCGGTTGAATTCGCCAGTAGGCCAGCGCCTGGTGGCCGATAATGGCCACCCGCAGGGATCGGCCGCGGCAGGCAACGTGTTCCTGGAGCAGGAAACCGTGCTGGCCGGTTTTCTCGAATTCGGCGGCCAGGGCGATCAGCGATTGGAATTGCGCGGCGCCATCCACCCGGTAAACCATTCGGCCTTCGCCCCCCCAATCGAACTTGAAAACAAAAGGCAGCCGGAAGCACTTCTGGAAATCCAAATCCGGCGCGGCCCGGCGCAGGGCCGCGAGATTTTCAAACGCCACGGTGCGCGGCAACCGGGTACCGAGGGACTCGAAGAGCCGCGTCTGTCCGATTTTACCCGGGAATTGAAAGCGCGCATCGTAGTTGGGAAAGACGTTTGCGCATTGCTCCCGGACCATCTCGTAGAGACGCTGCCGGCACCCTTGGGGCAGGATCACCGCGTCGGCACGCTGAACGGCGCGGCGTTCACGCTCACCCGGGTCCCGGCCTGCGCACAGCAGGTTGCAATCGGCCACCAGGAGCGGATGAAAGGAAACGACCATCAGTATCCGAATTTGCGCAGCGCCCGGCTGTCCTGGCTCCAGTTTTTCTCAACCCGGACCAGCAGCTTCAGGTAAACCTGGGCGCCGATCATTCTCTCGATTTCGCTGCGCGCCGCGACGCCGATCTGCTTGAGCTTGGCGCCGCCTTTGCCGATCACGACGCCCTTCTGGGAGTCGCGCTCGACATGGATCGTGGCAAAGATTTTGACCAGCGCCGGCCGGGTTTCCTCTGCGAAGCGCTCGATGGTGACGGCGGTGCTGTAAGGGATTTCCTGTCCGGTGAAACGGAACACCTTCTCCCGGATCATCTCGGCGGCGATAAACCGCTCGGGCATGTCGGTGATGGCATCGGCCGGGAAAAGGGGCGGCCCCAGGGGCAGGCAGGCTTCCAGGGCCTGCAGCAGGGCCGGCAGCTGGTCCCCGGTTTGGGCTGAAACCGGCACCAGGGCCTCGAAGGCCACCGCCTGCGACCAGCGTGCGATCAGCGCCAGCAGGGCCGGTTTGGCCACCAGGTCGGTTTTGTTGAGCGCCAGGATCAGCGGCCGCCGGAGCTGGCCCAGTTTTTTGACCAGGAGGTTCTCGGACGCGGGGTCGGGTGCGGCCGCGTCCAGGACCAGCAGCACCACATCCATGTCGTCCAGGGCTGCAAGCGCGGACTCCACCATGCGGATGTTGAGCGCCTTGCGGGCCCCGTGAACGCCGGGGGTGTCCACGAAAATGATCTGGGCCTCCGGCCGATGGGCGATGCCCAGAATCCGGTTGCGGGTGGTCTGGGGTTTGCTCGAGGTGATGGATATTTTTTCCCCCAAGATCCGGTTGAGCAGGGTTGATTTGCCCACGTTGGGCGGGCCGGCAATGCCCACGAAGCCGGACCGGTGGCGGGGGTGGTGGTCTTCCATAGTGTTCATGCTGAAGCCTCGATGAAACGGTCCAGAACCCGCCAGAGGTCCGCCAGGCCCTCGCGGGTTTTGGAGGAAAACAGCGTAAGGCCCTCCGGCGCGAGCCCAAGGGTCTGGGCCGCGATCCGGCGCTGGCTGATCCGGCGGGTTTTGGAAAGCTTGTCGGTCTTGGTCAGTACCAGCACCGGGGGGATCCCGCGCCCGGTGAGCCAGTCGATCAGCTGTTGCTCCTCCTGGCCGGGCGTGCGGCGGACATCCATGATCAGGACGACGCTTTTCAGGGTTGTGCGGTTGGCCAGGTAGTGCGCGATCATCGGGCCCCACTTTTTTCGAACGTGGGCCGGGGCCCGCGCATAACCGAAACCGGGCAGGTCCACGAAGTGGCAGGCCGCGTTGATCCTGAAAAAATTGAGCAGCTGGGTCCGTCCGGGGGTGG
>Ga0105100_10000374_pt1 | contig 26483 bp, 27 predicted proteins | sample PPLLak12cMay2015_2_FD_87033 | JGI IMG/M metagenome (GOLD analysis project Ga0105100, IMG submission 87033) | Freshwater sediment microbial communities from Prairie Pothole Lake near Jamestown, North Dakota, USA - PPLs Lake P8 Core (1) Depth... | ecosystem: Environmental > Aquatic > Freshwater >... | reverse complement strand
GTTCGGACGGTCCGACAAGCCGGAGGTCCGGTACGACCGCGCGTTCCACGTCGGGAACCTCGACGCCGTGGTCGAGGACGCGGGCGGCTCCGCCCTCGTCCACGTGGTCGCGCACTCCCTCGGTGCGGTGTTCGCCGCGCTCTGGGCATCCGAGCACGCCGACCGCCTCACGGCGCTCGGCCTGGCCGCCGCGGCGTTCCCGGGCGGCGCGGGGCCGCCCGACTGGGCCCTCAGCCCGCCGAGGGGGATGCGGGTCGCGGCCAGGGTCGCGCGGGCGGCGTGGCCCGTCGTCGGCGTCCCGGTCGGCGTCGCCCGCGGGTACCCGGCGGGCGTGGTGGCCGACTTCGGGCGCCAGCGATTCCACAGCCGGATCCGGACGATGGACTCCGCCCTCTGGGATCCGGCGGCGCCGGTGGCGCTGCGGTCGGTGCGCGGGGTCCCGGCGACCACACCGGCCCTCCTCGTGAACGCGCGTGACGACCGGACCGTGCCGTTCGACGACCAGGCTCGATGGTCGGCGCTCCTGCCGCACGCCGAGCGTCGGACGCTCGAAGAGGGCGGCCACCAGTTCCTCCTGCGGACCGACTTCGCGCCGCTCGCCGAGTGGCTCCTCGCGCTCCCCGAGCCCTGACGGCTACCCTTGGCGGCCATGGATCCCGACACCCCGGCGACCCGCGCGCTCGCGGACCGTGGCCTCGCGTTCGACGTCGTGCGGACCGCGCGCCCGAACAACGCCGAGGAGAGCGCCCGGCTGCAGGGGGTCGCGCTCGAGCAGCTCCTGCGCACGATCGTGATCCGGCGGGGCGCCGACGACTACGTGTTCGTCCTGGTGCCCGGCGGCAGGCAGATCGACTGGCCGAAGCTGCGGGCGCACCTGGGAGTGAACCGCCTCTCGCTCCCCGACGCGGAGGAGGCCAGGGCCGTCACGGGCTACGAGCGCGGGGCGATCACGCCGTTCGGGTCGACGACGCCGTGGCCGGTGATCGCCGACGAGAGCGTGCTCGCGGTCGAGCGCGTCGCGATCGGCGGCGGCGCCCGGGGCGTGAACCTGCACATGGCGAGCGGCGACCTGGTGAGCGCGACCGCGGCGACCGTCGCGGACGTGACGAAGCCGGGTTGAGGGGCCCTCAGCGACCGATCTCGTCGAGCAGCGAGCTGGCCTGCGCCATCAGGGGCTTCGCGCCCAGCCCCTCGAGCGTCTCGAGGGCCGCGCGGGCGGCGGCGACCGCCTCCTCCGGCCGCCCGAGCCCGCGCTCGCACCGCGCGAGCCCGAGCAGCAGCTGGCCGAGCTCGATGGGCATGCCGTACCGGCGCCAGTCGCGGGCCGCGTCCCGGTAGATCTCCGCCGCGGCCGCGAGGTCGCCCTCGGCCTCGGCGAGCAGGGCCCGAGCCGACTCCAACGACAACCGTTCCCGCTCGCTCACGAAGGGGGGCGGGTCCGAGAGATGCCGTCGGACGGTCTCGATCTCGCCCATCCGAACCAGGAGGCGAGCGACCACCGGCATCAGCGACGTGCGGTACAGGCGGTCGGGCTCCGAGGTGCGCGTGAAGCCCTCCAGCATCGCCGCCGCTTCCTCCGGCTGCTCGCGCTCCAGGGCCAGCTCGGCGAGCATGGCGTACGCGGGGGCCTCGTACTCCGCGTAGCCGAGCCGCTCGACGCGGGCGATCAGGTCGTGCGTGCGGGCGGCGGCGCCGTCCAGGTCGCCGCGCCGGATCGCGATCCAGCTGCTCATGAGCCGGACGGTCGTCCCGAACTGGGTGACGCCGTGGGCCCGGTCCCAGGCCTCCGCGTCGGGCTCGATCTCGAGGACCTCGTCCCAGCGACCCAGGTCGAACAGCGCGCCGGCCCGTCCCGCCTGTGCCCACGACATCGAGGTCGAGAGCCCGCGCTCGCGCGCGAACCCGTTCATCTCCTCCCACACCTCGAGCGAGGCGGCCGGTCCGGCCGTGTATCGCAGGTTCTCGGCGAGGTTGTTCATCGCGATGGCCGTCTCGGGGCCGAGGCCGAGCTCGCGCCCGCGGCGGACGGCCTCCCGCAACACCCCCAGACCCTCCCGGTCGCCCAGGAGGCCCTGCGCCGCGCCGACGTAGTTCAGCGAGAGCACCTCCTCACGCCCCATCTCGAGCTGGCGCGCGAGGGCCAGGCCCTGGCGGGCGCGTCGCAGGCCGCCGCCCAGGTCCCCGGTGAGGAGGAGGTACCCGGCGTGCCGCGCGTAGGCCCGCGCGAGCGGCGGCCCCGGCTCGCGCTCCTCGAGCAGGCCGAGGGCGACGTCCAGGAGCGGGCCGACGGACTCCATGTCGCCCCGCTCGAGCGACAGGCGCGAGAACGCCACCAGCACGTCGGCGCGCCCGACCTGGTCGTCGCGCTCCTGGTACTCGGCGAGCGCGCCGCGGAAGTACCGCTCCGCCTCGTCGAACCGCCCGAGCGCGGCAGCGGTCGCGCCGGCATCGCGGAGCGTGCGGGCGCGGTCCTCGTGTCCCTCGGGCAGGAAGGACAGGGCCTTCGTGTACAGACGGAGGCCGCGGGCGGCGTCGAACCCCATCGCGCGCTCGGCGGCGAGGCGGACGTACCGGAGCGCGGGCTCGAGGAGCTCCTCGGCCGTGCGTCCGTCGCCGGTGGCTCGGGCGAGCGAGAGCGCCTCGCCGAAGTGCTGCGCGAGCGCCTCGGCGCGGTCCGCCACGCGGTCTCCGGCGAGGCGCTCGATCCACTCGCCGACCGCCCGGTGCCGCGCGATGCGGACGTGGCGCGGGAGCTGCGCGTAGGCGACGTCGCGCACGAGCGCGTGCGAGAACGCGAACTCGTCCTCGCCGTGCACGGTGGACGGGCGGACGCGCTGGACCAGCTCCCGGTCGGCCAGATCCTCGAGCAGCGGGTCCAGCCGGCCCGGCTCCACGTCCTGGATCGCGGCCACCGCGCCGGTCCAGAACGTCCGGCCGACCACGGCGGCGTCCTGCAGCAGGGAGCGGTCGTCCGGCGGGAGGCCGTCCAGACGGGCGGCGATCAGCGTTCGGAGCGTGGGCGGCACGACGGTCTCGGCGAGGTCGGCGCCCGGCGTCTCGGCGCGTTCGCGCACCAGACGCGCGAACTCCTCCGCGTACAGCGGGATGCCCTCCGCGCGCTCGACGACCCGGTCGACCGTGCCGGTCGGGAGCTCCGAGTCCTCGAGCAGGAGCGCGACGAGCTGGCGGCTCTGTCGCCGGGGCAGCGGCGGAACCTCGACGTGCGTGGCCGCGCTCCACCGGACCCATTCCGGGCGCAGCTCGAGGAGCTCGGGCCTCCCGGCCACGATCACGAGCATCGGCAGCCCCGAGCTCCAGTCCAGGAGGTGGTCGACGAACGCGAGGAACGGGCCGGACGCCTGATGCAGGTCCTCGAACACCAGCACGAGCGAGCGATCGGACGCGAGGAGCTCGAGGTAGCGGTTCCAACGGAAGAAGGTTTCGACGCGGTCGCCCTCGGGCGGGCCCCAGCCGCCCCATCGCTCGTCCGGGGTCTCGGCCGGCTCCTCGCGCGGGAGACCGAGCAGCGGCTCGAGGGCCGCCTCGATGGTGGCGCGCTCGGCGGGGTCCGCGCCGGTGCGCTCGAGGGAAGCGGCGAGCTTCGCCCGGGCCACGTCCGCCGCGTCGGACTCGAGGATCCCCGCCTCGGACTTCACGACCTCGGCGAGCGCCGAGAACGCGACCCCCTCGCCGTAGGGGAGGGGTCGTCCCTGGCGCCACCGCAGGAGCTCGGGCAGGCCGTCCGCGAGCCCCGCGAGCTCGTTCAGCAGCCGGGTCTTCCCGACGCCCGCCTCGCCCGTTACGACGGCGAAGCCGGGCGTGTGGTCGCGCACCGTCCGCAGCAGGAGGCCCTCGAGCGCGGCGAGCTCCTCGCGGCGCCCGACGAGGGGCGTGGCGAACCGCCGGCGCGCGTCCTCGGGCAGACGGCTCGCCGGCGCGAGCGGCTCCCACACGCGGAGCGGCTCCGCCTTGCCCTTCACCGTCACCGGGTCGAGCTGCCGGAACCGGAACAGCGAGGCGGTCGCCCCGTACGTGGCCTCGCCGACGACGATGCCCCCGGGCGGCGCGACCCCCTGGAGCCGCGAGGCCGTGTTCGTCACGTCGCCGGTCACGTTGCCGCCGATCTGCGGGCCCTGGCCGAACGAGACGACGGCCTCGCCGGTCTCGATCCCGATCCGCGCGGTGAGCGCGAGCTCCGGGTGCTCGCGGTTCAGCGCGTCGATCGCCTCCTGGATCCGCAGGGCGGCGCGGATCGCGCGCTCCGAGTCGTCCTCGTGCGCGACCGGCGCCCCGAAGATCGCGAGCACACCGTCGCCGAGGAACTCGGCCACCCAGCCCCCATGGCGCTCGATCTCGCGCTGGACCCGAGCGTGGAACGGCCGGAGCGTTCCCTTCACCTCCTCCGGATCCGCCCGGTCCGAGCGCGCCGTGAACCCGACGAGGTCGCAGAACAGCACGGTGACCAGGCGGCGTTCTTCGGGCCCGCTGGGGGCGACGGCGCCGAGCGGCGACCCGCAGTTCAGGCAGTACCGGGCTCGGGTGGGGTTCGACTCACCGCAGACGGGGCATCGTCGCATCGCGCAGAGCCTAGCGAGACCGCCCGAGGAGGTACCGCGCCCGCGTCGGGCCCTTGCCCTTGACCTCCAGGACGCACGGCTCGGACAGATCGTACGCGTAGTCGAGGAGGACGGCCGTCGACTCGGCGACCAGGACGCCGCCGGGCTCGCCGCTCGACTCCAGACGGCTCGCCAGGTTCACCGTGTCGCCCCACAGGTCGTACGCGAACTTGCGGCGCCCGATCACCCCGGCCACGACCGCGCCGGACGCCACGCCCACGCGGACCTGCATCGGCTCGCCGGTCGGCCAGCGCAGCCCGTCCATGTGCCGGACGATCCCGAGCGCCATCTCGGCCGCAGCCTCCGCGTGGTCCAGCCGGGGCTCGGGCGCGCCGGCGACCGCCATGTACGCGTCGCCGACGGTCTTGATCTTCTCAAGGCCCAGGCGGTCGGCCATGCCGTCGAACGCCGTGAACACGTCGTCGAGCACGACGACGAGCTCGTTCGGCGGGATCCGGCCGGCGCGCTCGGTGAAGCCGACCAGGTCGGCGAACAGGACCGTGACGTCGGGGAGCGCGTCGGCGATGGATCCGGCCTTCGGGGAGCCGTCGCGCGCCTTCAGCCGTTCGACGATCGCCCGCGGCATCGTGTTGCGCAGCAACGCGTCCGAGCGCCGACGCTCGGTGTCCAGCTGGCGCTCGCGCAGGAACAGGAGGCGGCCGTAGCGCTCCAGCCCGTACGCGGCCGACATCCCGACGACCGCGAACACCAGGAAGAAGAACTGCGCGTACAACACGTCCTGCGGCCTGTCGTCCGCGAGGAACACCATGACGACGGTGTGCGTGACGATCGTCGCGGCCCCGACGACGGTGGCGTAGACGAAGGGCTCGCGGCTCAGCATGTACGTGAACGCGAGCACCACGAGGATCCCTGCCCAGCTCCAGAACGCCGGCGCCGACGGCACGAGGATGTGGTGGAGCGACCACGCCGCCCCGCTCGCGAAGAGCAGGACGGCCATCGCCATCTGCCAGTGGTCCGGGTACCACCGCGTGTACGTGAGCGCGAGTCCGATCGCGATCACGGGGATCCCGATCCCGTAGCGGAGCACCGCATCCATCACCGCGTCGTCGCCCTCGAGCACGCGCTGGGCGAGCGGTCCGAACAGCGCCCACGCGATCATCCCGAGCACGTGCGCGAACCGGATGTACGGCAGGACGTCGCGGACGTGCGCCTCCTGGTAGCGCCGCTCCATACGGTCCTCGACGAAGCGCAGTGAGAGCGGGCGCATCTCGGGCGCCTGCTCCAGGAAGTTGCGGAGCACGGGCAGGCTGCGCAGACGGCGCGCGCGGGCGGGTCGGTCCATGGCGGCGGACATGGTCCCACACGGGATCGCGGGATGCCGGTGGCTCAGCCGGCGGGCTGCACGACGACCGTCAGTTCGAAGGGGTCGCCGGCCGTCTCGCCCGAGAAGCTCCGCATGTACGTAAGCGCGAGGCTCGTCGTGCCCTCGGCCATGGCGCGGAAGCGCCAGACCTCCTCGCCGCCGGCGCCGACCAGATCGGTCTCGGGCTCGACGTACTCGGAGCCGACGAGCTCGAGGACCTCGCTCGCGGGCTCGGAGGTGAGCTCCCAGGCGAACCCGGTCGTGGCGTTCGACTCGAGCGTGATGACGATCCGGTCGTCCGGCCGGACCGAGAGCGTCCCACCCGCGTCGTCGGCGACGAGGTCGAAGGTGCGGGGGTCCCCACCCGTCTCGGCGTCGGAGCCGCAGGAGGGGAGGGCGAGCGTCGCGAGGACGAGCAGCGACCCGGCGACGCGGTGGACGGTGAGGGGTGTCATGCGGGCCTCCTTCCCTCGGCCGGTTGACGCTCGGGCCGGTCGGCGTGTTCCAGCCTACGGCCTGGTGCCCGCGGTTCCTGCCGTGGAGCGTCTGGGCGAGGTCAGCTCCGAGGCCCGGTGCGCTCGGGACGCGAGACGACGTGCGAGACGGGCAGCCCGAAGGCAGCCTCGACCCTGCTCGGGAGATCCATCCTCAGCCAACGTGAGGCCCCCGCGGGAAGGGTCGAGAGGATGATCTCGTCGAACGGTTCCTCGCGGAGCGCGTCTCCGATCGCGAGCAGCGGGCGCGCGTCCCCCACCATCCCGTCGACATCGGCCCCGAGCGCCCTGAACCATCCCAGCGCCCGGTCGAGCCGCTCCCGCGCGATCGCGCGCGCGTCCCCCTCGACCCAGGTCAGGTGCTCCCTCGGCGGGGTCGCCGGCACGACGATGTGGAAGGCGCACGGCCCGGCGGCCAGGCACTCCCGCACCTTGCGCTCGAGCTGCCCCGCGGCGAGGGTCTGGTTCGCGACGACCAGGTATCGGCGCATCGGTCTTCCCCCGTACGGTTCGCCTGGTTTGGTCTACGGATGGGGGGCCCCGTCGGTTCGCCGTCCATCGGGCCTTGTGGTCACGAGACCGACCCGAGAGCGATCCATCGGCGGGGGCAAGGCCTTGTCCCGATGTCCCTCGGCTCCTACTCTTCCGGTATGGGCCTGGGAGGGATGCCCGGACGGCTCGACCCGAACTCCCTCGACCTGGACCGCTCGCTCCGCGACCGTCTGTCGAGGTACGCGGTCGAGCGCCGGGATGCGAGCGGCGACTGGACCCGGGTCGGCCTCTTCGGATCTGCGAGAGACGCCGCCGATGACATCGATGTCCTGGTCGCCATGCACGGCGGTCCACCGAGCGACTATCGGATCTCACGCGTTGGCTTGAAGACGTGGATCAGCGTCCTCGGCTGGGTCACGTTCGTGGTCATGGTCGCGGGCACGGTAACGGCGTGGATCGTTCTCGCGATCGATTGAAGTGGCCGGGGACGAGGCCGAGCGGCGAGTCGCTCAGCGAGCCTCGACCACGGCGATGATGTGCGTGCCGCCATCGATCGCCCCGGGCTCGGCGCACGAGGCGACCTCCCACGCGAGGAACCGCTCCCACATCGCGGGGGCGTCCCTGATCCAGCGCTCGCACGTCTCGTCGTTCCCGATCGAGAGGAAGTTCGCGGCGGACGCGACGACGAGGTCGCATGGATGGCGCTCGAGCAACCCACGCAGCTCCGTCCACGTGTAGAGGTGCAGCGGCCCGAGGGTCGAGTGGTTGTCTGGCAGGTAGCCGGTCTCGACGATGTCCTGCATCTCCTGCAGTCCGTACTGCTCGATCTCCTCTGCGGCCGTGGCCAGGAACGCTTGCAGTGTGCCGAGCTTCGACATGACGCCGAGCAGCACGTGCCCTCCCGCCCTCGTCACGCGGAGCAGCTCGTCGAGGGCGCGATCCGCCCCGTCGAGCACCCAGCTCAGCGGACCGCCGTAGCACACGGTTGCCTCGAAGGCCCGGTCCTCGAGCCCTGACAGGTCGAGCACGTCTGCGAGGATGCGCTCCTCGACCGCTCCCTCGAGACCCGCCTCCGCGAGGTGCTCCTCGTTCAACCGGAGCTGCTCGGGCGAGATGTCCACCACGGTGACACGTGCGCCCAGCCGCACGAGCTCGATCGTGAAGCGCCCGGGTCCCGCACCGACCTCCAGCACCCGATCACCGGGCCGCACGAACCGACGGAGGTAGTGGCGGTGGACGTGGAAGCTCACGCGAGCGAACGGGCTCGTCTCGTGGCGAGACCACTCCGCGTCGGCGTACTCGTCGAAGACCCTCGCGATGGTCTCGCGGTCGAACGGTTGAGCCATCGACGCACGATACCTCTAGGAGATACCGGCTCCGGCCTGTCCCTCGGCGTAGTCGATCAGGTCGAGCTCGCCGGGTGAACGGCCCTCGGCGGTGAGCAGCGCCGCCGCCTCCGCTCGGTGCTGCGTTCCGTGATTCACGACGTGCACGAGCATCTGCCACACGGGCACACCTTCGTGCGCGTATCCGACGAAGCCGTCGGTCACGGTCGGCAGCCAGGCATCGACGGCCGCCCATTCGGCATCCCATCGTTCGCGAAGGTCGTCGATCGTCGGCAGCGACTCGAGCTCGGGCTCGGGGGACTCGCCGGTGTCGTGGAATGCGTGGCGCCAGCGCTGCGACGCGCCCAGGTGGTGGACGAGGATCGCACCCAGACCCCGTTCACCGACGACCTGCGTCCGCTCCCACACGGCCGGGTCTACGCCGTCGAGGGCCGCCAGCACACGACGGGTCGCCCAGCGGTCGTAGGCGAACAGGAAACGGACTTCGTCGGCCTGCATCGGTGTGCCTCCCACTGCGAGTCCAGCCGCGTTCGAGGTGTCGCGGACGATACCAAACGCCCACCCAGGACATGTCCGCTGCGTGAGGGTGGCAGAGCATCGGCGCGTACAACGTTTGCGATCTGGCGGCCCAACCGTGGCTCTCGTCTTGTGGAAGAGGAACGCGGATCGCCGACCACTGAAGCAGCGTTCCCAGGAACCGAAAGGTGCCGAGCGATGTAGGAAGGGTCGAGGAGCCACGGAGTGATCGCGATGAGGACGATCATCGCTGGGTTGATCAGCGTCTCGATGGTGTCCGCCTGCGCGGGTGTCGGCGCGCGGGGGGATAGCCCGACCCCAGACTCGTCCGTCGCCCGAACACCTGTCCGGTGACCGTTCCCCCACAGCCTGGCCTCGTGCCGCCGGATCCGTATCCGCCTGAGCCGCCGCTCGAGCAAGTCTGGTATGGAACCCCCGAACTGTGGACCATCCTCGATCCGAGCGGCGCCGTATGGAGGGGTCTAGAGGTTGGAGAAGGCCCCCACGCTATCGGCGACAAGACCCTGTGGTTCAGCGAGAGCTTCTCGACCGCGAAGGGCGAGGACTTCTCCGGCGATGCGGACATCACCGTGATCGCCGTGCAACTCGACGGGTCCGCTCCCGCGGTGGTTGAGGAAGGCGGGGTCCCATCCTTCGATCGCGACATCGGGAACTTCATGCTCGTTGGCCTCGGGCTCCCAGAGCCAGGGTGCTGGGAGGTCACCGCGCGCTACCGAGCAGCCGAACTCACATACGTCGCGCTCGTCGAGGGCTGAATACGGCACCGTCTCGATCCGCCCAGCTCGCTCCCTGAGCGAAGACCGAGGCTCACGCAGGCTGCGCGCGTGGGGCGTATGTTCCTTTCCTCCTGGCGGACCTCCGCGCCCGTACCCTCCAGCCATCTCGATGGAACACTCGGTGCCGTTCTCCCGTCGGTACGTCATGTACTCGAAGGGAGCGGCATGGGCGACCATGCTCATCTCGGCCACGCTCCTCAGCGGAGTGCTGTCGAGCACGACACGCCCGGTCACGGCGTCAGCGGCCCTTCTCCCTGTCCCGGACTGCACCGTGATGGGGACCAGCGGGATCGACCGACCACTGGAGGGGACGGATGGCGATGACGTCATATGCGGACTCGGTGGAGCGGACAAGATCAAGGGCGGCGGGGGCGATGACATCATCTACGGCGGTCCCGGAAGAGACCTGATCTACGGGCACGCTGGGGATGACATCATCTTCGGCGGTTCCGGGGGCGATGAGCTGCGCGGCGGGCGGGGCACCGATCGAGTGCGCGGCGGACGGGGGAAGGACCTTGTCGGTCTGCGCGAGGGCTCGGACAAGGGCTGGGGCGGACCCGGCCGAGACGGTATCGCGGCGATCCAGGGCTCCGACGTGCTGAAGGGCGGCAAGGGAGAGGATTTCCTTTGCGCCCGTGATGAGATGCCGAACGACACGCTTCTCGGCGGGCCGGGTCGCGATCGCTTCTACAAGGACATCGGCGACGTCAGTCGATTGGTGGAGAGGCGATCCTCGGTACCAGCCTGCGGCTAGCCTCACACCTCGCACCTTCTCGAGCCGCGGACAACGTCCGTAGACCGTTGACCTTCGGGATCCCTCTGGCGCTCTCGGATGCGCCCTGCGAAGCTTGCGAGCGTGAGCGCGACCGGCCCAAGACCGCCACGTGACCACGGCGTCGTGATCTCCCGCTTCATCAACGCGTGTTCGGCCGACGATCGGATCGTTGCGGCGCTCCTCCACGGATCACACGCCAGACGCGAGACCGACGAGTACTCGGACCTCGATCTTTGTGTGATCACGGCGGACGATGCCTTCGACAACGTCATGGCCGAGCGAACGGAGCTCGTCCGTCAGCTCGGCGAGCCTGTGTTCATCGAAGACTTCGGCCAGCAAAGGATCCTGTTCTTCATCCTGGCCGACGGCACGGAGTGCGAGCTCTTCGTCGGCCGTGAAGGCGCGCTCGAAGAGATCGACATCGGGCCGTTCCAAACGCTCCTTGACAAACGTGGGACCCTGACCGGCGCTGAGTTCCCGTTCGCGCAGCCGGATCCGGAGGAGCAGGGCGAACGGCTTCGCGAGATCCTGAACTGGTTCTGGCACGACCTCTCGCACTTCATCGCCGCACTCGGACGGGGGGACCACTGGTGGGCATACGGGCAGCTCGAGGCGTTGCGTAGGTACTGCGTGAACCTCGTACGGATCGACCACAGCGTCGAGGCGCAGGAAGAGGCCTACGAGAAGCTGGCGAAGGCGGTCCCTGTCTCGGAGCTGTCGGCGCTGCAGATGACCTTCTGTCCGATGGAGCGAGACGCGATGCTCCGAGCCGCTTTGGACATCGTGAGCTTCTTCCGAGAGCGCGGGCCTCGGGTAGCGGCAAACCACGCACTGGCGTATCCCGCCGAGCTCGAGCGGCTGATGTCGGACCGTCTCGATGAGCTTGCCGACGAGTCGAGCTGACGAAGGACGCGCTGCGACCTCTGTCAACCGCCGATGAGCCAACCTGAGAGTCTCCCGGCTCACTACCTGGAGAGGCGTGACTGACGTCAACGCGTGTGACGATACTCGCAACGATCTTCTCGATCCGCCGAAGACGCACCATCTCCGTACGCCGCTCGACCGCCTGAGGTTTGTGGCAACGCAGAATGGTTCGATGAGACGGATCACGGTGATCCTGATCGCCACGTTCGTGGCAGCTGCGGGTGTCGTCTGGTGGCTTGCCCGAAACGGTGAGCAGACCGCTCCCGACTACGTCGGACAGGCCTCGCTAGATGCCGCAACGTGGGCCAACCACAGCGATGCTACGGTCGGCTGGTCGTTGCGATATCCGGGCCGGTGGCACCTTCAAGTCGTCGAGCCCTCCGATGACATGTGCCAAGGCCCGTCGGTCCTCGTGACGAACTTCGATGCCGATCTCCATCATCCCGACCTTGGTCCTGGCTCCTGTACGGGAGCCTGGGATATGCGCAACCTGCGCACGGACTTCGTGGTCGTGGAGATCGAGGTTCCTGCGGACGTGCCGCCTGGTCCTGAGATCAGCCAGCGGACGACGCCGTTGTCGCTCGAAGACGCGCTCCAAGGCTCCCGCATGGCGCGCTTCGGCGTGGCGAAGGGTATCTACATCCCGGTCTTCATCGATGAGGGCCACCAGTACATCGTGCGCGTTTGGACCGGGCCGGATGCGACCTCCCAGGACTACAGGATCGCCGATGGCATCGTCGGCTCCATGCGATTCGACGCTGGCACGTAGGCCGGACACCATCCCTATCCGCGGATGACGTTCCTTGTGCTTAGACCGAACTAGCAACTAACGTCCAGCCGTGATCCTGACGCTCGTCGTACCTGATCCGCCGCCTACTCGAGAGCACCCGGGGAGAGCCGCTGATCGCGATTCCCCGAACGCGCAGGCGCTCGTCAGTGCCGCGAACGCTCTCATCAGGGCGCACCCCGGTGTCTTCCCTCTGGTGTTCAGTCGTATCGACGTCGTGTTCGGCAAGACGCTCCCGGACGTGGACCCTCTCGGGTACCAACCGGACCACCCGATCTACGAGGTCCTACAGGACGTCGGCCTTGTGATGGAGCCCGAGGGGTGGTCCAACAGGAACGAGCAGGACCCGTCTGCAGACTTCTACGTGGTGACCTTTACCCTCGAGGACGTCCCGTAGGGCCAATCGCAGGGCTGGCTTCGATCCTGCGTCGGCGCTAACGCACCATCCCGATCCGCGGACAACGTTCCTTAGCCGTACACCTGAAGACGGATGACGAGCGGCCCATCTGTCATCATGCGGGTATGTGGTTCCTGATTGTCGCCGCAGCGTTCCTCGTGGGCTACGGCCTCGGACGCCGTGAGGCGCTGGTGCGTCACTTCGAGTCCGTTTGGCGGAACGAGAACCGACAGGTCATCGAGGACATCAAGGCGGGGAGAATCGGTCGACCGGACAGACCGAGCGGGTCGTCCCAAACGCCCGAGTAGGATTCCTGCTCCGCCGAGCGGAACCCTCGCGTCATGGAGGGTAGCCGCGAAGCGCAAGCCCAGCGACGCCCCTCGTGCCTACGGTACCAACCCCCTTCGCGATCCGCGGACAACGTTCCATAAACGTAGACCGGCAGCCGCGCCATCGCGGCGTTACGGTTTGGGGATGGACCCCAAGGACATCGTTCGTTCCGGATACAACAAGGCGTCAGTCGCGTACCGGTCTGATGATGCGATGAACGAGGACTACGCAGACTGGTTGCGCGACCTCGCCGGTCGGCTGCACGAGGGAGCCAGCATCCTTGATCTCGGTTGCGGCTGCGGGCTACCGGCTGCTCGGTGGCTTTCGGATCGCGGATTCCGGGTCCTTGGCATCGACATCTCGCCGGTGCAGATCGCCCGTGCTCGTGACCTGGTCCCCGACGCCGAGTTTGTCTGCGAAGACATGACGCAGGTCGAGATTCCAGTCGGCTCCGTGGATGCCATCGTCTGCTTGTACGCGATCATCCACGTACCGCTCGATGAGCAGCCATCCGTGATTCGGGCGATGCCCCGTTGGCTCCGCTCGGGCGGATGGCTACTCATCACCGTGGGAAACGATGCATGGACCGGAACGGAAGAGAACTGGTGTGATGTACCCGGCGCGCTCATGTATTGGTCGCACGAGGGTAGCAAGACGTATTTGGCGTGGATGAGGACGGCGGGCTTCGACATCGAGTGGCAGCGTTTCGTTCCCGAGGGTGACGGCGGTCACGTACTGATTCTGGCGCGGACCTCAGGGTAGGCGGCTGCTCACACCTTCCAATCCGCCGAGAAGGAGCCATATCCGTAGGCTCGCGACATCCATAGACCCAGGCAACGATGCTCAGTACGACGTCAACCGGTTGCGTGGCGTATGGTGACCGCAGGATGGGAACTGATCCGCAGCAGCTATTCGGCGCGGGCCTCGGCATCGAGAATGCTGAGCGCGTGCGTGTCGCACCTGCCGTTCTACTCGAGAGACGGCATGCGGATGGACACCGGTGGGTCCAGATCCGTCGCTTCCCGGCGAGGGCAGACGCAGAGGCATCGCTTGAGGAACTCGTTCGGAAGGGCGGCGAGGACCGGGACATGTTCCGTATCCGCAAGGTGGGCTAGAAGGCGAGGCACCTTCGCGACGCCGAACCGAGACCCGTTCGCCTGCGGACTACCACCCTCGTAGAGGCCGACAAACTCCACGTAGACCTGGGCTGCCGACGTGTCCTCCACAGGCGTGCGGGGCATGCGGTGGGGGTACGGACTGGTCAGCGACCATCCACGAAGGAGCTACCGATGGAGCCAGAGCAGGCTGAGGAGCAGATCAGGGACCTGCGGAAGGCGCGGGACCGCGGTATGGGGGAGGAGGGGCGTACCAAGGAAGAGCAGGACCGCGCGATGATGGGCGATGCAGCGCCGGCGGAGGGGCGTCCCGAGCCCGGCGCCGAGGAGGCCGACGCGACGAGGTCGGAGGAGGATGAGCAGCCGGAGCGCTGATCGAGGCCGAGCGTTCGTCGGCACGAGCGGGTGGCAGTACCGCGACTGGCGCGGGCGGTTCTACCCGGAGGGCCTGTCGACGGTGCGGTGGCTCGAGCACTACGCGGCGCACTTCCGGACGGTCGAGGTGAACAACTCCTTCTACCGCCTGCCGCGGCGCGAGACCGTCGAGCGGTGGGCGGCGACCGTTCCCGAGGGCTTCCTCCTCACGATGAAGGCGAGCCGGTACGTTACGCACATCCGTAGGCTGCGCGATCCGGAGGAGCCGCTCGCTCGGATGCTCCAGGTGTTCGAGGGCGCCGGCCCGAAGCTCGGACCCGTGCTGTTCCAACTGCCGCCGAACTTCGAGGCGGACGTGCCGCTCCTCGAGGCGTTCGTCAAGGCGATCCCCGCCAGGATCCGCGCCGCGTTCGAGTTCCGACACCCGTCGTGGTTCATGCCCGAGGTGTTCCAGGTGCTCGACCGCTCGGGCCTCGCCCTCGTGCACGCCGATCGCCCGGGCACGCGCGTCGACGAGCTCCCGACCGCCGGGGGTTGGGCGTACCTTCGGTTCCACCAGGGCGGGCGGTCTCGACCGGGGTACGCGCGGCGGAAGCTGCGGGCGTACGCGGACCGCGTGGCCGAGCTCGGTGACGCGGAGGTCTTCGTCTACTTCAACAACGACACGGGCGGCGCCGCCGTCCGCGACGCGACGACCTTCATGGAGCTGCTCGAGGGCCGGGACGTCGCGGTCGCGGCCTGAACGACCTCAGCGGTCGAGCGCGGCGAGGGTCTCGGCCAGGTCCCGGATCGAGCGCTCGGCGATCGGCGAGACCACCAGGATCGCCTCGTCCGCGCCGGCCTCGGCCATCGAACGCAGTCGGTCGGCGATCGCCTCGGCCGAGCCCTCGAGCGGCGGGCAGCCCTCCGGGATCGGCCGCTCGTCGGCGGACCGGTCCAGGACGACCAGGCAGCACGCGCTCCGCTCGATCTCGGCCGGGTCGCGGCCGGCGCGCTCGGCGGCGGCGGTGACCTTCGCGCTCTCGGCCGCGAAGCCCTCGGGCGTGTTGCCGTACAGGTCGAACCACGTGTTCCACGCGTCCACGTGCGGGAGTGCGATAGCCATCATGCGCTCGCCCGTGCTGCCGAGCATCAGCGGCACGCGACGTGCCGGCCGTGGGAGCACCACGACGTCGTCCACCCTGTGGTACCGGCCGTGGAGCGTCACCCGCTCGCCGGCGAGGAGGCGCCGGACGCTCTCGAAGGCCTCGGCGAAGCGCTCGACGCGGTGATCGAACGGGAAGCCGAACGCGCGGAACTCGACCTCGTTCCACCCGGCGCCGATCCCGAGCACCAGCCGCCCGCCCGAGACCTCGTCCACCGTCGCGGCAAGCTTGGCGAGCATCGCCGGCGCGTGGAACGCGGCGCTCGCGACGAGGGGCCCGAGCGTGACGCGCTCGGTCACGGCGGCGAGGGCGGCGAGCATCGTCCATGCCTCCCAGGGCCCGCGCTCGGAGCGGCGATCGTCGCGATACAGGAGGTGGTCGCCCATCCACACCGAGTCGAAGCCGACCTCCTCGGCGGCTCGGGCCATGGCCAGGTACTCGGGCCAGCGAACCTCGCGCTCGACCTCGGGGAGCTGGATCCCGACGCGCAGCGGGCGTGTCATCGCGCCGGAGTCTAGTGGTCCGTGACGCCCGCCCCGCGGTCCGGCGCGGGTAGGCTTCCGCCGTGCCCGACCCGGTCGCCCGTTCGTTCGCCGACGCGAAGCCGCTGTCGTTCTGGCTCGACGATCCGAGCCGCCCCGACGCGCTGCCGACGTTCTCCGGCGAGGCGAGGGCGGACCTGGCGGTCGTGGGCGGTGGCTTCATGGGCCTGTGGGCCGCGATCGAGGCGAAGGAGCTCGACCCCGGGCGCGACGTCCTGCTGCTCGAGGGCGGTCGCGTCGGCTGGGCGGCGAGCGGTCGCAACGGGGGGTTCCTGTCGTACTCGCTCACGCACTCGCTCGAGAACGGCGTGCGGCGCTTCCCGGACGAGATCGACGAGCTCGAGCGCCAGGGGATGGAGACGTACCGGGGGTTGGTCGACGCCGTCGAGCAGTACGGCATCGACGCCGAGCTGCAGCCGACGGCGATGGTGCTCCTCGCGCGACGCCCGCACGAGGCCGAGTGGTTCCCCCAGGCGGTGCGACGCTCCGCGCGCTTCGGCTACCCCGTCGAGGTGCTCGACCACGCCGCGACGCAGGCGATCCTGCGCTCGCCCGTGTACATCGGGGGGCTGCGGATCGGCGGCGACGGTCACGCGCTCGTGCACCCGGCGAAGCTCGCGTGGGGGCTCCGCGACGCGGCGCTCGGCCTGGGCGTGCGGATCCACGAGCGCTCGCCGGTCCGGGCGATCGAGCGCGAGGGCGCGGGCGTCCGCCTGTGGACCGAGCGCGGGTCGGCCCTGGCCGAGCGCGCGATCCTGGCGACGAACGCGTTCCCGCCGCTCCTGCGACGGCTCCGCAGCTTCGTCGTGCCGGTCTACGACCACGTCCTGATGACGGAGCCGCTCTCGGCCGAGCAGATGCGTGCGATCGGATGGGCGGGCCGCGAGGGCCTGGGCGACGCCGCGAACCAGTTCCATTACTTCCGCCTGTCCGCCGACGACCGGATCCTGTGGGGCGGGTACGACGCGACGTACCACTTCGGCAACGGCGTCCGCCGGCGGTTCGAGCTGGACGACGAGGTCCACACCCGGCTCGCGCGCCACTTCTTCGAGACGTTCCCCGCGCTCGAGGGCGTCCGGTTCACGCACCGCTGGGGCGGCGTGATCGACACGTGCAGCCGGTTCTCGGTGTTCTTCGGTAGCGCGCTCGGCGGGCGGGTCGCGTACGCGGCCGGCTACACAGGCCTCGGCGTCGGCGCCACGCGGTTCGGCGCTCGGACGGCGCTCGACCTGGTGGACGGGCTCGAGACCGAGCGCACCGCCCTGCGGATGGTCCGATCGAAGCCGGTGCCGTTCCCGCCCGAGCCCGCGCGATCGCTCGGCATCGGCGCGACGGTCCGGGCCTACGAGCGGCTCGACCGGACGGGCGAGGAGGGCGCGTGGCTGCGGCTGCTCGACCGGCTCGGGCTCGGGTTCCAGAGCTGAGGGGTAGGGTGCAACCATGTCCGAGGACAGGTACACGCTCGCGCTCATCGCGCACGACGGCAAGAAGGACGACCTCCTGCGCTTCGCCAAGGAGCACCTGCAGCTGCTGGGGCGGCTGGACCTGGTCGCCACGGCCACGACCGGCTCGCTGCTCGCGTCGCAGCTCGACCTGCAGATCCGGCGCGTGGCGAGCGGACCGCAGGGCGGCGACCTCGAGATCGGCGCGATGATCGTCCACGGCGACGTCGACGCGGTGGTGTTCTTCCGCGACCCGCTCACCGCGCACCCGCACGAGCCGGACATCCAGGCCGTGATGAAGGTGTGCGACGTGCACGACGTGCCGATCGCGACGAACCGCGCCTCGGCCGAGATCCTCCTCGACCGCGTCGCCGAGCTGGCCGGCTGACTCAGCCGGCGGCGATCAGCACGACGCCGGCGAGCGCGCCGACGACGCCGGCCATCTGGAGCGGGGTCAGGCGCTCGTGGAGCACGAACCGCGCGAGCAGCACCGTGGCCACCGGGTAGAGCGAGCCGAGCACCGACGTGAGGACGAGCAGGCCCCCGGCGTCGGCGGCGTACGCGAAGGCGAGGTTCCCTCCGTTGTCGATCAGCCCGACCGAGATCAGGCGCCCGGTCTCGACGGGCCGCATCCGCAACGAGGGGCGGGTGACGAGGAACACGATCGCGAACAGCGTGATCGCGGTGACGCGCAGCATGAGCGGCCCCCACGTCGGATCGACGCGGCCGGCCTCGTCGAGGAGCAGGACCACCGTCCCGAGCGTGACCGCGACGACGAGCGCGAGGCCGAGGCCCGCGGTCGTGCGCTCGCCCCGGTCGTCGCGGGACGTGGCCGCGAGCGCGATCCCCGCGACGGCGAGCGCGATGCCGGCGTACTGGATCGCGCTCGGACGCTCGCCCCGCAGGAGCCCCCACACCAGCGGCACGACGCCCGAGAGCGCGGCGGTCGGGGCGACGATGCTCATCCGGCCGATCGCGAGCGCTCGGTAGAGCGCGGTCAGGCCGACGGCCCCGAGCACGCCGGCGGCGACGCCCAGGACGACCGCGTCGGCGTCGCTCGGACCCTCGCCGCGCACGAGCGCGACGGTGCCGAGCAGCACCAACCCGGCCGCCTGCGAGACGAGCGAGACGGTGACGAGCGGCAGCGTGCGCGCGGACAGGCCCCCGAGGAAGTCCGCCGTCCCCCAGGCCATGCCGGAGCCGAAAGCGAGGACGAGCGGCAGCATCGTCGGCAGGCTAGCCGCTGGTGCGGGCGGGCGACGCTCCCGGGGTCATCGGTGGTGCCGGCGAGGGTCGCGGGCGCCCCTCGCCGGACCTCCGCCGGACTCAGCGCTCGCGGCCGTGACCGCCTGGACGGGTGGGTGCATGATGGAGCGGACCGATGCACGAGCTCGCGGGCCGTCCGACCGCTCTGTGGCACCCGCTCCCGGACGGGCGCGTGCGCTGCGACGTGTGCCCGCGCGCGTGCGCGCTGCACGAGGGCCAGCGGGGCTTCTGCTTCGTCCGGGCGCGCGTCGGGGACCAGGTCGTCCTCACCACGTACGGGCGCTCGAGCGGGTTCTGCGTCGACCCGATCGAGAAGAAGCCGCTGAACCACTTCCTGCCAGGGACGGCCGTGCTGTCGTTCGGGACGGCCGGCTGCAACCTGGGCTGCCGGTTCTGCCAGAACTGGGACATCTCCAAGTCTCGCGAGACCGACACGCTGGCAGACGCCGCGACGCCGGAGGCGATCGCCGAGGCGGCGGTGCGGACGGGCTGCCGGAGCGTCGCGTTCACCTACAACGACCCGGTGATCTTCCTCGAGTACGCGGTCGACGTGGCGGCCGCGTGCCGCGAGCGCGGGATCCGCACGGTCGCGGTCACGGCCGGGTACGCGACCCCCCAGGGGCGGCAGGCGCTCCTGCCGCACGTGGACGCGGCGAACATCGACCTGAAGGCGTTCACCGAGGACTTCTACCGGCGCGTCTGCCTGGGCGCGCTCGCCCCGGTGCTCGAGACGATCGAGTACGCGGTGCGCGAGACCTCGGTGTGGGTGGAGCTCACGACGCTGCTGATCCCGGGGCTGAACGACTCGAGCGACGAGATCGACGGGATGACGCGCTGGGCGGTCGAGCGTCTCGGCCCCGACGTGCCGATGCACTTCACCGCCTTCCACCCGGACTGGAAGATGCGCGACCGACCGCCGACGCCGCCGTCCACGCTCTCTCGCGCGAGGGCGATCGCGACGGCGAACGGCGTCCGGTACGCGTACACGGGAAACGTCTCCGACGTCGAGGGGCAGAGCACGCGCTGCCCTTCGTGCGGCGCGCTCCTGATCGAGCGCGACGGGTACGAGCTGGGCGCGTGGACGCTCGACCCCGGCGGCCGATGCGCGCGCTGCGGCGAGGCGATCCCGGGTGTGTTCGAGGCCGAGCCGGGCGCGTGGGGCTCGCGCCGGGTGCCGGTGCGGATCGGGGTGGGCCGATGACCGCCGGACGCACGGCCACCGAGCGGCCGCCCGCCGTCGCCGGCGCGTTCTATCCCGCCGACCCCGACGAGCTGGCGGCGGACGTCGACCGGCTGCTGGCCGGCGCCCGGCCTGCCGAGGCCGTGGGCGAGCCGCTCGCGCTGGTCGTCCCGCACGCCGGGTACGTGTACTCGGGTCCCGTGGCGGCGACGGCCTACGCCCTCCTGGGGAACCGAGCGATCGCGCGGGTGGCGCTGCTCGGTCCGGCCCACTTCGTGCCGCTCGTGGGCGCCGCGGTCACGGCGGCCGACGGCTGGCGCACGCCGCTCGGGGTCGTCTCGATCGACCCGGCGCTCCGCGAGACCGCCGCGGCCGCGGGGGCGGTCGTGGACGAGCGGGCGCACGAGCCCGAGCACGCGATCGAGGTCCAGCTGCCGTTCCTCCAGCGAGCCCTCGGCGCGGGGTTCCAGGCGCTGCCGATCGCGGTCGGGGTCTCGGAGGCCGCGGCCGTCGCCGACCTGATCGCCGCGCTCCTGCCGTACGCGCTCGTCGTCGTCAGCACCGACCTCAGCCACTACCTGGACGACGCGACCGCGAGGACGCTGGACCGGCGGACCGCCGACGCGGTCCTGGCGCGCGAGCCGGAGCGGATCGGGCGCGACGACGCGTGCGGCTCGTTCGCGCTGCGCGGCCTCGTCGAGCTCGCACGGCGCGACGACCTCCTCGTGCGGCTCCTGGACCTGCGGACCTCGGCCGACACGGCCGGCGAACCGTGGCGCGTGGTCGGGTACGGCGCGTTCGCGGTCGAGCGCGGGGGCTGACCGAGCGCGTCAGGCGGCGGGACGGAGCGTCTGCGCGATCGTCGCGATCTGCGAGGGACCGATCCCGCAGCAGCCGCCGATCAGGCGGGCGCCGGCGTCGCGCCACTCGGCCGGGCGCAGCGGCGCTCGGGCGTCCTGCCGTGGCGGGTCCACCCACGCCTTGCGGACGGCGTCCCAGAACGCGCCGCGGTTCGGGTAGGCCACGACCGGTTTGGCGGTCGTCGCGGCGGCGATCCGCACCAGGCCCTCGGCGTGCGTGGGGGCCGTGCAGTTCAGTCCGACGGCGACGACGCTCGGCGCGGCCTCCGCGACGCGGATCGCCTCCTCGAACGGCGTGCCGTCGCAGATCTGCGCGGCGTTGCGACAGCTGAAGCTCACCCACGCGGGGACGTCGGGCACCCGCTCGAGCGCGCGGACGAGCGCTCGGGCCTCGACGATCGAGGGGATGGTCTCGCACGCGAGGAGGTCGGGTCCGGCCGCCGCGAGCGCCTCCAGACGCGGGACGTGGAACTCGACGAGCTCGTCCTCCTCCTTGTCGTAGTCGCCGGTGAACTCGGCGCCGTTGCCGAGCACCGCGCCGTACGGGCCGACCGAGGCGGCGACGAGCGGGAACGGGCGGCCGTTCGGCGCGCGCCCGTGCCACCAGGCGGCGCGCGCCTCCTGCGCGACCTCGACGCTCCTGCGGAGCAGCCCCTCGGCGGTGTCGTGGTCGAACCCGCGGGCGGCGAACCCCTCGAAGCTGGCCTGGAAGCTGGCCGAGATCGCGACGTCGGCGCCGGCGTCGAAGTACGCCGCGTGGACCTCGCGGATCCGCCCGGGGTCCTCGACGAGGACCTTCGCCGACCACAGCGGGTCGCGCAGGTCGGCCCCCCGGGCCTCGAGCTCGGTCCCGAGGCCGCCGTCGAGGATCACGCTCCCGTGTCGTTCGAGGATCGGTCCGAAGGGGTCGCCGGTCACGGCGCCCAGGGTACCCTCGGGACGTGACCGTGTACGACCTGGACCTGGACGGGCTGACCGAGCGCCTCCTCGCGTGGGGCGAGCCCGCGTACCGCGCCCGCCAGGTCTACGCGCAGCTGTGGCGGCGGAGCGCCACCTACGACGAGATGAGCGACGTCTCGCCGAAGCTGCACGAGCGCCTCGAGGCCGAGCTCCCGCTCGAGGTCGAGCTCCTCGACGAGCGAACGGCGGATCGGGGCGCGACGCGCAAGGTCCTGCTGCGGCTCGGCGGGCGCCACGTGATCGAGACGGTGCTCATGGGGTACCGCGACCGCGTGACGGCGTGCGTGTCGTCGCAGTCCGGGTGCGCGATGGACTGCTCGTTCTGCGCGACCGGGCAGATGGGGCTCATGAACAACCTGTCGGCCGGCGAGATCGCGGCGCAGGTCGTCTGGGCGCGCCGGGCCGCGGCCCGCCTGCCGGCGTCGACGCCGCAGCGCATCACGAACGTCGTCTTCATGGGGATGGGGGAGCCGTTCGCGAACGAGCGCCCGGTGCTCGGCGCGCTCGCGCGACTCACGGACCCGCGCGGGATGCGCCTCGGCTCTCGGCACATCACGATCTCGACCGTTGGCGTCGTGCCGGGCATCCGGCGGCTCCCGGACACCAACGACCAGGTCCGCCTGGCCGTGAGCCTCCACGCGGCCGACGACGAGCTGCGCGACGAGCTGGTCCCCGCGAACCGCCTGTGGCCGCTCGGCACGCTGATCGATGCGATCGCGGGGTGGCGAGAGCGCACGCATCACCGCCCGTCGATCGAGTGGGCGATGATCGACGGCGTGAACGACACCGAGGACCAGGCGCGGAAGCTCGCGCCGATCGCGTTCGGGCTGCACGCGCACGTGAACCTCATCCCGCTGAACCCGACGCCGGGCTCGACGGCACGCCCGAGCATGCCGGACCGGATCCGCGCGTTCGCGCACGTCCTCGAGCGCGCGGGCGTGAACGTCACCGTCCGCGACACCCGGGGGCGAGGGATCGAGGCGGCGTGCGGCCAGCTCCGCTGGGAGCACGACCGCGCCCCCGCGGCCGTCTGACCCCCGGTTCGCGCCCGCCGACCTGCGGAGTGGTTGGGCGAGACCGTCGGGGCTACGCTGGCCCCACACGTCGAGGCCGGGAGGTCGCATGAAGAAGCTGCTGTTCCTGCTGGTGCTGATCGCCGGCATCGCCGCGGTGGTCACGATCGTCCGCTCGCGCTCCGAAGGCTCGCTCGACGAGACGTGGGATACGTTCGCCGACCGCCTGCCGAGCCGGGTCCGCGACTTCCGGAAGTCGGCCGCATAGGCGCTGCGGTTCCGACCTCGAGGGCTCGCGCGCTCGCGCGGGCCCTCGCCGTCTGCGCGCTCCTCGGGGCGTGCACGCCCGGCTCGCCTTCGGCCGTCGAGCGCGAGCGCTCCGCCGGCTCGTCGGCATCCGTCGCGCCGGCGTCGAGCGCGCCCGCGAGCCCGACCGAGTCGGAGCCCGGGTCCGACCCGTTCTCCTCGCTCCCCGCGCCGGACGAGCGCGTCCCCCGGGACGCCCGCGTCCTGGCCGAGCGCCTCGCGCACGAGCTGCTCGCGCTCGACCACGCGATCGAGGTCTGGCGACGCGACGGGAACGTCGGGGCGTGGCCGCCGCCGAGCGAGGTCGAGCTCCGCACGCTGTACGTGCAGCGCGCGATCCGGGTGCTCGGCCGAGACCCGGGGCTGGCCCGTCGGACGGTCGAGCGGCTGCCCCGCGCGTGGCGGTTCGAGGTCCGTTCGAACGTCTCCGCGACCGCCGCGCTCTTCCGCCACGGCCGGCCCGTCGAGACCGCCGACGGGTTCCGCACGGCCCCGCCACCGCCCGCGGGGGTCCTACTCGGGTGGTTCGAGGAGGCCGAGCGCCGGTTCGGCGTCGATCGCGAGACGCTCGCGGCGGTCATGCTGATCGAGACGCGCTTCGGGCGCATCGTGTCCCGGAGCTGGGCCGGCGCCACCGGGCCGATGCAGTTCATCCCGTCCACGTGGGAGGCGTACGGGTTGGGGGGCGACGTGCACGAACCGCGCGACGCGATCATGGGGGCGGCGAACTACCTCCGGGCGTCCGGGGCGCCGCATGCCGAGGATCGCGCCCTGTACGCATACAACCCGGTCGAGTCGTACGTGCACGCGGTCTCGTCGTACGCCGACGTGATGCGTCGCGACCCCGACGCCTATTTCGCCTACTACAACTGGCAGGTCTTCGTCCGCACCGCGGAGGGCGACGTCCAACTCACCGGGCCCGGCGCCGAGCGGCGGTAGGCTCGGCCCGGTGCAGCAACCCTCGGTGGAGCCCGGGCTCGCCCGTCGCCGGATCGCGCTCGGCGCCTCGATCGCGTCGGTCCTGTTCGTCGCGCTCGTCGCCGCGACCCCGGGGTCGCCGTTCAGCCCGATCCTCCCGCCGGGCTCCGAGCCGTCCGGTCCGTTCCGACTGCTCGCCGAGGCGGTCGGGCTGGACCGGGTGCACGGCTCGGCGCTCGCGGCGGTCGGGGTGGTCGCCGTCGGGCTCGCCGCGGCCGCGTTCCTGCTCGTGCTGCGCGAGGCCTGGGGTGGCACGCTGTCGGTGCGCACGGTCGTCGTGCTCGCGGTCGCGTACCACGTCGTCGTGCTGCTGCTGCCGCTCCTGTTCTCGCGCGACGTGTACTCGTACGCCGCCTACGGACGGATCGCCGCCGTGTACCACCAGAACCCGTACGTCGCGACGCCCGCCGACTTCCCGGCCGACGCGCTCGCGCCGTACGTCGGGCCGAGGTGGGCGGACACGCCGGCGGTCTACGGGCCGCTGTGGACGCAGCTCTCGGCCGTCGTCGTCCGGGTGGCCCAGACCGTCGGCGCGCAGATCGTCGCGTTCCGCGCGCTCGCGGTCGCGGCGAGCCTCGGGACGCTCGCCGTCGTGGCCGCGCTCACCCGCCGCCTCCGGCCCGAGCGCACGGCGTTCGCGCTCGCGGCGTTCGGGCTGAACCCCGTGGTGCTGTTCCAGTCGGTGGGGAGCGGGCACAACGACCTGCTCGTGGCGCTCTCGGTCGCGGCGGCGCTCCTGCTCCTCGCGACGCGGCGACCGCTGCTCGCGACCGCTGCACTGGCGCTCGGCGCGCTCGTGAAGGCGACGGCGGGGGTCCCGCTCCTGCTCCTGGTGGTCGTCGCGATCGCGCGCGCCCCGAGGGGCGAGCGGCTCCGCGTCGGCGCGAGCCACGTCGCCGTCGCTGGCGCGGTCGCCCTGGCGTTCGCCGCGCCGTTCCTGCAGACCACGGACCCGAGCCTCGGCATGCTCGAGCTCGCGTCGCACGAGGGCTGGCTCGCGCCGTCCCGGCTCTTCCGGCGCGCGCTCGACGCCGTGTCGGGTGACGCGCTCGGCGTCCTCGCGCGCGTCGTGTTCCCGGCGCTGCTCCTCGCCGCCCTGTTCCTGATCGGTCGCTCGCTCGTCCGGCGCGCCGCGGCGATCGGCCCGGTCGGCGAGGGCGCCGGGTGGGGGTGGGGGCTGCTGTGCCTCATGCTCCTCGGGCCGGTGCTGCTGCCCTGGTACGTGACCTGGGCGCTGCCGCTCGTGTGGCTGCTGCCACGGGTGCCCCGCACGGTGCTGATCGGGACGGGGGTGGCGCTCACGGTCTCGCAGTGGACCTCGGAGCCGGCGCGCTTCGGGACGGCGTACGACGCGAACATCCTGTTCGGGCACTACGTCGTGACGCCGGTGGTCGTCGGGCTCCTCCTCTGGCTACTCCTGGACCTGTGGCGCCGGACGCGCTCGGGCGCGCCGCTCGAGGACGAGCCACACGCCGTACCCGCCGAGACCCGCGAGCGCTGAGATCACGGGCTCGACCGGGCCGGTCCCGTCGAGCGGGAGCCCCGCGCGCTCGAGCACGATCGCGAGGAGCATCACCGCGGTCGCGCCGACGACCGGCGAGACCGCCGCGCCGAGCGCCGCATCCGTGCCCGCCGCCCGCGCCCACCCGTAGCCGACGACGCCGAGGAGCACGAGCGTCGCGAGCGTCGCCCAGGCGATCGCGGCGGGCGAGGAGGGCTCGAGGGGGGAGGCCGGGGTCTCTCCGCGCTCGGCCTCGGCGTCGGAGACGAACACGCCGGTGGAGACGCGGCGCCACGGCGACCCGGGCGGGGCGGCCTCGGCCAGGTCGACGCGGTCGAACGGCGCGAGGAGCACGTCGAGGCGGCGGCCGCCGCGCTCGGCGCTCGCGCGTGCGGCGTCCTCGAGCGTGACGCGCGTGAGCGTGCGCCGCACCTCGTTCGTATCGGCGGGAGGCGCCGGGACCACCACGACGACGTCGCGGATCCGCTCGGGCGGGACCGCCGCGCGGATCACGTTGCCGGCCCTCGTCGCCAGGAACGTCACGGCCGGGTCGTCGTCGTTCACCGGGAACACGAGGGCGGCGCGCGGCCCGGCGGCGTCGAGCCACGGGCCGGCGTCGGTCACGCGACGGACCTCGAGCTCGTGGATGAAGGGCTCCTGCCGGTCCCACGCGATCCACGCGCCGGCGAGCATCGCGATGGTGAGCGCGCCCGTCGCGGCGGCGGCGAGCGCGCGGCGGGTCGCGAGCGCATCCCACAGGCGGACGAGCCCGAGCGCCGCGAGGATCGGCACGACGGAGCCGAACGTCACGAAGCGGTCGGCCGGCGCGAGCCCCGTCGCGAGCGAGACGCCGATGCCGACCAGCGTCGCGAGCCCCCAGGCCCGGAGGAACCGGCCGACGAAGCCCACGGCCGGCCGGAGCCCCGCGATCGCGAGCGGGACGGACGCCCACTGCACGTACCGCGCCCACCGGTGGACGAACCGGTCGAGGTAGGCGGCGCG
>Ga0105100_10000371_pt1 | contig 26645 bp, 25 predicted proteins | sample PPLLak12cMay2015_2_FD_87033 | JGI IMG/M metagenome (GOLD analysis project Ga0105100, IMG submission 87033) | Freshwater sediment microbial communities from Prairie Pothole Lake near Jamestown, North Dakota, USA - PPLs Lake P8 Core (1) Depth... | ecosystem: Environmental > Aquatic > Freshwater >... | reverse complement strand
CGATAAATCGGTTTCAGAGATTGGTTTTGAACTGGGTTATAATGAGAAATCATACTTCACCAATGTATTCAAAAAGAAAGCAGGTCAGACGCCCACTGAATTCCGCAAGGAAATGAAAAAGCACAGGTAAGAAAGAATCTGTTCATTTCCGGATATTACAACACCTTTTCCGAATACTGTTACCCCTGTCTTGTAAATTGGCTGCATTTTTGCATCGTCAAATTATTACAGCAATTAAAAACAGTAAACAATGGATAATCAAGTAAAAAAATCAACCAAATGGATCCTCGACCCGTCGCATAGTGAACTCACTTTTAAGGTAAAGCATCTGATGATTGCCAATGTGAAAGGTGAGTTCAGAAAATTTGCAGCAGAAATTAATGGCGAAGATTTCATGAAGTCCGGCATCTCAGTTACCATTGATGCATCATCCCTGTTCACCAATGATGATAACCGTGATACTCATTTAAAAAGTGCCGACTTCTTTGAAGTGGAAAATCACAAAGAGATCCTGTTCAGATCCACATCCTTCAAAAAGACAGATGATGAAAACTACAGGCTCACCGGACAGCTCACCATGAAAGGGATCACCAAAGAGGTAGTACTGGATGTGGAATTCGGCGGCATCAACAAAGATCCCTGGGGAAATGAGAAAGCTGCCTTTTCGCTGAACGGAAAGATCAATCGCCGGGACTGGGGATTGAACTGGAATGCAGCATTGGAAACAGGCGGCGTGCTGGTCAGCGAAGAAGTCCGTATCAGCGGCGATATTGAATTTGTAAAAACAGTTTCAACATGACCAAAACCATATTACACAATGCAGATAGCCGCGGAGATGCCGACCACGGTTGGCTTCACAGCAGGCACACCTTTAGTTTTGCGGACTACTACAATCCTGAAAGGATGCATTTTGGCATGCTGCGGGTTTTGAATGACGACTATGTTGCACAAGGCAAGGGCTTTGGTACTCATCCGCACGACAACATGGAGATCATTTCTATCCCGCTGGAAGGTGATCTGGAACACAAGGACAGCATGGGTAATATATCGGTCATAAAAAATGGTGATATACAGGTAATGAGTGCAGGCACCGGCATTACCCACAGTGAATACAACAAGAACAACGATAAGCCTGTGAAGTTTCTTCAGATCTGGATTTTTCCAAACAAAAGGAATGTGAAACCCCGTTATGGCCAGATCACACTCGATCTGAATGACCGCCATAATAAGCTGCAGCAGATCGTTTCACCCGATGCGGATGATGCGGGTGTATGGATCCATCAGGATGCCTGGTTTCATATGGGAAGGTTTGACAAGGATTTTTCCGTTGACTATACCCTTAAGAAGCCGAGCAACGGAGTGTATGCCTTCATCATAAAAGGCGATGTAACCATGGATGGAAATGCGCTGAAAGAAAGAGACGGTTTAGCGATCCGGGATACGGATATCATTTCCGTTAAAGCAAACTCGCAGGATGCGGAAGTGTTATTGATAGAAGTTCCGATGAAATAATAAAACCAGCAATAATGAAATTCATACGTAAAGTTCTTTTCACGGCAGGCAATTATCCGAAAAACATAGATTTTGCTTTGCTGTTCCTTCGCCTGACCATTGGCATTTTTATGCTCACCCATGGCGTTGGGAAGCTTCAAAAATTATTCGGGGATGAACCGGTTCAGTTTGCCGATCCGCTGGGTATTGGCGTAAATGCATCTTTGGCGCTTGCCGTATTGGCTGAATTTTTCTGTTCCCTGTTATTGATATTTGGGATAATCACCAGGCCGGCAGCGCTTGTATTAATTATTAACATGTCTGTTGCGGCTTTCATAGCCCATGCCGGGGCTGCCTTTAAGAATAGGGAAATGGCATTGCTGTATCTGGCCGTGTATATTGTAATTGCCATTGCCGGTGCCGGGAAATTCTCCATTGATCATTGGATTGATAAAATAAGCAAATGATGGGGTGTTTATTCACAAGCAGATATGAAAAGAAAACTATTTTTGCAATCCATGGCATTATTGCCATAAACAGGAGCCGTCATGAGACTGAATGAACTGAATAAATTAACCGCAGGCTTAAGCAATACGGCAACCATGCCCGTTCTTTTTCTGGGACATGGCAGTCCGATGAATGCGATTGAGGAAAATGAATTTGTAGCCGGATTCAGGAAGGTTGCAAAAGAACTGCCCAGGCCCGGTGCCATCCTTTGTATCTCGGCGCATTGGGAAACAAGGGGGACTTTAGTAACCGCCATGGAAATGCCAAAGACCATTCACGACTTTGGTGGTTTTCCGGCAGCGTTGTTTGCCGTACAATATCCTGCAGCCGGACGTCCTGTGCTGGCGAAAGAGATCAGGAGCCTGATCAGGAAGACGGATGTCGGACTGGATGACCAATGGGGACTTGACCACGGGGCATGGAGCGTGATCAAACACCTTTACCCGAATGCTGATGTGCCTGTAATACAATTGAGTCTGGACTATAATCAGACACCCCTGATTCACTATGAGCTGGCAAAAGAACTGGGTTCACTCCGCGACAAGGGAGTGCTGATCATTGGCAGCGGGAACATGGTACATAATCTGGGATTGATAGAATGGAGCAGGCTGAACGCTGACAACTTCGGATATGACTGGGCGTTGGAAGCAAAGGAAAAAATGGCCCGGTTCATTTTGAACGGTGACCATGGATCCCTTATCAACTATAAAGCAAACGGCAAAACATTTCAGCTGGCCATCCCCACACCGGAACATTATTTGCCATTGTTGTATGCACTGGCACTGAAAAACAGGAACGACAAGGTATCCTTGTTCAATGACAAAGCGGTGGCAGGTTCAATCGCCATGACCTCCGTTAAGATTGACAAGGCAGGTTAATTCGGGTACCCATGGATCATCCTTCTTTTGGTATTGATAAATTTCCTCTTAATGCGCTTGTTTTTCCAAGTCATCAATTTTAAGTATCTTTTCACCTGCTTTTTGCGGGAGTTATGACAGGCAGTGTTAAACCATCATGAAGGCTAATTATAACTGGGCATTTCTGATCAGCATATCCCTCATATCGGCGATGGGAGGTTACCTTTTTGGTTTTGATTTTGCCGTTATTACGGGTGGTTTGCCGTTCCTCCGCGAAGCGTTTAGCCTGAATGTTGTGGGGGAGGGCTTCACGACCGGTTCCCTTGCCCTGGGGTGCATTACGGGATGCATCTTTGCCGGCGGCATGGCCGACCGGTACGGGCGTAAACCAGGACTGATGGTGGCTGCCGCGATATTTTGCCTGTCATCGCTGGCCATGGCACTTGCCCCGAACCTTGCCGGTTTTATTGCCGCGCGTTTTTCTGCCGGTATAGGGGTTGGAATGGCTTCCATGCTCTCGCCCATGTATATTGCGGAAATATCGCCTCCGGAAGTGCGGGGTCGCCTGGTGACGATTAACCAGCTTACCATTGTGCTGGGGCAGGTGGTGACACATTTTGAAAATTTTCAGCTCCGTGATAAAGGTCCCGATGCATGGCGATGGATGTTCGGCCTGGGTATGATCCCTTCCTTGCTGTTTCTGATCGGGGTTTTCTTTGTCCCTGAAAGTCCCAGATGGTTGTTAAAAGCCGGACGCGAGCATGATTCGCGAAAGGTGCTTGGCCGTGTCGGCAATACCCGTTTTGTTGATACCACCGTCGAAGCCATCCGGAAAACGCTGCACGGCGAGACAAAGTCAAATTTCCGGCTCCTGTTTCAAAAAGCAATACTTCCCATTGTGATCATTGGAATCGGACTGGCTGTATTTCAGCAATTTTGCGGGATTAATGTAGTTTTTAATTACACCACCAACATATTCAAAAGCATTGGTGCCAGTTCCAGTGAACAGCTGTTGCAGGCTGTTTATATCAGCCTGGCAAACCTGGTATTCACCCTTATTGCCATGTCGCTGGTGGATAAATGGGGGCGAAAGCCGCTTATGCTTATCGGGGCAGGAGGTTTAGCCCTGCTTTATATCGTTATCGGCTTTATTTTATTTCAAGGCTCGGGTGCGGGCTTGTCCATTTTTATCTTGCTGGCGATCGGCATCTATGCCATGTCGCTGGCGCCATTAACCTGGGTGTTGATTGCCGAGATTTTCCCCAACAGCATAAGGGGGACAGCAACATCCGTTGCGGTGGTTTGTTTATGGCTGGCCTATTTTATCCTGGTATTTACATTCCCGATCATAGAAAAACACTTCGGTGATGCCGCAGCATTCTGGGGATATGCAGTGATCTGCGTAGTGGGCTTTTTGTTTATCTACAGAAGACTCCCTGAGACCAAAGGGAAATCACTTGAAAATATTGAGCGTGAGCTAACCGGCCATTGATCCAGCCCTAATACAAAAGCAATGAACGCAAGAGAACGGTTAATACAAACCATCCATCATAAAGAGCCCGACCGCCTGGTTGTGGATTTTGGCGCCGGTGGCCAGACCGGCATGGGAGCATGCGCGGTGCATAATCTTCGCAATGCCTTATTGGGAAACACAGGTTACCGGGTTAAAATAAGCGAGCCTTATCAGATGCTGGGGGAATTGGATGAAGAATTAAGAAAGAACCTTCATCTGGATGCAGTGGGTATCAATCCCCCCAGGAATATGTTCGGATTCCGCAATGAAAGCTGGAAGCCTTTTACCATGCCGGATGGTACCGTTGTTGATGTACCCGGAGATTTTAATTTTACCTGCGATACGGACGGCACCGTATACATGTATGCAGAAGGAGACACGAGTGTTAATCCGCGCGCAAAAATGTCGGCGAAGGGTTACTTTTTCGATGCTTTGGAAACATTGCCTCCGGCTGACTATGACCATCTAAATCCGGCTGACAACACGGAAGAGTTCAGTGTCCTGACTCCGGAAGACCTTGAATATTTTGCCACGCAGGCTTCAACATACTACCGGGAATCCGAATATGGCATTTATATGACGCTTCCCGGGATGGCTTTTGGCGATATTGCATTAGTGCCTGCCCCCTGGATGAAGCATCCCAAAGGCATCCGGGGGGTGGAGGAATGGTATCTCGCCACACTGGCTTACCCGGGATATATTAAACAGGTTTTCGAAAAACAATGTGAAATTGCGTTGAAAAATGTTGAATTGCTGGCAAAAGCAGTGGGTGATAAGATACAGGTAGTTTTTGCCAGCGGAACCGATTTCGGAACGCAAAATGGTCTGTTTTTGTCCGCAGCGACATACAGGGATTTATACAAGCCATACCAGAAAGCCGTGAATGATAAAATACATGCACTGACAAGCTGGAAAGTATTTATACATTCGTGCGGCGCCATTCATGAAATCATTCCCGATTTTATCGAAGCCGGATTCGATATCCTTAACCCGGTCCAGATCTCAGCCAAAGGCATGGATCCATCGTGGCTGAAAAAGGAATTTGGCAACGATATCGTGTTCTGGGGAGGGGGTGTCGATACCCAGAAAACTCTGCCCTTCGGCACTCCGGAAGAGGTTTACCGGGAAGTGCGCAGGAATATTGATATTTTCAGCCCCGGCGGCGGATTTGTTTTTAATTCGGTCCATAATATTCAGAGTAATGTACCCCTTGGGAACATCCTGGCCATGTTCAGGGCGGTGAATGATGCAAGGAATATCTATTCAACTTTTTAAATCAATGAATACCATAATACCTGAATCTGCCAGAAAAGAGCTTCAATCAGCGAAAAACTTACTGGAGAATCCCGGGATCGCGATTAAGATCACCAATTTTATTGGAATGCCCATTGAAAAAGGATTTGAAAAATTGCCCAAAAAATGGAATGAAAAAATCGGAGAAATTACCAGAATGGCGCTGATTAAAGCATCAGAAGCGGCCATCTTTACCATCCGGGATATTCCGGGGGAAGGCCCTTCAAACCAGTGGCACAGGCTGGGGGTTGCAGCAAGCGGCGGTATTGGCGGATTTTTCGGCATTGCGGCATTGGCCATTGAACTACCGGTTTCAACTACCATCATGCTGCGTTCTATAGCCGAAATCGCCAGATCACAGGGCGAATCTGTTACCCTTGCCGAAACCAAGCTGGCCTGTCTCGAAGTTTTTGCCCTGGGTGGCACCAGCAAATCAGATGAAAGTGCAGAAAGCGGGTATTATGCGGTTCGTGCCCTGCTGGCAAAAACGATTTCTGAAGCTGCGGGATTCATTGCTGAAAAAGGATTTTCGCAAGAGAGCGCCTCCATTTTGGTCAGGCTGATAGCGAAAATAGCACAACGGTTTGGGATACAAATCACCGAGAAAGCCGCAGCTATGGCAATACCGGCAATCGGTGCTGCGGGAGGAGCGATCATCAATACCATTTTTATTGACCACTTTCAGGACATGGCAAAGGGACATTTTATCGTCAGAAGATTGGAAAGGGCGTATGGCAAAGAAACGATAATAAAGCTGTACGAAGAATTGCCCAAAAAGGGATAATGATTTACCATTCAATACCCCCGGCGCTATTCAGGCCCGCCTGCCGTCGGGCAGGTTTAACCCTGCCTTTCCAACAGGCAGGCGCCACGCGGTTTTTAAAACAGATTTCTTGCAATCCACAGGGTTAACGGTCTTTTAAGTGTCTATTTAGTAACCCCTTTTAACGATCCATTATGAAACTGAAAATTATCCTTTGCTTCTTTTTTTCGCTTTCCATCCTGAAAGAATCATCATGCCGGTATTACGATCCGGCAAGCACATCCGATGCCATGGCTACGATCCGGGCTTTGGAAGACACGCTGGTTAATCTTTCCGCAAGTTACGGCAACGCATTTCTAAAAATGCATTTTGCCTCGATGTTGTCGGTTATCGATTCCAGGACCGTTCTGACAAAACAGGATTCATCATTCCTGAAAAAGACATACCATGCCTTCAACAATGAATATGATACAGCAAATGCCAGGCTGTCTTCTACGTATATGAAAAGACAGCGACCTTTTATATTGTCCTGGGTTTCGCCCACCGACGGGGCTGTTTCATTTTCCTGGCTTAACCCTCCGAAAGACTGGGATCCGGAAGAGGAATATCCCCTTTACATACAGTTGCATGGATTATGGAGCGTGGCTTCCAATTCCATTGAATATATGACCTATCCGTTCAGGGGAAATGCGTCATATGACAATTCCTTTGAGGACGGGTACCTGCTGTCGCCCTGGGGACGGGGAAACCTCTGGTATCAGGGAATATCCGAAACCGACATCTGGGAATGCCAGGCTGCATTGGAGTCTATAGTAAAAATCGATTCCCTCAGAAAATACCTGTCCGGACATTCGATGGGTGGTTTCGGAGCCTGGAGCATCGCAGCCCAATCGACCAATACCTGGGCTGCCCTGGGAATTCATGCAGGGGCCTTATGGTATGATAACCGTGAATTGGTAACCAGCAGCATTGCCGAATCATTGAAAAATGTACCCACTTATTTCGTATGCGGGACCCATGACGACCTGCTTGGAATTAATCAGACTGCTCACGATCTGCTGAAGGATGCCGGTAACAGTAACCTTGCTTTTGTTACGTTTGAGGGCGGACATGATTACATTGAAGAAAATGTTGAAAACATGTACTTGTGGATGAGAAACTTTGTAAAAAGTGACCTGAACACAGGCAGTAAGATGACCGGGATAATACCGCATGATAGACTCCGGATCGAATGCAATCCGAATCCGGTTACGGCAAACTCGAAACTGGTTTACTCCGGCACTGAAAATACAACGGTCAGCATAGGCATTTATGATATGGTTGGCCGGCGTGTCGATGAAGTGGAGGATGCAGGCGAAATTTCAGGCACGAACAGTGTTGCATTTGATGCAGCTGGGCTGACTCCGGGCATTTATCTGGTTCGTATGCAATCGGGCCATGGCGTGGCCGAATCAAAAATCACCGTATTGAAATAGAAAAACGCAGCCGGAAAACCCGGAGACAATTACGGATTTTCAGCACCAGGATCAACCGCCGAATGGTTGAACGTATCTCAAAAATATGACTACTATTTTATCAATACCTTCCTTCTGCAATATGAGGAACCGGTAGTCACCATAAGTATATATATTCCCTCATCGATGCCTGAAATATCGATGCTTTCCTGAAAAGTTCCGTTCAATTCACGATTTATTAATGTTTTCCCGTCTATCGACACAAGTTGGATCCTTTTGATCCCTTGCGAACTGTGTGTTTCAACAACCAGGAATTGATCAGCAGGAACAGGGTAAACGGATAGTTCATCCTGGTCAAGTTCCGTATCCATAACGTCATCAATCACCAGCTCGCTGTACCAGTCAAATTGCATCCAGTTAATGTTCAGACCGTTAGCATTAAAAGTAAATTTCATCTCGTGTTGTCCTTCGGTAAATCCGATCTGGATGGTGTCGCTGGTCCAGTCCTGCCATGCTGACGTAGCCGGCAGGGTTATATGCTGTATCCATTCCCCGTCGACACTGACGTCGAAATCTCCTGCATAACCGGCATGCCTGAATACAACCAAATATTCACCTTCAAAGGATATATCTAAAATGTATGTTACCCAGTCATCAGGATCCGCATAGCCCAGGTTCATGCCTCCTCCTTCATCGGTGGTAGATTCGGTCTGCAACCCTGTCATCGCAGAATAATCCTCAGCCTCAATCCTGAAAGACCTTCTTATGCCGTTCTGTGAAACGGCAATGGAATCCGTCAGTATTCCGTTATTGTATATGTAGATCTTTCCATACCGGCTTGTGTCACCGGGGTTATCGGTTTCGCTGTATGCCTGAATCACTGCACTTCCGCTGCCTGCATCTGTGCTCAATCCTATCCAGTCGGCATTGGGTGAAAGGATCCATGTTGCATTCCCTTCAATGGTGAGCTGATATTCATAACCGGCCTTATTAGGTAAAGTAATATTATTCGAAGAAATCATGAAATACACCGGCATGGTATCCACGTAGTGACGGAGATATTCACACTGGACGGCTCCGGCCAGGAATGCCAGCGGCGCATTCCAGTTGATGGCTATTTCGTTGGTCGAGTAGCTGCACAGCAGGTCGACATAAGCTTTGGCAGGCAAAAGCGAAGGATAGGATGAAGCGCCGCAGTCGGAATTAACATCACCGGGATTCGGGCCTCCTGCCAAGAAACCGGGTATAGGTTCGGCAATGCCATCAGAGCCAGACGGACGGTGATGGATATGCATCGGCCGTTTTGTGCCCATGCCCGTGACAAAGCAATATTGGGTCGCGTTCCTGCCCAGCAGGTAATCGAGGGTTGACACGGCGGCATTAAAATAGCCGGCATCTCCCGTTAATTTAAAGGCCTGCATCAGCAGCATTCCCCGGTTGGCATAGCCGTTGTTCCCGCCCCAGTAAAAATAATCCCCGGGGATCCTGTAGGGTGAGGTGATGGTATTGTTCTTAGCGCCGGCAATCAGGTCGACCAGTTTGCTCTTTGCCAGGGCTGTGTCGGCTTCCGCCGTGAGGGAGTCTCTGTTTATCACAAGGGACAACAATCCCAGTGTTCTCACATTGCCCCAGCCCGGCACGTCGAAGGTGCTGCTTCCCAGTTTAAACTCGGTGTAGTATTGGACTTCCCTGGTTGTAACATACAATTCGGCGGCGCACCAGGCAAATTCATCCGAAAAGCTGCCGTCGCCGTATTCCCCGGTGCTGAGGGCTGGGTATCCGCCGGAGGATAAAGGATTCCTGAACGAAACGTTGGGATGGTCCTTAGCCCACTGCCAGGCCTGCTTTGACTGTTTCAACGCCTGGTCGGCCAGCTCCGGCAGGTAGGATTTGTAAATGCGTGCCGTCATGGCCATGATGGCGGCAAAATCGAGTGTGGCGGCTGTGCCTTTGGCAGCAACATAGCGGGTGGAGGTAACCTGTGCAGGCATGACAAAACTGCTGAAGCTTGCCTCAGTGGTTTTATGGTATACCCCGCCGTCGGCAGTGTCCTGCATGGTCATCATCCAGCGGATGTTCCACAGGGCTTCGTCAAGAATATCGGGAATTCCGTTGCCACTTTCCGGTATATTGAGTTCCAGTGTGTCAAAATAGGAAGGATAGGTTTCATAGGCTGAAAGAAGGCTGAATACCGAGATCCCTGAATTCACAATGTACTTGTTATAATCTCCTGCATCATACCAGCCGAAAGGGGTGGAAATGATGGTGCCTGCAGGCCGTGTTGCTGAAGCTGCCGAAGGATGCACCACAACGGCAGTATCGGGGTGCCCGGCTGCCCTCGCATAGATGCCGGCATGCTGGGATAGTAATGCCGTGGATGCCCTGTTGAAATAAAAGGCTTTGATGCTGGCCCTGGACAAAGGAGCAAAAACATCTTCCTTTACGGAAAAGGGCACTGATTTTCCTAGGTCATCAACCACCATCACATAATTGCCCGGTGTTTGCAGCAGGGTAAAATCGGCTATTTTAACGTTTTCCTCTGAGGAAGGCCAGTAGGCATCGGGCAGACACTGTCCTTTATATACCGTTGAACCAAGGTCACTGGTTTTTATTTCGAAGCTGTCAGCCTGTGTGTTAATGACCGCCGCCATCTTTATGGAATTGGGCAGAAAGCCAACCTGGTTCAGGCGTATATCATAGCTCAGGTTTTGAGCATCGCAATAGGACAGAACAAGGATGAACGCTGATATTGCGAGCAAAATTTTACTTTTCATAAGCTTTCCCGTTAGTGTTGACCTGATATGGTAATTCCCGTCACTTTTCTGCTCAAATATAATAATTATCATCCGTTTCTATAGGCTAAGGTTAATCATAAAGTCAGATGCAGCATCATAGCTCATGTTTTAAATTGTAAAAAGCGGATAGGTATTAGCATAAGAATTTACTATGTTTGTTCGCTGTAATTATCAAACGGATCATCAAAATAATTCATACCATGTTGATGGTACTGAAAGGTTTGTTTAACTAATAATAAAGAGATTTTTTATGTTTGTGTAATGAGAAAAGTACTGGTCACCGGAGGATTAGGATTCATTGGATATCATCTGATCAAATATTTATTAAATAAGCATAAGGAAATTGATATTACGGTTGTTGATAATTTGAGCTCCTCTGAAATTGACTTTGGCTCCATACGTTCAAGGCTGAAAATCTTAATTAAAGATTTCCTTGAAGTTAAAGGTCTGGACAATGACTACACGGATATATATCACCTGGCCAGTCCGGTCGGTGCACTTGGGATACTGGGCAAAAATGGCTTTGTTGCCAAAAACATAATCGATTTAACCTATAAAGCCTTTGAGATTGCAACCCGATGCAATTCGAAACTCTTGTTTGTTTCTTCATCTGAAATTTACGGACATTCAGGCCATCTCGACGAAAACGGGGTGAAACATGTTTATAATACCTTTGGGACCAGGACAGAATACGCTCTTGGTAAAATGGCGTCTGAAACTATTCTGGAAAACCTGAATATCAACCATAGTTTTAAATTTAATATTGTTCGTCCTTTTAATGTTGTCGGAGAACAACAGTGTTCAAAAATCGGTTTTGTTTTTCCGACCTTCTTTGAAAATGCATTGGCAAATAAGGACATCCCTGTGTTTTATGATGGATTGCAGAAAAGATCGTATTGTTATGTTGAAGATGTTGTACAAGCCATGGTCAGCATACAGGAATCAGAACTTTCGCATGAAGTGTTCAATATCGGGCATGATGGAAATATAATAACAATCATTGATCTGGCTCAAAAAATTAAAGCAATATGTAATTCCAAATCAACCGTTGTTCATATTGATCCGGTGAAGAAATATGGCAAGTGTTATTTGGAAGCTTATGATAAGATTCCGGATATCAAAAAGATATCAACTTTTCTAGGTTGGAAACCTGAAACGGACCTCAATACTATAATAAACAAGATCTACCAATATTATAAAAAGGATAAGTAATATTATTATTCTTTATAATAATTGATCGTCTCAAATTGATCAATATTATCTTCTGTAATGAAAGTATTAATTGCTAACCCGGCTTACAGGATTGACCTCGGGAACTGCATTGAAAGGTATTTTTTTTGTGCGGGAAGCCGATGCCCTTGGTCACTCGTTAAGTCAGAAAAAAGCCTGCCCAGATATTCTATGTTTCCTTTTTTCATGGGTTATGCTGCTGCATTGCTTGAACAAGATGGATATGAAGCTGAAGTGATAGATGCAGTGCCGTTAAATCTGCGCTATGAAGAATTTCTTCATCAGGCCATTAGTGCCAGACCTGATGCTATTCTGCTTGAACCGGCAACAACATCGTTCAACTGGATCCTTCACATTGCAGCCATTCTAAAACAAGAAACAAAGGCAAAGATCATACTGGCGGGTTCTCATGTGACCGTTTTTCCCGTTGAAACACTCTTAAAGCATAATTATATTGATTATATCCTGTTGGGGGAATATGAATATTCATTGCTCAGCATTATTCAGATGTTCGATCATAAAAAGGACATTGCTGAAATCGATGGAATAGCCTTCAGAAGTGAAAACAATGAAATCAAGGTCCATGAAAAAATGAATTATGCTGATCTTGATTTATTGCCTATGCCCGCCCGTCATTTATTTCCGTCCAGGGAAAAGAACGGGATGCATTATTATCATGACGGTTTTTGTCAGAACAGACCGGCGATACAAATGCATGCTTCAAGAGGATGTCCTTTTAACTGCAGTTTTTGCCTCTGGCCGCAAACCTTTTATAAACCTCATGAATATAGATTGTTATCACCGGTCAACGTAGTCAATGAAATGATATTTGTTAAGGAAAGATTCGGTGCAAACGAAGTATATTTTGATGATGATACCTTTACCGGAAATAAAAATCATGTATTGCAGATATGTGATGAAATAATGACCAGGAAGTTGAAAATTCCCTGGTCTGCCATGGGCGATGCGATTATAACCGATGAAGAAATGCTTACCAGGATGAAGATGGCAGGCTGTATTGGTATAAAACTGGGTTTGGAAAGCGGAGTAAAGGAAATCCTGGAAAACATCCATAAGCCATTGAAACTGAACAAACTTGAAAAGGTCATCAGCATCTGTAAAACATTAAAAATGAAAACCCATGTTACCGTCAGTTTTGGTCATTTCGGTGAAACTGAAGCTACGATACAGCAAACTCTCTGCTACGTGACAAATCTTGACACCGATTCAGTTCAGTTTAGTCTGGCAACGCCTTATCCCGGTACACGGTTTTACAATGAAGCCGCAAGCAAAAATCTCTTAATAGCAAAAGAGTGGGATGAATTTGATCCTACCCATAACCCAATTGTCAGTTTACCTGGCCTAACCCTGGATACCTTAAAGAAAACCGAGTCAAAAGCACATGGATACTGGTTAAGAAAAAAGATCCTCAAACCCGGATGGGTGATAAGACAAATGTATTTTCTCCTTTATCTTTTAAAAAGACAAGGATTATCAGGTTTTATGAAAAGAATTAAAAGAGCGGTTGATATTCTGTTCTTCACCCGGTTCAGATAATTCAACATAATTGAAAAACAGCGGCCAGTGAAAGTATTGTTAATATATCCCAACATTACCGATTATCCGGTCGATATCTCTTTCGGCCTGGCAGCTATCAGTTCTGCATTAAAAAAATCGGGGCATACCGTTCATTTATTTGATTGCACATTTGATTTCAATAAAAAGAAAATAATATCCGCCGTTCAAAACTTTGCTCCCCAAATTGTTGGCATTCCTGTGGCCAGCAATGACTTTGAATTTGCCGTAAAGATCTGTTCCATGATACGATCCGTCACGGATATTCCCATAGTGGCAGGAGGTTTTCATACCACTATGGCTCCTGAGGATATTTTAGCTGAAAGTTGTTTTGATATTGCCGTGATTGGAGAGGGGGAACAAACACTGCTGGAAATCGTTGATGCCGTTTCGAAAAACAATCTTAGCAAAGATTTGTATAATATACCAGGAATCTGGTTCCGGCATAATGGCAAAATTATCAGGAACAATCTCAGACTCCTTTACCAGGATATTAACCAGCTACCGTTCCCCGACAGATCCTTGTTTGATTACCGGCGATATATCAGTATTAACAGAGGACTCGCAACCTTTGTCACCTCTTATGGATGTCCTTTTGAATGTACATATTGCATAAACAAAGTTTTAATGCACAAATATGGTTCAACAGGATATGTAAGATTTAAATCCATTGACTATTTAATGCGTGAGATCAAAACTGTCATCACTGCTTATAAAGTGAGAGAGATAGAATTCTATGACGATACTTTTACCACAAATAAACAAAGAGTCAGGAAGTTTTGCGAAGTATATCCCAGGAAAATAGGATTGCCTTTCTATATTAATTCACGGGTCGACACCCTTAATCATGATATTATTGATTCGTTAAGGAATGCAGGCTGTCAGCGTATTTCGCTGGGCATCGAAACCGGCGATCCTTATGTACGCAATGAAGTACTAAAAAGGAATCAAACGGATCAGCAAATCATTGAAGCTTTTGGTATGGTGAGAGAATCAGGCATGAAAACATTAAGTTACAATATGATAGGGATCCCGTTTGAAACACGAGAAAGCATTCATAAGACCATCGAGCTGAACAGAAAGTGTCATCCTGATTTTGTAGCGGTATCCATATTCAATGCTTATAAGGGTACTGAGATATATGAACTATGCAGGGAAAAAAATTGGTTAAGGCATGACAAAGGATTGGCCTATTTTCAAACTTCCAATATCAACCATCCGAATTTTACTTTAAATGATTTAAAAAACCTGAGAGACCGTTTTGGATATGAGGTTTTTAAAGATATCCATTATAAAAGAGCGCTGGTTGATCTCCTGGATAAGACAATGTTAAAAAACAGGTTGTATCAGCGATGCAGATCATTTCTTATAAAACATGGGATAAAAAAATATTTGTAAGCAAAAATTTATAGTAAACCATTAGCGGGAATTTTATATATTCAACCTTGAGGCGTCATAAAGACAAAGCCGGATACAGATCACCAACATCATGAAAAAAAAGATCATCATAGATGGCGTAAAGCTGACGCCACGCAGTTATGCTGAAGCACTTAAAGATATTATTCAATGGCTCGAAGCCAAAAACAGATCAGGTCTGGTCACTTATCTGAATGCTTATGTTTATTGTCTGGCCAAAGACAACAAGGAGCTGAATGCCATTATTTCAGATGCTGACCTGGTTGTTGCTGATGGTGTTTCTATTATGTGGGCCGGATTATTGATTAACAGGGTTTGGGTCCCGCAATGCATCATGACGAAGTTGTTCGATAAAATGATCGTCTCTTCCCGTGTCCCGCCATGCAATTGCATTTTAATTGGTGTTACAGATGCGGAAGTAATAAAAGCGCAGGCAAAAATCAACAGCATCTCACAACGGGTACATATTGTTAAAGCTTACTCCGGATACCATGATAATCAATATTATCTGGAAGTCCTGAAAGAAAATATGAATATCGGCATGGTATTGATTGGTATGAGTTCACCAAAATCGGAATATCTGTGTAAACTAGCCAGGGAAGTGTGCAAGAATGCTGTCATCTGGCATATCGGCAGCGGAACCATCAAATGCTATGCCGGAACAAAGAAAAGGGCTCCTGAATGGGTATCAAATTATGGATTGGAATGGATACACCGGTTTATTCATGAAAAGCATACCAGAAAAAGATATCTGATCCATAATATTATTTTTATTTATTATGTATTAAACGGATTGCTGAAATCAATAACCGGAATATTTGTAAAAAGAGGGGAAGTCATATTTTGATCAGAAAGCATTTTTTTGTGCCACATATCTTATGCAATGGAAAGCCTCAGCATATTTCATATTGGCTTGTGTCCCCCTTAGCTTTGCCATGATCTCAATAAATTCAGAGGACCTGTGCCCTCTGACCTGTGATTTATATAGTTGATAGGTTTTGATTTTATCAGAAACGTCAATTTCAATAAAATAGTTTGGTTCAAAAGTTCTATATGGCCACAAAACCGTATGTGGCTGTTCATAAACAAAGACCTTTTTAACGAACCAGTTTATGTCATGTTGTCGCAATGCTATGATAGATGCATCATACACGGCTTTATGATCCTGATTGTATGAAAAATGAGGGATAAATACATTTTCAGGTTTCATTTCATTGATATGTCCTTCCAACACGCTGATCATTTCATCGCATCTGTATTGATTCACTATATGGTTGTTTAACGACCATATAAACCCTTTCTCCTTTGCTGCTGCCTCCAGTTCTTTGACTCTTTCCCCTGCAGATACATAACTTCTGTCCTCAACTCCCAGATAACATACAAATGTGTTTTCGTTTAGCAATGAATAACATCCCAGTACTTCATCGTCAATGTGCGGAGCAATAATCAAGGTTTTCATATTATATTGGTTAGGATTGGAATTTCCAGATTAATAGCCCTTTCAGGGCATAATTCATAACAGCAATAACACCTTATGCATTTGTCGTAATCGATTTCGGGAGGTGAATTTCTTAACTGATCACTGAACTGAATTGCTTTCGGATCTGTCGGACAAACGATGGTACAATTCCCGCATTTTTTGCAGTTTTTCCTGACAATCACTGGTTTTTTAATTACTGACTGAATCATTTTGTCGGAAAAAGTCTGCTTGTGATAATCCTCAGCTCTTTTTCTCTCAATTTTAAAATCCCTGTTTATGAGTAAATTGATATTATCTCCGACAAGATCAATTTTATGATCCTGGCATTCCCCGTATCCAAATTGATGACCATAATAAATGGTTGGGACAAAAGAAGGATGCAGTCCTATTATTTTACACATTACGGTATCAAGGGCAATGGGATCTGCAGACAATGCAATAACGTTCAATTTGACAGGATCGCCGGCTGCCGGCCCATTGCCTTCCATGCCATAAATGCTGTCCATGATATATAACCGGGGATGAATACATTGATTCAAGTCCAATAACATTTTTGAAAATTCATTTGCATGCGGGAGTTTTACATGAAAAAATCTTTTTTGTACAAAGGACAAACAGCCAAATTGATTTTTAACACATCCGGTAATTTTCGTAAGCTCGTGTGTCTTGAATTTTGGCAAGCTAATGACGGCATCATTCTCATACACGGCCTTAACGATTTTAAATACCTTATTTTGTTTGCCGGAACTAAAATGAGTTTCAACATCGGAATGAAAATTTCCCAGATGCAACTTTAATTTATCAGCGACTTTATAAATGCCTGTTTTTTTTGTAGCCAAAGACGGAGCAATAATGCCAGGACCATCTCCATAACTCAAGCGTGCGCCGGTTGATTTAAAAATTTCCGCTACTGCTTCAAAAACACTTGGGTGTGTAGTAATACATTGATCGGGATGGACATTAACAAGCAAATTAGGTTTTAATAATATTCTCTCATCAGGTGAAGCAAATTTTTCAATACCCCCCAGCAGATCAATCCCCCGTTTTACAGATGCGTAAACATTACCGTAATCGTAAGAATCACATCTAATTATTGCTACTATTGACATGAATATGAAAATAAATGTCAATGGCAAATTTAATTATTACGGGAATACAAACCGTTAAGCCTGATATTTTATGAGAATGCCAAAAACTGGCCATCGTGATTTCCGCGGATTCCGAGCTTTATGGCATATTCTTCTATCCATCATCCCGCGTCACTCGTCAAATGAATTGTTCAACTCGTAATAATCTTCCAACATTTATGTGGCCTGGCAGTATTATAAGGCAGATAAAACTTAACCAATGCCAGGAATCAAAACACTCTCCCGATCATTAAACAATGGCCTTCAGGCGAGAATTAACAATGACATCATTAAGCTGATGGTCATTGTGGATGAATCCCATCTGGATATGCTGGACGAATTGCTGCATAAAGACAGGTGGGGCGTTCAGGTAATATATGTCATTACAGACTCTCCGGTGGTAAAATCTATGTTTCACTCGAATTCACGGATCTACCCTTTACATGCCAATATCCGCAGCCTCGTGCGGTTTGATACCGTTGACGAGGTTATATGCTGCATTACATCGCTATCCGATGAATTTCTTTTCGAACTTACGGATATCAGCCATCAATTTGGCGTTTCTTTGCTGTTCCAGCCGGACCTGAAGAATGCAAAAGCGATCGTATCGGGATTCACGTATGTTGCGGATTATTTCTTTTATGTGATGGAAACAAATCCCAAACGGCGTGCCGGTTTTGTGTTGAAATCCCTGATCGAAAAGTTGTTTGCCTATACAGCCCTGCTTTTGATATCACCCTTTCTCCTTGGAATTTCCGTATTTATCAGGATCACCTCGCCCGGACCGGTTCTTTTCAGACAACAACGGGTAGGGTTGAGAGGAAGGATATTTTTCATCTATAAATTCAGGACGATGATCGCTGATGCAGAAAAGCAAAAAGCAGCATTGTCACAGTACAATGAATCCGACGGGCCTGCCTTCAAAATTGCCAACGATCCCAGAATTACAGGATTCGGCCGCATTTTAAGAAAAACCGGCATTGACGAGGTACCTCAGTTGTTCAATGTCATAAAAGGCGAGATGGCGCTGATCGGGCCGCGGCCCATGTTGCCCGATGAAGTAACGGAACAGGAGGAATGGCATTTAAAACGGCTGTGCATAAAGCCCGGGATAACCGGCAGCTGGCAGATTCAACCACAACGGAACAAGGTTTCTTTTGATACATGGATGCAACTCGATCGCGAATATGTTGAGAACTGGTCACTGGCAACCGATTTCAGGATATTCTTCGGAACCATCAGATCGGTGCTGGTTGCCAAAGGGCTGTAAACAACAATGATATTCCGTTCGTTGTTGCTTATGCAATTGGCCACCAATCCCTTTAGCTCCCGATGATTATCGTAACGGAATCCGTGGCAGAAATCAATCTATCTGTTAATTGCTGCGGATCCATGCAGGAGTCCTGATGGCATGCGCACACCAGGGTTGCTATTTCTTCGTCTGCTTTCTTTTTTTACTGCGGGCTTTTTTAATCTGGCGGTATACCGGCAGGGCAGCGATCAGAATAAGGACACCAACGATCAGGAAGATCATTCTCCGGTTCAGGCTATCGCCTCTGGCGCGGCTCCACATTTCAAGCACTGTATCATTTTTGTCGAGAAAGTCATGCAGCAGGACGCAGCGTTCTACCACACTGCTGTCGGGATATTGTATCGGATTAACCAATAAGCTGTCGTTACCCGGACCAAAGAAATAGCTCAGGTTGACTGTTTCGGTGAGGGTGGTATCAATTTGTGCATCCCTTATCTCAGGGGTTCCTATTGCACTGGTGTAACCGCTTACGTCCATATTGCGCAAGGTAATCTCCGACTGGCACAGGTAGTTGAGAAAATAGCTGGCCGCTTTGACATTGCGGGCGTTTTTGGGAATTACCCAGCCGTCGAACCAGATATTGCTGCCTTCACGCGGCACAACGTAATCGAGAGAGACATCTACTGCGGCTGCCTCTTCGATGGCCCAAACCGCATCCCCGCTCCAGGCATAATTCATCCAGACCTCACCCTTGGTCATCATTTCCTTGCCAAAATCCGCCTCCCAGCCTGCCAGGTTAGGTTTTAACAGTATCAGTTGTTTTTCCACCATGGCAATATCTTCGGGAGTGTGGTCATTGGAAACGTCATAACGGGTGCGTTTGCCCGATGCAATCTCGGGGTAAAAACCCCAGATGGCGGCCATATTATAGACATCCCAATAGTGGTCCTTCATCAGGATCTTGCCCTTGTTTTTCGGGTCCCAGAAACATCCCCAGGTCTGAACTTCCTTCGTTGGAATAAGCCTGGTATTGTACAAAATGCCTGAAGTACCCCACATATAGGGGACCATGTAATCTGCAGCTTTCTTGCCGGGAACGCTGAAGGCATCCATACGGTCGAGCAGAAAGGGCGAAATATTTCCCAGGAAGTCACCCGTCTTTCCGAAATTGCGGTCGATGGGAAGCAGCATGTCATATTTCAGCATGCGCTCAATAATATACTGGGTGGGGCATACCAGGTCGAAATCTTCCTTCCCCAGGGCAATTTTTGTATACATGACCTCAGCCATGTCAAATACCTGGTAAACGATCTCAACTTCTTCACCGGTTTGTTCCTTGTACCATAAGGGAAATTCCGTTAACAAGTCTTCATCGATATAATCAGCCCAGTTGTAGATTTTCAGGATTTTTTTCCTGGATTGTTCGCTTTCCCTGCAGGCATTTAAAATGAATACAGCTGCTATTAACAGGAATAGCACTTTAATGACAATCGGATACTTCGGTTGTGCAAATGTTCTCATGTTGTTTTTAGATTTGTTTTTTTGACAGCTCGTTGATTGATAATTATCAGCAGTATTAAAACGGTGACAAAAATAATGGCCGACAGGGGCCGGAGTTCAGGTGTGAGTCCTCCTTTGCGCGCATCAGCGTATATATAGGTTGAAATGGTTTCCAGCCCTTCGTTACCGATGGTAAACAGGGTCACCACAAAATCGTCGATCGAAAGGGTGAAAGCCAGTATAAAACCGCTGATCATACCTGGTTTTAACTCAGGCAACATAACTCTCCTGAGTGCCAGAAAAGGCGTAGCGCCCAGATCCAGGGCAGCTTCGTAAAGAGAAGGGTTCATGCGATAAAGCCGCGGTAACACACTCAGCACCACATAAGGTGTGCAGAACGTTACATGGGCCAGGACGACCGTCGTGTAGCCCTGCGAGATCCCGACGCTTACAAAAAGCAGAAAAAGGGATATGGCTGTAATGATATCGGGATTAAGTATAGGTATGGAATTCACCAGTGAAATGGCTTTTTGTGCCCGCTGCTGCAGGTTAAAGATGCCAATGGCGGCCACGGTCCCCAGTACGGTTGAGATAAAAGCGGCCGTCAATCCGATAATGAGGGTATTCCATAATGCAGCGGAAAGGGAATGGGTCACCCCTCCCTGGAACAGCGAGGCATACAGCTTCAATGAAAAGCCGGTCCAGTTTCCCAGCACCTTGGCTTCGGTAAACGAAAATACAATGATGATCAGTATGGGAGCATAAAGCATCACCAACAGGAGCCCCAGGTAGGAAGAAGTCAATATTTTTTTTATCATATAAGGCCTCCTTCCTCTGAAGCTTTGGCCGTACTGCCGGTGTTGAGCAAAGAGGTTATGCCGATAAGTACCAGCATCACCAGTGAAAGCGCTGCGCCGTAATTCCACATGCCGTTGTATATATTCTCCTGCAGCGTGGTCCCAAAAAGCTTGATGTTATTGATGGTGAGCAGTTCGGCGATGGCAAAGGTGGAGATCACCGGCATAAAAACCATCATGATCCCGCTGGTAATGCCGGGTATCGATAACGGAAGGATGGTCCTGAAAAATACCTGCCTTGGTGTAGCCCCCAGGTCCTGTGCAGCTTCAATCAGATTGGGATCGGTTTTCTGCAGGATATTGTATATCGGGTAAATCATAAAGGGCAGGAAGTTATAGACCATACCAAACATCAGGGCACCTTCACCCAGTGGCAGCTTCAGAAAACCGAACAACGCCACCGTTGCCAGTGTCCGTATAAGGAAATTGATCCACATGGGGAGAATGAAAAGCATGACCAGCAAACTGGCCATACGGCTTTCCAGCCGGCTTAAGAGATAGGCTGCAGGATATCCGATCAACAAACATAAAATGGTGGTAACCATGGCAACCCCTATCGAATAGATGAGAATGTTAATGGCTTCGGGGTGCTGCATGAATTTCCGGAAATTCTCAAAAGATAGACCACCTGTTTCGCTGGTGAAAGCATAATACACGATCAGCGCCAAGGGGATCAGCACAAAAATCAATAGAAATATGGCATAGGGTATTGACCAGGTCCTTCTCCGTCCGAAAAATGATATTATTTTCCTTCGCACGACGTTAAGATTTATTCATTTTCAATCTTAATGGATTCCGGGGCAATGCTTATTCCAACGCGGTCGCCATCATCCCATACGTCGCTGGTGTCGAGAAAGATGTTTTCATTGTCTTCCGTGAGCACCGTAAGATGATAATGGTCGCCCTTGTATAAAATGAAACTTACCGTACCGCTAAGCATCCCGTCTTCTTCGTTATCGTGCAATACCACATCGCGGAAATCAACCCTGACCATGACCCCGGTGTCGCTTTCAAGATCGTGTGTATCGCTGCACTCGAAGTTGCTTCCCAGAAACCTTACATGCGATTCATCCACCACGGTTCCCTCAAACGTATTGTACAATCTTTCCTTTTTCATCACCTGAATGTCGGAGGGCTTGACACGCATTCCAACGGTCTCACCCGCGCCGAAACCATTGTAGTCCTGAATCATGACCTCAAATCCCTCGGGTGTGGTAACCATCATTTCGTAATGAACTCCTTTAAAAATGCATGAGGTAACCTGTCCGCTGAACTGTGCGGCATCCAGCTTTTCGAAAACATAAATATCTTCCGGGCGGACCACCACATCCACCTGCTCATGGAGTGCGAATCCCTTGTCAACACATTCAAACTGATGGCCGGCAAATTCAACAAGACAATCCCTGATCATCATTCCGTTAAGAATGTTGCTTTCGCCGATAAAATCGGCCACATAGGAGTTTATCGGTTCATTATAGATCTGGGCAGGCGTGCCGATCTGCTGTATCACACCTTCTCTCATTACCACAATGGTATCACTCAACGTCAGCGCTTCTTCCTGATCGTGAGTAACGTACAAAAAGGTAATGCCAAGTTTCTTATGCATAGCCTTTATTTCCATTTGCATATCCTTCCGCATTTTCAGGTCGAGGGCCGCCAGGGGCTCGTCGAGCAGCAAAACCTCTGGCTCGTTAACGATGGCACGGGCGATGGCTACGCGCTGCTGCTGTCCGCCTGAAAGAGTGTCCACATCCCGCTCTTCATAATCGGTCATGGTTACCATTTTCAGAACCTGCTTCACCTTCTTCCTGATCTCCTCGTCCGGAAGTTTTTTAAGCTTGAGCCCGAAAGCAATGTTATTATATACATTCAGGTGAGGGAACAGGGCATATCTCTGAAATACGGTATTCACGGGCCGAAGGTGCGGAGGAGTCAGGGTCATATCCTTTCCGGCGATGGTCACTTTCCCTTCTGAAGCCTTGAGAAAACCGCCGATCAGCCGCATTAACGTTGTTTTTCCGCAACCCGAGGGACCCAGTATGGTCACGAATTCACCTTTTCCAATGGAGAGATTAACATCCTGAAGAACCGACTTATCTCCAAAAGCATGCGATAAGTGTTCGACTGTGATGATGTTCGTATCCGCTTTCTGTTGCATGGTTGAATAAAATGAACTGAGTAATTCGTGGGCAGATTAAATTCCAAAACATAAAATCAAATCAAAAATAAATAATTCCACGAATTATGATACCGCTGACGGCATAATGTTTTTAAGCCGGGCAAACTTATTTATACACTGCCCGAAACCCTTGTCCCTGGCCTGATATAAAGCAACACCTGTTGGTTGAGCCCGAACCGGGATTCAACCAGAGAAAAATCCACCAAGCATCTCTTTAAAGCGGACATGTTAAGGCAAAAGTTCACAGGAGAATCACACGCTGATGGTTTTTTTCCTATATTTATAGGGTATGAGTCCTGAAAACCATCTGAAAAGGAGAAATATAGCAGTATGAGCCATTCCGCAACATTTGACAAATCCCTTATCGCCCCGTGCGGGATGAATTGCGGGACCTGCCTTGCCTACCTTAGGGTAAAAAATCATTGTCCAGGGTGCCGGATATCTTCCGCAGAGAAAGCAGTATCGGTTCGGCGGTGTATCATAAAATCATGCACTGAACTTGAAAAAACGAATTCAAAATTTTGTTATGAATGCGGGAAATTTCCCTGCAGGAGAATGAAACAGCTGGACAAGCGATACAGAACAAAATACAGCACCAGTTTTATTGAAAATCTTCTCTTGATAAAAGAAAAAGGGATGGCATCCTTTCTGGACTTTGAATCTGACAGAAGGACTTGCCCAAACTGCGGGTCAGTGTTATGTGTCCACCGTACATTTTGTCTTAACTGTAAAATAAATTTAAGTTAACAACGTCTTGATTTATTGCATAATTTGAAGAAATTGCGTACATTTGATATACCGTAAACGTTTCTTTTTCAGAGATTAACCCATAGAAACCGTTATGGCCATGAAACTAAAAAAAATACTCTTATTCACTGCAAGCCTGTTCTTTTATGGAACTTCCTTTGGTGATGTGATTCCGAGCAACGCGCATTACGTGGAAAAATGTGTTAAAATAACCAATGCTGACGATTATCAGGACATTTCATTAATCGGGGTTATTTTTTCCGTTGGCGGTGATAACGATTGTTATTTGATTTCATCATCGATGTGTCTTTATAAAGGTTATAAGTTTAATGCCTTTTATGTATATGCTGTAAGCAATAATTATTTGGCGGGCAAGGATATTCAGGAATTGGATTGGAATAACGATAAAAATGCCTACCGGTCCTGTATTGATATAAAACCATATTATGGCTATATTGCTGATTCAAATCCGCTTTCAGCCGTTGAGGAATATTATGAAATAATGGGTTTTACCGATACAACAGTAGTTTTGCACAAATGGAAAGAAATCAATAAATACAATAACGGAACTCCTGATTCAGTGACGGCATTTGAGTACGAAGGAGATTTATCCTCTCTTTTTCAGCATCTTCCTACCTATAATGAACCTTCGGGTTTCACGGTATACCCGAATCCTTCCGCCGGCACTATCAATATCCGGATAGATAACAGCTTTTACGGTTCTGTTAAGTTGGACATCATTGCCCTAAACGGAAGAACGGTCAAATCGTATCTGATTAAAAAAGAATACAACAGGATCCATTTCGGTGTCGCGGCCACCGGGCTGTCAAAAGGAACTTATCTCCTTAAATTTCAGTGCGGGGAAATGGTTGAAGCAAAAAAAGTATTGATTGACTGAACCGCTGTCCTTCATGAATTACGAACTCACTTTTTTAAAGGCACTCGCTTTAACAATATTGATTGAGACTTCCGTATTACTGTTGCTGATTAAAATAGCCTTCCGAAAATTCGACCTTAAAATCCGGATCATTTTACTGGCCGGCATCACTGCATCCTTTGCCACATTACCCTATCTGTGGTTCATAATCCCGTTATGGATAAAAACAAAGCTGTATTATGTTATTTTCTCGGAAGGATTGGCCATTGTGCTTGAATCATTCATCCTTGCCGGGATCTTAAGAATAAAATTTTCCTATGCCCTTGGTCTTTCAGCTGCCTGCAATATAATCTCCTATCTGATCGGGTTGTTAATATTCTAATGTTTTGAAAGCATCAATAATCACGGCATATCTTTCGGTTTACGGATTTACCCATGCGCTGGTGGATGCCTCATGTGTAATGTTATTACTGGGAGGTATTGATGTAAAGGCTGAATTGCCGTCATATATACTGTTATATAATGTTCTTGCTTTTGGACTTCAGCTGCCTTTCGGTTGGGTCCTTGACCGCATACAAAAACCCGTCTTATCGGCGGTTGCAGGCTGTATTATGTTGTCGCTGGCGCTGATGTTGTTTCTTCATCCGCTTGCTGCAATCCTGCTGGCAGGCACAGGCAATGCATTGTTTCATGTTGGGGGTGGTACCATTTCGCTGAATCTCAGGCCCGGTAAAGCATCCATACCCGGCTTGTTTGTCGCTCCGGGAGGCATCGGATTGTTTGCGGGAGGTGTGATATTGAAGTCATCCGGATTTCATCCTGAATATTTCGTTGTTCTTCTTTTATGCATGGGAGTGGTTATGTTTTTATTAAAAAGCCCGCCGGTTTTTTATGGGATTAAAAGGGAAAAGCAGGTTAATTTTCTGATTTTAGCCATTCTGCTGCTGCTGATTACCATTTGTATCCGCTCGGCTGTTGGATTATCGGCGGAATTTCCCTGGAAATCCAACATAACCCTGCTGATCATGCTGACCCTGAGCATTGCTTTAGGTAAGGGATTAGGCGGGTTTTTAGCCGATTATTTCGGCTGGATTAAAATATCAGTGGGAGGTCTGGCCTTATCGGCGTTATTGCTTTTCTTTGGGGCGCAATTCCCGGCATCCGGAATTGCAGGCATGTTCCTGTTTAACCTGACCATGCCCGTCACCCTGGTCGCCATCTCCAATTTATTGCCCGGGAAACCCGGCTTTTCATTCGGATTAACGACCTTTGCGCTGGTTGCAGGAGCATTGCCTGCCTTCTTAGGTTATAAAAGCTTTTTATCCGGTGGCCCGGTGATTCTGATCCTTATTTTGCTATCCGCCGTTATCCTGTTTATTGGCCTGCAGCTTTATGAACAAAATAAACCCTAAAAAAAGAGGGTGTCTCAATAAGGGACACCCTCTTTTTTTAGTTCACAATCCTGTTTCTTACGATCCTATGATTTACCTGCGGCCTGATGACGATGATCTGGCACCGGCGCTTTTTGAAGCTGGGGCAGCGGATCTGTTTGACTGGCTGCTGCTGCGGCTTACCGATCTGGAAGAAGAAGCTGAAGATCCCGGGCTTCTTGCAGGCGCTGAATGATGGACCGAAGTTGAAGGCCTTGAAGAACTGCGTTGTGATACTGCCGGTGCTGAACTACGGGTGGGCGCTGAACGCTGGGTTGTTGCGGGCCTTGTAGCCTGTCTGT
>Ga0105100_10000369_pt1 | contig 26663 bp, 25 predicted proteins | sample PPLLak12cMay2015_2_FD_87033 | JGI IMG/M metagenome (GOLD analysis project Ga0105100, IMG submission 87033) | Freshwater sediment microbial communities from Prairie Pothole Lake near Jamestown, North Dakota, USA - PPLs Lake P8 Core (1) Depth... | ecosystem: Environmental > Aquatic > Freshwater >... | reverse complement strand
CTGGAAGATCTTCTCCAGGCGGCGGAACACCTTCTTCAGGTCGTCATCGTTTCGGATCGGCTTAATAGTCATTCACGGTCTCCACGTCGATGCGGTCGTACTGCGCATGCGTCCCGACGAACTTCACCCAGACGATTCCCGCCTGGTACTGCACTTCGACCACGAGCCGGTACTTGTTGCCGCCCACGTTGAACACCACGCGATTGTTGCCGCAGATGCTCGCGCTGGCGAACTGATCCTTGATGTCCTGCGGCGTGCGCCACTTCGCCTTCAGCGCCTCTTCGTACCAGCTGTGCAGCGGGCCTCGCGCATCAGCGCAACCGGGGCGCTCCCAGAACTTCTTCAGGCTGCTCTTGGCGATGACCCTCATCGCCAGGCAGTATCTCCCATTTTGGGAGACCGGTCAACGGGCAAGGCCTGCCGCCGGGGGCGTCGCCCGGATCGGGTCGCTGCCGCGAACCATCCGAGCGGCAAGAAGAAGCCCGGGCAACCGTGAGGCTGCGCCGGGCGAGGGGGAGGACTTCAATCAGGGCAAGAGTCCCGAAGCGCTGCCGGTGGCAGCGCTTCGAGGGTTCTCAGGCAGCGTGGGCCAACTCCTTCCAGTCGCCGGGGGCGAGCTCGATGAGCTTGCCGCCCAGCGCCTCGAACTCGGTGGCGCGGTCGTAGTCCTCGACGTCCTGCGAGTGGTGCGTGACGGCATTGACGAGGCCATAGGCACTGAGATCGCTTCGCGGCGGCCGTTGAGCCGGTAGTCGAGACGAAAAGTGATCGTGCCCCTAGGGGAGACGGTCACGTACATCCCGTCCCGGTCGGCGATCTTGTAGGTGGTGGCTTGGGGCTTGATGCCCCTGAGCGTGCCATCGGACAGCATCGGCGGTCCCTCCTCTCGGAGGAATTTTACCGTCACGATGATTTGGCCGCTACAACTTATCTAAGTTGTTGATATGTACGTAACTTCAGACACTTTTTTTACCGTCAGCAGCCGTTTGGCGCTGACGGTAACAAATTAGGAGGCCCCGATAGATCTCGACAGACGTTCTCTATACGCGACAAGCACTTAGCGCGATTTCCGATAGACCCCGATAGACCCTGAAAGACGCCGAATCATTCCCACTCGATCGTGGCCGGCGGCTTGCCCGAGATGTCGTAGACCACGCGGTTGATACCGCGCACTTCGTTGATGATGCGGTTGGAGACCTTGGACAGCAGGCCGTACGGCAGCTCGGCCCAGTGGGCCGTCATGAAGTCCTCGGTCTGTACAGCACGCAGCGCGACGACGTACTCGTACGTCCGCCCGTCGCCCATGACTCCGACCGAGCGCACCGGTAGAAAAACGGCGAATGCCTGACTGGTCTTCTCGTACCAGCCTGCCCCACGCAGCTCCTCGATGAAGATGGCGTCCGCGCGCCGCAACAGGTCGGCGTACTCCGGTCTGACCTCACCGAGAATTCGCACGCCCAGGCCTGGTCCCGGGAAGGGATGGCGGAACACCATGTCGTGCGGCAGCCCCAGAGCCAGCCCCAGCTCGCGCACCTCGTCCTTGAACAGCTCGCGCAACGGCTCGAGCAACTTGAGGTGCAGCGTCTCGGGCAAGCCCCCGACGTTGTGGTGCGACTTGATGCTGGCCGCCTTCTTTGTCTTGGCGCCCGCCGACTCGATCACGTCGGGATAGATGGTGCCCTGGGCCAGCCAGCGCGCATTCCTGATCTTGCCGGACTCTCGCTGGAACACCTCGACGAACTCGCGGCCGATGATCTTGCGTTTCTGCTCGGGATCGACAACGCCACGCAGTCTGTCCAGGAACTGGGCGCTGGCGTCCACGTGAACGACCTTCACGCCGAGGTTGCGCGAGAAGGTCTGCATCACCTGCTCTGCCTCGTTCAGGCGTAGCAATCCCGTGTCGACAAACACGCAGGTCAGCTGCGTGCCGATGGCGCGGTGGATCAGAGCAGCAGCCACCGCCGAGTCCACCCCGCCGGACAGCCCGAGGATGACCTCGTCGGCACCGACGCTGGACCGGATCCGCCCCACCGCTTCCCCGATGTAGTCGGGCATGTTCCAGTCGGCGCTCAGGCCGCAGATCTCGCGCACGAAGCGCTCGAGGATGGCTTTGCCCTGCAGAGTATGCGTGACTTCGGGGTGGAACTGCACGCCGTAGAGCTTGCGCGCTTCATCCGCCATGCCCGCGATCGGCGTGGCGGCGTTGCTGGCAATGACTTTGAACCCCGGCGGGAGCGCGGTGACCTTGTCGCCATGGCTCATCCAGACGTCGAGCAGTCCATGGCCCTCGCTGTTCACCCTGTCCTGGATGTCCCGCAGCAGTAACGAGTGTCCCCGGGCGCGCACCTCGGCATAGCCGAACTCGCGCACGTGCCCGCTTTCGACCCCGCCGCCCAGCTGAGCTGCCATCGTCTGCATGCCGTAGCAGATGCCGAGGACCGGGACGCCCAGCTCGAAGACCGACCCAGGCGCGCGCGGGGCCCCTCCTTCGTAAGCCGAGGCCGGCCCTCCCGAGAGGATGATTCCCTTGGCGCCGTATTCCCGGACAAAGGAGTCGCTGACGTCCCAGGGGTGGATCTCGCAGTAAACGCCGCATTCGCGCACGCGCCGCGCGATCAGCTGCGTGTACTGGGCGCCGAAGTCAAGAATGAGGACTTTCTGATGCATGCTCAGGGGTTAGTTCTTGAGGCTGGAACCGCAGGGACGCAGACAACTGCCGCAGAGGATTGCCGTGGGGGCTGCGAAAGTAACCCATGGCACACGCGGAACTGCCAGGGGCCGCACGTCAACTCCCTGAAGGATACGGTGGGTGCTTCTGCCTCTCTCTGGGCTCTCTGCGTGTGTGGAATTCAACTTCAGGGGGTACGCGTAAAGGTTATTCGACTCTGTAGTTGGGCGCTTCCTTCACGATCTGGACATCGTGGACGTGGGACTCGCGCACGCCGGCGTAGGTGACCTCCACCAGCTCGGTCCGCTCGCGCATCTCGCGGATCGTGCCGCAGCCCGCATAGCCCATGCTGGAGCGCAGCCCACCCATCAGCTGGTGAATCACGGCGAGCACGCTGCCCTTGTAGGGCACGCGGCCTTCCACGCCCTCCGGGACCAGCTTCTCGACAGCCTCCTCCGCGCTCGCCTCCTGGAAATAGCGGTCGCTGGAGCCCTGCTGCATGGCCGCGAGGGAGCCCATGCCGCGATAGGTCTTGTAGGAGCGCCCCTGAAACAGCTCGATCTCGCCCGGCGCTTCCTCGGTCCCGGCGAACAGGCCGCCCAGCATGACCGCGTCCGCCCCTGCCGCAATTGCTTTCGCGATGTCGCCCGAGTAGCGGATCCCGCCATCGGCAATCAACGACACGTCGGCGCCGGCCAGCCCGGCCGCGACGTTCGCGATCGCGGTGATCTGCGGCACGCCCACTCCGGCGACGATCCGGGTCGTGCAGATCGAGCCCGGGCCAATGCCTACTTTGACGGCGTCGGCGCCGGCGTCCCGCAGAGCCTTGGCGGCCGCGGCCGTGGCGATGTTGCCGCCGATCACCTGGAGCTTGGGGAAAGTGCGCTTGACCCAGGCTACGCGCTCGAGCACGCCCTCGGAATGGCCATGGGCCGTATCCACTACCAGCACGTCGGCACCAGCGTCGACCAGGAGCTCGGCGCGCTCCTCGGTGCCTTCGCCCACACCGATCGCGGCGCCAACCCGCAGCCTGCCCAAATCGTCCTTGCTCGCATCCGGGTACTCGCTGGACTTGAGGATGTCCTTCACCGTGATCAGCCCACGCAGCTCGAACTCGCCGTCCACCACCAACACCCGCTCGAGGCGGTGCTTGTGCATGAGCGCCTGCGCCTCCTCGAGAGTCGCGCCCTCACGCACAGTGACGAGCCGCTCTCGCGGGGTCATGATGTTGCGCACCGGCTGATCGAGATTGGTCTCGAAGCGCAGATCGCGGTTGGTCACAATCCCGACCACGCGCTTGCCCTCGACCACGGGCAGCCCGGAGATCTTGTAGGTGCGGATCAGGTTGAGCACCTCGCGCACACTCATGCTGGGCGCGATGGTGATGGGGTCCTTCACCACGCCGCTTTCATAGCGCTTGACCTTGGACACCTCGGCGGCTTGCGCGCGCGGTGCCATGTTCTTGTGGACAATCCCGATGCCTCCCTCCTGGGCCAGGGCGATGGCCAGCCGGGCTTCGGTGACGGTGTCCATCGCCGCGGAGACCAGCGGAACGTTGAGCTGGATGGTGCGGGTCAGCCGGGTTTTCAGGCTGACATCGCGAGGCAGAACGGTGGAATGGGCCGGCAGGATGGAGACGTCGTCGAAGGTGAGTGCCCTTTGAACCACTCGCATGCTGATGATCCCTCACAAAAAAACTATTATACGCGAGGGGTGTGTCGTTAAAGGAACTTGGCAGGCTGTTGAAGCACTTCGCGAGCACCCCCGGGCCTGGTGCGGGGCGCACGCGCGCTTTGATTGAGCGTAACCAGACATTAGTCTAGCGGCGGGATCGGAGTGCGGACCGTCGTTCTTCAACGCCCGTCAGACCGCGAGCAGATCCGTTGACGGACGGAAGAAGCGTTTGAGATCAGAGCTTTGCATGAAAAAAGGAATGCTTGTTGCTTGCCTCAGCGGCGGGCTGCTGGTGGCTTCGCTGGTGCACGGAGCCAACACCCCGGACGCCGGGCAATCGGCCCAGCAGGCGCGCGCCGCTGTGGCCACCGCCGAGGCTGCTGTGCAGGCAGCCGCCGAACAGCGCGCGCTCTGGACCACTGCCCAGGATGCGTTGCGGGACGCCCAGAATGCTCTGGCGCAAGACGACTACGCCGCTGCGGAGCGGCTCGGCCGGTTCGCCGCAGAGCAGGCACGCCTCGGGATCCAGCAACTCGGCTATCCTCATTTCAGGTAGGAGAACACGGATGAAACGGTTGGTGATACTGGCGCTTCTGCTGGCTGCCCTGCCCGCGTCGGCGGTCTTATACAAGTGGGTGGACAAGGACGGCAAGGTTCACTACTCCGACCAGCCTCCCCCCGAAGGTGCCAGGCAGTCCGGTGTGGTCAACGCACCCGCGCCGGGCACGAGTCCGCCTGCACCGAGTGGTGACGCCGCAAGCCAGGCGCCGAAGGGTCCGAAGTCAGCGGCCGAGCTGGAGATGGAGTTCCGCAAGCGCCGCCTGGAGGCCGCCGAGGCCGATGCCAAACGTCAGCAGGAAGCCCAGGCTGCCGAGGAGAAGCAGCGCAACTGCACGCATGCAAAGAACCGCCTCGCCTCGCTGGAGACCGGCGGGCGCATTACCAAGTACGGCCCCGACGGCGAGACCGTCTATCTCTCCGATGCGGAGATCGCCCGCGAGTTGGGCGAGGCCCGCAAGGTCGCCGACTCGTGGTGCAAGTAGTGCGGGATCAGCGCACGCCCCGCTTCTTGGCGGCACGGCGCCGCCGCACCTCCTTGGGATCGGCCTGCAGCGGGCGATAGATCTCCACGCGGTCCCCATCTCGCAGGACGCTGTCCAGGGTGGCCCAGCGGCCCCACACGCCGACCCGGACCGAGCCAAGCTCGATCTCCGGGTGTCGCTCCAGCACACCGCTGGACCAAATGGCTTCGCGCAGGGTCATGCCCACCGTGACCTCGAGTGAGACTACGTCCTGCTCCAGCGGTAGCGCGTAGACGACCTCGATCCGCACGGGGGCCTCACGTCCCGTAGAGTCGCTCCGCGCGCTTCAGAAAGGCGTCGACGAAGCTGTTGGCGATGTAGTGAAACACCGGCCCAACCAGTCGCTCGAGCAGCCGGCTGGCGAACTCATAGTGCAACTGGAAATCGATACGGCAGGCCTCGGGCGCGAGCGCGGTGAACCGCCAGGTGCCGTCCAGAGTGTGGAACGGACCGCTGACCAGTCGGATCTGGATCAGCTCCGGGGCCTGCGTGCGGTTCTCGGTCTTGAAGGTCTGGCGGATCCCGCGATAGTCGATCTGTATGGAAGCGCGCGTGACCTCGCCGTCGCGATGCTCCAGCTCGGTGCCTCCGCACCAGGGCAGGAACTCCGGATAGCGCTCTACCTCGTCCACCAGGGCGTACATGCGCTGGGCGGAGTAGCCTACCAGCACGGACTTCTGGACCACCGCCATCTCGCTAGCTTTCGGCCGGACTAAAACGTGAGGTGACGGCACAGGTCGGCCAGTCCAAGCTGATAGAATCGCGGCCTCCCGGATTGCGCCCGCCATGAGCATCGCCGAAAACCGCAAGGCCTACCACGACTACTTCATCGAAGAGAAGTTCGAGGCCGGCATCGTGCTGGACGGCTGGGAGGTCAAGGCGATCCGTGCCGGCCTCGCCAATCTGGGCGAGGCCTATGTCATCGTGAAGGACGGTGCTCTTCACCTCATCGGCTGCCACATCACCCCGCTGCCCACCGCCTCGACGCACGTGCAGCCCGATCCGACCCGCACGCGGAAGCTGCTGCTGCACGCCGAGGAGGTCGATCGCCTGATCGGCAAAGTCGAGCGGGCCGGGTACACCCTGGTTCCCTTGAACCTGCACTATCGCAACGGCTGGATCAAGCTCGAGATCGGTCTCGCCAAAGGCAAGAAGCAGCATGACAAACGCCAGGCCGAGAAGGACAGAGAGTGGCAAAGAGAACAGCAACGTCTATTGCGCAAGAAAGCATGAACAACGATGCCTGGCGTTTGCGGCGCAGGCTAACTTGCTTGGCAAGGTTAAGCCACGCAGTGACGGGCCGGAGCCACAACCGGCAGTCCGAGAAGGATCGAAAACCAGCTCAGTCGTAAGCGAGGCCCACCGCGGCACGCACCTCGCGCATGGTCTCGGCTGCCTGCTTGCGCGCCTGATCGCAGCCGTCCTCGATGATGTTCCTCACCAGGGTGGGGTCGTCGATAAAGACCTGTGCGCGTTCGCGCATGGGCTCCTGCTCGCGTAGCACCGCCTCGATCACGGGCTGCTTGCATTCGAGACAGCCGATCCCTGCGCTGCGGCACCCTTCCTGCACCCACTTCTGCGTCTTCTCGTCCGAGTAGACGAGATGGAACTGCCACACCGGGCACTTCTCCGGGTCCCCCGGATCGTTGCGGCGCACGCGCGCCGGGTCGGTCGGCATCGTGCGGATCTTGCGCGTGACACTGTCGGCATCCTCGCGCAGGGTGATCGTGTTGTTGTAGGACTTCGACATCTTCTGTCCGTCGAGCCCGGGCATCTTGGACGCTTCGGTCAACAACGCCTCGGGTTCGGACAGGATCATCTTGCCGCCGCCCTCCAGGAAACCGAACAGGCGCTCGCGGTCACCCAGACTCAGGTTCTGCGCCTCCTCCAGCAGCGCGCGGCCGGCTTCCAACGCCTCGTGGTCGCCCTGCTCCTGATAGCGCGTGCGCAGATCCCTGTACAGCTTCGCGCGCTTGCTGCCGAGCTTCTTCACCGCGGCCTCGGCCTTCTCCTCGAAGCCCGTCTCCCGCCCGTAGATGTGATTGAAGCGGCGCGCGACCTCGCGGGTAAACTCGATGTGCGGCACCTGGTCCTCACCCACCGGCACCAACGTAGCACGGTAGATGAGGATGTCCGCGCTTTGCAGCAGCGGATAGCCCAGAAAGCCATAGGTCGACAGGTCGCGGTCGGTCAGCTTCTCCTGCTGGTCCCTGTAGGTCGGCACGCGCTCGAGCCAGCCAAGCGGCGTGATCATGGACATCAGCAGATGCAGCTCCGCATGCTCAGGGACGCGCGACTGGATGAACAGCGTGGCGAGCGAGGGATCGACTCCGGCAGCGAGCCAGTCGATCACCATGTCCCAGGCGTGCTGCTCGAGCTGGGCTGGCTCTTCGTAGTGGGTGGTCAGCGCATGCCAGTCCGCCACGAAGAACAAGCAAGGGTGCTCGTGCTGCAGGCGGACCCAGTTCTTCAGCACGCCGTGGAAGTGCCCGAGATGCAGGGCGCCGGTGGGTCGCATTCCGGACAGCACGCGGTCAGGGAACATTGCAGATCGAGCTCAGCCCAGGTTGAAGACGGTGACAATGACACTCAGCACAGCCCGGATGAACGGCGACAGGACGGTGCCGAGGATGCCGGTGAACAACAGCATCAGCAGAATTATAAAGCCGTAGGGCTCGATCCTCGCGAACTGCCACGCCATATGCCCGGGCAACAGGCTGACCGCGATGCGTCCGCCGTCCAGCGGCGGAAGCGGGAACAGGTTCAGCACCATGAGCACGACGTTGATGCCGATGCCGTACTGCGCCATGCTCTGCAACGGCACCGAGAAATAGTTGTCCGGCATGCCCAGCGCCAGCCTCAGAACCAGCGCCCAGCCCATGGCCATCATCAGGTTGGCTCCCGGCCCGGCCGCGGCGACCCAGAGCATGTCGCGCTTGGGATGACGCAACTGCCCGAAGTTTACCGGCACCGGCTTGGCCCAGCCGAACAGGATGCCGCTGGTGCCCATCAGCTTGCTGGTCACGAGGATGAGAAGCGGCACCGCGATTGTTCCCACCGGATCGATATGACGCAGCGGGTTGAGGCTGATGCGACCGGCGTTGTGGGCCGTATAGTCGCCGAAGTGGCGCGCCGCATAGCCATGGGCCGCCTCATGCAGCGTGATGGCAAAGGTGACCGGGATTGCCGCAAGGGCGATGACCTGGATCAGACCAGCGAGGTCGAAGCTCATGGCGAAAGGGACGGGCTCAGGCGGGGACGCCGAAGGGCTCGAGGCTGCCCTTGCCGACACGCACGATCTCGGGCCCCTCGCCGGTGAGATCGATGACCGTGGTCATCTCGACTCCGCAGGAGCCGCCGTCCAGCACCAGATCGACCTGCCGCTCGAGGCGAGCGCGTATCTCCTGCGCGTCGTTCAGCGGCAGCTCGTCGCCGGGCAGGAGCAGGGTCGAGCTGAGCAAGGGCTCGCCCAGCTCCGCCAGCAGGTCCTGCACTACGCGGTGATCGGGGACGCGCAGACCGATGGTGTTGCGCTTGGGGTTCTGCAGGCGCCGTGGCACTTCGCGGGTCGCCTGCAAAATGAACGTGTAGCCGCCTGGCGTGGTGGCCTTGAGCATGCGGTACACACGGTTGTCGACCCGCGCGTAGTGGGAGATCTCGGAAAGATCCCGACATACTAGCGTGAAATGATGCCGGGCATCCACCTGCCGTATCGCGCGGATGCGCTCCTGCGCTGCCTTGTCGCCGAGCTGGCAGCCCAGCGCGTAGCAGGAGTCCGTGGGATAGACGATCAGCCCGCCGCGGCGCACGATCTCGGCGGCCTGCTGAATCAGGCGTCGCTGGGGGTTGTCTGGGTGGATGACGAAGTATTGGGCCATGTCGATAGGCACGGGGTTGCGCGGGTGCTCGGCAGCGTGCCGACGGGGTGCATCCGCGTGCAGGCCTTGGCCGTAGAACCGGTGGGCACAGCGCTGTAGCCTGAAGCACAGATCGCGATGGTAACAAAATCACCGGGCGTCGATCACCCCGGTGCCACTGACAGTAACGGAGGACGCCGTGTCATTGCTGGCTCTGGTCACCCGCGCCATCGTTGCCGCGGCCGCTGCGCTCCCGCAGCTGACGCAGGCGGCATGCACCTTGGACAGCCCGCAGCAGCGCGCCGCACTGGTGGAGCTGTACACATCGGAGGGCTGCAACAGCTGCCCGCCAGCGGATCGCTGGCTGAGCCACTTGCGCACGGCGAGCGCGGCACAGCGGATCGTGGCGCTCGCCTTCCACGTGGACTACTGGAACGAGCTCGGGTGGGTCGACCGGTTCTCCCAGCCCGGCTTCAGCGAGCGGCAGCGCGATATCGCGACGCGCGAGCGAAGCCGGGTGATCTACACTCCGCAGGTCGTCCTCGATGGAAAGGACTCGCGCAACTGGAGCAACAGCGGCAGCTTCGCTCGAAGCGTAGCCGAGCTCAATCGCAAGCCCGCCGGGGCGCGCATTACTGCAACGGTGAGCTTGGCAGGGGCGGATCTTCAACTGCGCGGAGCAGTGAAGCTGGAGAGCGCCGCCCCGTCCGCAGCCGTCTGGGTAGCCGTTTTCCAGAACGGGTTGATCACCACGGTTGCCGCTGGAGAAAACGCTGGACGCACGCTGCAGCATGATTTCGTCGTGCGCACGCTGGTCGGCCCGCTTCCGTTGCAGCGCGACGCTTCCCTGCGGCTGGATCGCACGCTGCGGATTGCCAGCGACTGGGATGCCGCGCAGCTCGGAATCGCCGTTTTTGCCCAGGACCTGAGGACCGGTGAGGTACTGCAGGCCGTTTCCGGGGTGTCCTGCCTCTGACGGGTCGACCTTCACAGCGTGCCGCCGGCCGCGTTTGCTGCGGGCCGGCCGGTTGTGAAAGAATGTGCCCACAACAAGAAGGGAGGGATGTGGGCGCCAGGATCCGGAATGTCACGGATTTGCTAGCCGGCCTGATGTTCATCGGCTTTGGCGCAGCAGCGGTCGTGCTCGGCCGTGATTACCCTATGGGCAGTGCGATGCGCATGGGCCCCGGGTACTTCCCGGCAATACTCGGAGCCCTGCTCGCGTTGCTGGGCCTGGCCATGCTGGTGCGCGGAGTGCTGTCGCGTGGCGGGCCCCCGCCAGTCTTTGCTCTCAAGCCTCTAGCCCTGGTCCTCGCCGCCGTCGCGCTGTTCGCGCTCACGGTGGAGCGTCTGGGCATCATCGCTGCAGTCACCCTGGTGGTATTGGTGAGCGCATTGGCCAGCGAGCGCTTCCGTTGGCGGGAGGTGCTGCCTCTCGCCCTGATCATGGTCGGCCTGGCCGTCGGACTGTTCACCAAGGGGCTCGGACTCCCCTTTCGTCTGGGGCCGTTCTGATGGAGCTGCTGTCGAACCTCGAGCTGGGGTTCGGCGTTGCCCTCACCTGGGCCAACGTCGGCTGGTGCCTGCTGGGCGTTGCGCTTGGCACCCTGGTCGGGGTCTTGCCGGGCATCGGGCCGGTGGCGACCATCGCCATGCTGCTGCCGGTCACTTTCCACCTCTCGCCCGTTGCAGCGCTCATCATGCTGGCCGGGATCTACTACGGCGCGCAGTACGGTGGGTCGACCACGGCCATTCTGGTCAACCTTCCCGGTGAGTCGTCGGCCGTGGTCACCTGCCTCGACGGCTATCAGATGGCCCGTCAGGGCCGCGCCGGACCAGCACTGGCGATTGCGGCGCTCGGATCCTTCTTCGCCGGGTGCGTCGCGACTCTGATCCTGGCCACCTTCGCACCGCCGTTGGCCGAGCTCGCCTTCAAGTTCGGGCCCGCGGAGCGGTTCTCGCTGATGGTGCTGGGGCTGGTGGCAGCAGTTACGCTGGCCCGCGGTTCTCTGCTCAAAGCCATCGCCATGATCGTTCTGGGCATCCTGTTGGGGCTGGTCGGAGCCGACCCCGAGGTGGGCCGCATGCGCTACACCTTCGGCATTCCCGAGTTGACCGATGGGATCAACTTCGTGGTGGTGGCCATGGGCATATTCGCTTTCGGCGAGATCATCTCCAACCTGGAGCAAGGCAGCAGCCGGGAAGTGTTCACGGCGAAGATCGGACGGCTGTGGCCCAGCGGGGACGACTTCCGCCGCGCCTGGAAGGCCGTCCTGCGCGGGACCGGGATCGGCTCGGTGCTCGGCATCCTGCCCGGCGGCGGTGCCGTGCTCGGTTCGTTTGCCTCCTACATGATCGAGAAGCGCATCGCCAAGGAGCCAGCCCGCTTCGGCAAGGGCGCGGTCGAAGGCGTGGCCGGCCCGGAGTCAGCGAACAACGCCGGCGCACAGACCTCCTTCATTCCGTTGCTTACATTGGGCATCCCCTCGAATGCGGTCATGGCTCTGATGGTGGGCGCGATGATCATCCATGGGATCCAGCCCGGCCCCCAGGTCATGACCGAGCGCCCCGAGCTGTTCTGGGGCATGGTCGCCAGCATGTGGATCGGCAACCTCCTGCTGGTCGTTCTGAACCTGCCTCTGATCGGTGTGTGGGTCTGGCTGCTTACTGTCCCCTATCGCCTGCTGTATCCTGCCATCCTCGTGCTTGCCTGCATCGGCATCTACAGTCTGAACAACTCGGTGTTCGACGTCGGGCTCGCGGTACTGTTCGGGCTGCTGGGCTATGTGTTCATCAAGCTGGAGTGCGAGCCCGCGCCTCTGCTGCTGGGCTTTGTGCTGGGGCCGATGCTGGAGGAGAACCTACGCAAGGCCATGACGATCTCGCGCGGCGACCCCTCCGTATTCTTCACACGCCCGCTCAGTCTGACGATGCTCGCCCTCGCCGCGGTCCTGATGCTGCTGGTCGTCCTGCCAGCCGTGAGACGTAAGCGCGAAGAAGCCTTCCAGGAGTCCTGAAGATGCAGGGTTTCGACTGGTCCTTTCCCTATCCTTCGCAGCGCATGCCCGTGCTGGCGGCCAATGTCGTCGCCACGTCGCAGCCGCTGGCAGCGCAAGCCGGACTGCGCATGCTCCTCAAGGATGGCAATGCGGTGGATGCAATCGTGGCTGCGGCGATCACGCTGACGGTCGTGGAGCCGGTCATGAATGGCATCGGCTCCGATGCTTTCGCGCTGGTCTGGGACGAGCAGGGTCTCCACGGGCTGAACGCTTCGGGCCATTCGCCCGCTGCCTGGTCACCCGAGCGATTTGCCGGGCAGCAGTCGATGCCTATCGTTGGATGGGATACCGTTACTGTTCCCGGAGCGGTGTCGGCCTGGATGGCCCTTTCGCAGCGCTTCGGCAAGCTGCCCCTCGCGGATCTGTTCACCCCGGCAATCGAGTATGCTCGGGCGGGCTTTCTCGTTTCTCCCACGGTAGCGCGGCAGTGGGCAAACCAGATCGAACGCCTCGCCATTCAGCCGGGCTTCGCCCAGGCCTTCATGCCCGGCGGCCGTGCGCCACGTGCGGGCGAGGTGTTTCGCTTCCCGGAGCAGGCCGCCACGCTCGAGGAGATCGCGCGCACGAACGGGGAATCCTTCTATCGCGGCCTGCTCGCCGAGAGAATCGCTGCCGCCAGCCGGGACCAGGGCGGTGCCATGACCGCTGAGGATCTCGCAGCACATCAGCCGGATTGGGTCGAGCCGGTGAGCCAGGCCTACCGTGGGACGCGGCTGCATGAAATCCCGCCGAACGGGCAAGGCATCGCCGCGCTGATGGCCCTGGGTATCCTCGAGCGTTTCGATGTTTCGGCGTTGCCGCCCGACTCGCCGGAGAGCGTGCACGTGCAGATCGAGGCGATGAAGCTCGCGTTTGCAGACATGTACGAGCACGTCGCGGATCCGCGTTTCATGCGGGTGTCTGCCGTGGACCTGCTCGATCCCGGTTATCTCGAGCAGCGGGCTCGGCGCGTCGACCGGCGGCAAGCGCAAGATTTCGGCGCCGGTGTCCCTCCCCGCTCTGGCACGGTCTATCTTACCGCAGCTGACGCGAGCGGGATGATGGTGTCCTACATCCAGTCCAACTACATGGGCTTCGGGTCCGGCGTGGTGGTGCCGGGGACCGGCATCAGCCTGCAGAACCGCGGCGCCTGCTTCCGGCTGACCCCGGGCCATCCCAACCAGGTCGGCCCGGGCAAGCGCCCCTTCCATACCATCATCCCGGCGTTCGCCACCCGCGACGGCCGGCCCCTCATGAGCTTCGGCGTGATGGGCGGCGACATGCAGGCCCAGGGGCACACCCAGATGATGGTACGGCTGGCCGATTACCGGCAGAACCCGCAGGCTGCGGCCGACGCGCCACGCTGGAAAGTGCTGGGCGGACGAGACGTCATCGTCGAGCACCACATGCCGGACGCGACGGTGAGCGAGCTGGCACGGCTAGGTCACCAGATCCGTCGCGCAGAGCGCTGGAGCACCGAGTTCGGCAGCGCCCAGCTGATCCATCGCATGGACGGTGGCTATCTCGCGGCGTCGGAGCCACGCCGCGACGGCCAGGCGGTCGGATTTTGAAGCCCAAAGCGAATGGACAGGATCGAGAGGATTCTCGTTCACTGTTCCTGTCGCGTTGCTGATCGAGATTGTCTCTCGCCGGCTGGGTCCTGACGACATGCGCCGGCCTTCCGTTGCAGCACGCGCTCGCTAGTCTTCAATCCTGTCATCCTGTCCATTTGCCTTACTTCAAGGCTTGCTCGCGAATCGCCGCCAAGGTCGTGCGCGTGGTGATCGCTTCCGGATCGATGCGCAGCTCGATCAGCGCCGGTTTGCCTGCGGCTGCCGCACGCTCGAAAGCGGGTGCGAAATCCTCCGTACGCTCGACCAGCTCCCCATGCGCACCGTACGCGCGGGCGAGTGCGGCAAAATCCGGGTTCTGCAATGCAGTGCCGTACACGCGCGCGGGATATTCGCGCTCCTGGTGCATGCGGATCGTCCCGTACATGCCGTTGTTGACCACGAAGAAGATCACCGCTGCCCCGTACTGAATGGCCGTCGCAAGCTCCTGGCCGGTCATCAGGTAGTCCCCATCCCCGGAAAAGCACAAGACCATTCGCTCGGGGTGCACCAGCTTAGCGGCGATAGCGGCAGGCACACCATAGCCCATCGCACCGTTGGTCGGCCCCAGCTGTGTGCGGAAACCGGTGTACTGATAGAACCGCTGGACCCAGCCTGAGAAGTTGCCTGCGCCGTTGGTGACGATGCTCCCGGCCGGGAGCCGCTCGCGCAGCCAGGCGATCGCCATGCTCAGGTTCAGAGCACCTGGCGCCGGCACCGGTTCGAGCGTCTTGAGATACTCGCTGCGCAGGCTCTCGGCCCAGGTCCGCCAGGCAGGACGGGCGGGCGCGTCCAACCCCTTCGCCAGGCCGGCAAACTCGGCCATGCCTGCGTTTATCATCAGTTCGGCTTCGTAGACCCTTCCCAGCTCGTCGATGCCCGGATGCACGTGGACGAACCGCTGTCGGGGCTGCGGGATCTCGAACAGCGTGTAGCCGCCCGTCGTCATCTCGCCGAGACGTGCGCCGAGAGTGACGACGAGGTCGGCCTCGCGCACGCGCTTCTTCAGGTCCGCACTGATCCCGATGCCGATCTCGCCGACGTACTGAGCCTGGCGGTTATCGAGCAGATCCTGTCGCCGGAAGGAGCAGGCCGCCGGCAGTGCCCATCGCTCCAGGAACGCCTGGATATCTGCGCACGCAGCGGCGCTCCAATCGCCACCGCCCAGGATAACCAGCGGGCGTTGCGAGGCACTGAGCATTTCCTGCAGCCGCCGCAGGTCCGCTGGTCCGGGATGAGGTTTCACGCGCTGATAGGGCCGTGAGGACGCTACCGCCCCCGCCGCCGCGAGCATGTCTTCGGGCAATGCCAGCACCACCGGGCCCGGCCGGCCCGATACGGCCAGATGGAATGCATGGCTCACATATTCGGGGATACGCTCGGCCCGGTCGATCTGGGCAACCCACTTGGCCATCTGGCCGAACATGCGCCGGTAGTCGACTTCCTGGAAGGCTTCGCGCTCGACCACGTCGCCGCCCACCTGTCCGATGAACAGGATCATCGGCGACGAGTCCTGGTGCGCCGTGTGCACACCGATGCTGGCATTGGTAGCACCCGGCCCGCGCGTGACGAAGCAGATACCCGGACGCCCAGTCAGCTTGCCATAGGCCTCCGCCATGAAAGCGGCACCACCTTCCTGGCGGCAGACGATGAGGCGCATCTGCTCCCGCGCGTCGTACATGGCATCGATGACGGCGAGATAGCTCTCGCCCGGGACGCAGAATGCCATATCCATCCCGTGGATATGCAGTGCGTCGACCAGGATCTCGCCCCCGGTCGCCACTTGCGTGCTCTGATTCATCCGATCTCCTCCCAACGCGCTGTGGGGCCAGTTCGGCGCCTATGCGGCAGCGACCCGAAATTATACGGCGCGGCATGCGCAAATGCGGCGCTTGTATAATCCGCCCGCTGAACGGCAGCCTGACACGCGCCGGCTCGACAATTAGAACCAACAGGGAGAACTCGATGGTTTGGCAGCAAGTCTATGACCCGCTGAACAGCGCGGCCTGGTCCACGATCGTGGCTGCAGTGCCGGTGGTGGTTTTGCTTGGGACACTCGCGTTTCTGCGCATGGCCGCGCACTGGGCAGCCATCCTGGGACTGGTCAGCGCGCTTGGCATAGCAGTGCTGGTCTTCGGCATGCCCACGGAGATGGCGCTGGGCTCTGCGGGGCTGGGGGCGCTGTTCGGATTGCTTCCGATCGGTTGGATCGTCCTCAACATCATCTTCCTCTACCAGCTCACCAAGGACAAAGGCTACTTCCAGGTATTGCAGGACAATATTGCCAACGTCACCGAGGACCGCCGCCTGCAACTGTTGTTGATCGCGTTCGCCTTCGGCGCATTCTTCGAGGGCGCAGCCGGGTTCGGAACACCAGTGGCCGTCACCGGTGCGATCTTGATCGGACTGGGGTTCTCGCCGCTGGCCGCCTCCGGCCTGTCCCTGATCGCCAACACCGCGCCGGTGGCCTACGGTGCGCTGGGGACCCCGATCATCACGCTGGCGAAGGTCACCGGTCTGGATGAGATGGCGCTCTCAGCCATGGTCGGGCGACAGCTGCCTTTCTTCTCGCTCCTGGTGCCGTTCTGGCTCATCTGGGCGTTTTCCGGCTGGAAAGGGGTCAAGGGCGTGTGGCCAGCGATCCTGGTGACAGGTGTGGCCTTTGCCATCCCGCAATTCCTGATCTCCAACTTCCATGGTCCGATGCTGGTGGACGTGGGTGCCGCGCTGGTGTCGATGGCCTGCCTGACGGTGTTCCTCAAGGTGTGGAAGCCCAAGGAGATCTGGCGCACCACCAAGCTGCGTGGCCACGAAACCGACAGCGGTGAAGAGGGTCCGGTCAGGCAGTTCACCAGGCATCCGACCGGCCTGCTGGTGCGCGCGTGGGTTCCCTGGCTGATCCTGACCGTGTTTGTGTTCGCGTGGGGCTTCCCCACGGTGAAAAACTTCCTCAACGGACAGAGTGTGCAGGTCACCATGCTCGACGGCGAGAGCAAGGAGGAGAAGATCAGCCATGCTTGGGACGGGATCACCAAGGTCGACTTCCCGATCGCGGGTCTCGATGAGATGGTCGAAAAGGTCCCGCCGGTAGTGGCAAAACCGACCAAGGAGAAGGCTGTCTACACGCTCAACTGGCTTTCGGCCACTGGCAGCGGCATCTTTCTCGCCGCGATCGTTGCGGGTCTGTTCATGGGCTACTCGCTGCCGGGCTTGCTGGGGAAATACCTCTCGACCATCTGGCTGGTGCGGTACTCACTGATTACCATCGCAGCGATGCTGGCGTTGGGGTTCGTCACACGCTATTCGGGCACCGACGCCACGCTGGGTCTCGCCTTCGCCCAGACCGGCGTGATGCTCTATCCGTTCTTCGGGGCGATGCTGGGCTGGCTAGGGGTAGCACTCACCGGCTCGGACACGGCGTCGAACGTGCTGTTCGGTGGGCTGCAGCGCATTACGTCGGAGCAGCTCGGCCTGAGCCCGGTGCTCATGGCAGCGGCCAACAGCTCCGGCGGAGTCATGGGTAAGATGATCGACGCGCAAAGCATCGTGGTTGCCAGCACGGCCACGCGCTGGTACGGCCACGAGGGCGACATTCTGCGCTACGTGTTCTGGCACAGCATCGTGCTTGCGGCGCTGGTGGGTGGCGTGGTGTGGCTGCAGGCGCACGTGTACCCGTTCACCGAGATGGTGGTGCACGCGCTGTCCACACCGGCCACGCACTGACCGGCACGACGTCGAGCACACCAACAAAAAACCCGCCTTCGGGCGGGTTTTTGCTGGATGGCTTGAGAGTCACTACTGGCTCTCAGCAACGGCGCGCATGGACAAACGCAGGCGGCCCTTTTCGTCGGCCTCGAGGACCTTGACGCGCACGGACTGCCCCTCCTTCAGATAGTCGCCGACGTTCTTCACGCGCTCCTCGGCGATCTGCGAGATGTGCAGCAGCCCGTCCTTGCCTGGTAGCACGGACACGATCGCACCGAAATCGAGCAGCTTCAGCACAGTGCCTTCGTAGACACGCCCGACCTCCACCTCGGCGGTGATGTCCTCGATGCGCTTCTTCGCCGCGAGGCCGCCGTCCGAGCTGGTACACGCAATAGTGACAGTCCCATCCTCGGCGATGTCGATGGTCGTCCCGGTCTCCTCCGTGATGGCCCGGATCACCGCGCCCCCCTTGCCGATGACGTCCCGGATCTTCTCCGGCTTGATCTTGATAACGATCATGCGCGGAGCATAGGCGGAGATCTCCGGCCGGGGCGTTTCAAGTGCCTGACGCATGAGATCCAGGATGTGCATGCGGGCTTCGCGCGCCTGGCTGAGCGCGACCTGCATGATCTCCTTGGTGATGCCCTGGATTTTGATGTCCATCTGCAGCGCCGTCACACCACGATCGGTGCCGGCCACCTTGAAGTCCATGTCGCCCAGATGGTCCTCGTCCCCGAGGATGTCGCTGAGGACGGCGAAGCGGTTGCCATCCTTGATCAGGCCCATGGCGATTCCGGCGACGTGCGCTTTCATCGGCACGCCGGCGTCCATCAGCGCCAAGGAACCGCCGCACACGCTGGCCATGGAGCTCGAGCCGTTCGACTCGGTGATCTCGGATACCACCCGCATGGAGTAGCCGAATTCCTCCGGCGTGGGCAGCATGTTCACCAGTGCCCGCTTGGCCAGACGGCCGTGTCCTATCTCGCGGCGCTTCGGTGCACCGACCCTGCCCGTCTCTCCGGTGGCGTAGGGTGGCATGTTGTAGTGGAGCATAAAGCGCTCGCTGTACTCGCCCTGGAGCGCATCGATGATCTGCTCATCGCGTGCCGTGCCTAGCGTCGCCACAACCAGTGCCTGCGTCTCGCCGCGCGTGAACAGGGCCGAGCCGTGGGCCCTCGGCAGGACGCCGGTCCGGATCGCGATCGGACGCACTGTGCGGGTATCGCGGCCATCTATGCGCGGGTCGCCGCTGAGAATCCGGCCGCGGACGATCTTCGATTCGAGATCGCTGAACAGCGTGGCCACCATGTTCTCGTCCGCCGGCTCTGCCGCATTCGTGACGAGCGCATCGAACACTGTGCTGCGCAGGGCCGCGATCTTCTCGGAGCGCAGCTGCTTCTGGCGGATACGATAGGCGTCGTGCAACCCGGCCTCGGCGAGCTCGGCCACCCGGCGCACCATCCCTTCGTCCTTCTGCGGCAGGGACCAGTCCCACAATGGCTTGCCGGCCTCGTCCGCCATCTCGTTGATGAGATTGATGACGGCCTGCAGCTGCTCGTGACCGAACACGACTGCGCCGAGCATGACCTCCTCGGACAGCTCGTTGGCCTCGGACTCGACCATGAGAACCGCTTGTTGTGTGCCCGCCACCACCAGGTTGAGCTGGGAGGTCTTGAGCTCGGTCGCGGTGGGATTCAGGATGTAGTCGCCGTTGGCGAAACCCACCCGTGCCGCGCCGATCGGCCCGTTGAATGGGATGCCGGACAGGGCCAGCGCAGCCGATGCGCCGATCATCGCCGGGATGTCCGAGTCCACCTCGTTGTTGGACGACATCACGGTCGCCACGACCTGCACCTCGTTGAAGAAGCCGTCAGGGAACAACGGCCGGATGGGCCGATCGATCAGGCGCGAGGTCAGGGTTTCTTTCTCGGTGGGCCGGCCTTCGCGCTTGAAGAACCCACCCGGGATGCGCCCGGCTGCGTAAGTCCGCTCCATGTAGTCCACGGTGAGCGGGAAGAAGTCCTGGCCGGGTTTCACTTCCTTCCTGCCGACAACGGTCACCAGGACGCAGGTGTCGTCCATGCTGACCATGACTGCGCCATGCGCCTGACGGGCAAGCTCACCGGTCTCGAGTGTAAGGGTGTGACTGCCGAACTGAATCGCTTTCTTGACGGGAATGATGGGATTTACATCCATGGCTCGAGGGCGTTACAAGTCAGTGCCCGCAGCCGGCCGCGCGGCGGGGCTTCGGTTGCCACAGTCACGGGACCGTGATGTGGTACGGTTTCGCAACGGCGCAGGCTTACTTGCGCAACCCCAGGCGGTCGATCGTCGCGCGGTACTTGTCGCTGTCCGAACGCTTGAGGTAGTCCAGCAACTTGCGCCTGCGGCTCACGAGACGCAGCAGCCCGCGGCGGGAGTGGAAGTCTTTGACGTGAGTCTTGAAGTGCTCGGTCAGGTCGTTGATGCGTGCGGTAAGCAGCGCGACCTGGACTTCGGGCGAACCGGTGTCGCCCTTGGCGCGCTGGTGCTCTCCCACAATGTGCGCCTTCTGTTCGGTATTGATCGACATCGATGCTCTCTCCGGGAAAACGCGCATTGTAGCCTCGATTCCCTTTAATACTCAAGTAATCCCAAGGGCTTAGGCGTCCAGCGACGGCACCACTACGGCTGCCTCCGAAACCAGCCGGCGCGGAGCGACCTCGCCGGGGGCGCAGACCTCGCCCACGCCGATGAATCCGCCGGCCCGGTCATACAGGCCGACCAGTCCGGGCCCAAGCTCGGACGGGGCCGGGACGCGTTGCCCACGGCGGATCGCGGCGTCCCAGGGCTCGGCGAGATCCAATCTGGGAAAGGAACGAACCAGCAGGTCGGTTGGCTGCAGGAGGCGGCTCCGCTGCTCCGCCGGAAGCGCGCCGAGCTGGTCCAGGGTCGAGGCGCTGCTGACTGTCATCTCCCCGATTGCGGTGCGCCGCAGCCCTCGCAGGTGCGCTCCGCAGCCCAGGCTTGCACCGATGTCCTGGGCAAGCGTGCGGACATACGTCCCTTTGCTCACCCGGACACGGATGCGCAGCGTCTCGCCGTCGAACTCCTGCAGCTCCAGCTCGTGTACGGTGATCTCCCGCGCCCCCCGCTCTACGACCTGCCCGGCCCGCGCATATTCGTAGAGGGGCCGGCCCTGGTGCTTAAGCGCGCTGTACATCGGCGGCGTCTGGCTCTGCGGACCGACAAACTGCCGCAGAACCGGATCGATGCGAGGCCCGACCCCTGACACCTCGCCCCATGAGACGACCTCTCCTTCGGCATCGCCGGTGGTGGTCACCGCCCCGAGCGCCACCACTGCCTCGTAGGTCTTGTCGGCGTCCAACAGCAGCCCGGCGAACTTCGTCGCCTCCCCGAAACAGATGGGTAGAAGACCACTGGCCAGGGGATCGAGGGTTCCGGTGTGCCCGGCCTTCGCCGCGCCCAACAGCCGCTTGCTCTGGATCAGGGCTGCATTCGAGGTCATGCCGACGGGCTTGTCGAGCAGCAGGATTCCGTCGATGGACGCGCCGCGTCGTCGCAAGTCCGGTCCGCTCTCGACGGCTTACCCGCGCCCGGTGGGGCCTTCGGGCTTCGTGGCCTCGTCGATCAGCTTCGACAGGCGCAAGCCCCGCTCGACCGACTCGTCGTACACGAAGTGCAGCTCGGGAACCTGGCGGACCTTCAGGCTGTGCGACAGCCTGCTTCGCAGAAACCCGGCGGCGTGCTGCAGCGCCTGGAGCGTCTCGTCAGCGCCGATCGCATCGGCGAGCGTCGTCACGAAGACGCGAGCGTGGGTCAGGTCTGCACTGACCTCGACAGCCGTCACGGTCACCAGGCTGACGCGCGGATCCTTGACCTCCAGGCGGATCAACTCCGCCAGGTCGCGCTGGATCTGGTCGCCGAGCCGGGAAGCGCGGGAATATTCGCGCGCCATTCAAGACCTCGTTGCGGCAGCCAGCCTGAACCGCCTAAAGGGTACGCGCGACTTCAACGACATCGTAGACCTCGAGCTGGTCGCCTTCCTTGATGTCGTTGAAGCTCTTGACCGAAAGGCCGCATTCGAAGCCGGCCTTGACCTCGCGGACGTCGTCCTTGAAGCGCTTGAGCGAGTCGAGCTCGCCGGTGTGGACGACGATGTTGTCGCGCAGCACGCGCACCAGCGAGCCGCGCTTGACCACACCCTCGAGTACGTAGCAGCCGGCAACAGTCCCGACCTTGGAGATGTGGAATACCTGCCGCACTTCCACCAGGCCCGTGACGGACTCCTTCTTCTCGGGCGCCAGCAGTCCCGAGAGAGCAGCCTTGACCTCGTCCACCGCGTCGTAGATGACGTTGTAGTAGCGAACGTCCACCCCGTGCGATGCAATCAGCTTCTTGGCGGTGGCGTCGGCACGCGTGTTGAAACCGACCACTACCGCGTTCGAGGCGAGCGCCAGGTTCACGTCGGACTCGGTGATAGCGCCTACGCCGCTGTGCACGATGTTGACCCTCACCTCGTCGGTGGACAGCTTCTGCAGGGCCTGGGCCAATGCTTCCTGCGACCCTTGCACATCGGCCTTGATGATGAGCGACAGCGCCTTGGTCTCGCCCGCCGCCATCTGTTCGAACATCCCTTCGAGCTTGGCGGCCTGCTGCTTGGCGAGCTTCACGTCGCGGAACTTGCCCTGGCGGAACAGCGCGATCTCACGCGCCTTGCGCTCGTCGCCGAGCACGACGACTTCCTCGCCGGCCGTCGGTACCTCGGACAGCCCTTGAATCTCCACCGGGATGGAGGGTCCGGCGTGCTGGACGGGATGACCGCTCTCGTCCACCATCGCACGCACGCGTCCAAACACTGCACCGGCCAGCACCACGTCGCCACGATTCAGCGTGCCCGACTGTACCAGCACGGTGGCCACTGGGCCGCGCCCTTTGTCCAGCCTCGACTCGATCACCAGTCCCCTAGCCGGAGCCGCTTTGGGCGCCTTCAACTCGAGCACCTCTGCCTGCAGCAGGATCGACTCCAGCAGATTCTCGACATTCGCCCCGGTCTTGGCCGAGACGTCCACGAACATCGTGTCCCCGCCCCAGTCTTCGGGCACCACCTGGTGCGCGACAAGCTCCTGGCGGATGCGCTCGGGCTGGGCTTCCGGCTTGTCGATCTTGTTCACTGCCACGACGATGGGCACCTTGGCGGCCTTGGCATGGTGGATCGCCTCCACCGTTTGTGGCATCACGCCGTCGTCCGCCGCCACCACCAGCACAACCAGGTCGGTGACCTTCGCGCCGCGTGCACGCATCGCGGTAAAGGCTTCGTGACCAGGCGTATCCAGGAAGGTGATCATCCCGCGTGCGGTCTGAACGTGGTAAGCGCCGATATGCTGCGTGATGCCTCCCGCCTCGCCGCTGGCGACCCTGGTGCGCCGGATATAGTCGAGCAGTGACGTCTTCCCGTGGTCGACGTGCCCCATCACCGTGACCACCGGTGCGCGCGGCTCCGCCGCCGCGGTCGGCACCTCCTGGGTCTCGCTGAGGAACGCTTCCGGGTCGTCGAGCTTGGCGCGCTTGGCGATGTGACCCATGTCTTCCACCACGATCATCGCCGTGTCCTGATCGAGAACCTGGTTGATCGTCACCATCGTGCCGAGCTTCATCAACGCCTTGATGACCTCGGCAGCCTTCACCGACATTTTCTGCGCGAGGTTGGCGACCGTGATGGTCTCGGGAATCAGCACCTCCTGCACCACCGGCTCGGTCGGCAGCGAGAAGCCGTGCGGCGTCGTGGGCGCTTCGGTCCTGCCACGCGCGTGCCGGTCTTTACGGGCATGCCAGCCTCCGGCACCCCCTTCGTCCCCGCGCGTCTTGATGGTGCGCCTCTTGGCGGCCTCATCACGCCAGCTGGTATCCTTCCCGACCTTCTTCTGCGCCTTCTTCTCCGGCGTGCCAGGCTTGGTGGCCGGCTTGTGCAGCGTGCCACCCGCGGGCTTCGCCTCGGGCTGTCCAGCGGGCGCCTCGCCGGTGGTCTCCACCTGCTCGGCCCTCGCTTCGACGGGCTTTGGAGCCTCAACCGCCTTCTCCACCGCAGCAGGCTCCTCGACGACCTTGCGTTTCTTCTCCCGCTCGGCCTTCACGGCAGCCTCGGCGGCCTGGCGGGCGATCAGCTCGGCCTGCTTGCGTGCCTCCTCTTCGCGCAGCGCCACCTGCTCTGCATCCACGGTCACTGGCGGCGGGGCTCCTTCGGCGACGTCCGCTGCACTCGCGTCGCGCTTCACGAACACCCGCTTCTTGCGCACTTCTACCTGGATGGTGCGCGACTTGCCCGTGGCATCGGCCTTCTTGATCTCGCTGGTCTGCCTGCGGGTCAGAGTGATCTTGTTCTTGGCCTCGTTCGTCCCGTGGACCCGACGCAGGTACTCGAGCAGCTGCGTCTTGTCCTGCTCGGTGAGCATGGTGTCTTCCACCAGCTTCTTGCCCACGCCGGCAGCCTGCAGCTGCTCCAGCAGCATTGCCGCGGGGAGCCCGAGCTCCTTTGCGAACTGAACCACGTTGGTTTGTGCCATTTATCTGCTCCTACACCCTATCCCGGCAGCGATCGCGATCTCCACCGTTTCCGTTATGCAAACCACGGTGCCCGGGCCGCCATGATCAGCGCCTTCGCGCGCTCGGCTTCCATGCCCGTCAGCTCTACCAGATCGTCCATCGCCAGCTCGGCCAGGTCCTCCTGGGTCTTGACACCTTTGCTCGCCAGCAGGCGAGCAGTCTGGCTGTCCATGCCTTCGAGGGACTGCAGGTCCGACGCCACCTCCTCGACCTTCTCCTCACTGGCGATCTCCTGCATCAGCAGGGCGTTGCGCGCCCGGCTGCGCAGCTCGTTGACCGTCTCCTCGTCGAACTGCTCGATCTCCATCATCTCGTTGATAGGGACATAGGCGACGTGCTCGAGCGTCGAGAACCCTTCGTCGACGAGGATCTGCGCCACCTCTTCGTCGACGTCCAGCTTCTCCATGAACAGGGCGCGCACCGACGTGGCCTCCTCCTCGCTCTTCTTGCGGGATTCCTCCTCCGTCATGATATTCAGCTCCCATCCCGTGAGCTCGCTCGCGAGCCGCACGTTCTGCCCGTTACGGCCGATGGCCTGGGCGAGGTTCTCCTCGTCCACCACCAGGTCCATGCTGCGGGAGTCTTCATCGACCACAATGCTGACTACTTCCGCTGGTGCAAGTGCGTTGATGACGAACTGTGCGGGGTCGGCCGACCACAAGATGATGTCGACACGCTCGCCTGCAAGCTCGGATGTCACTGCCTGCACTCTAGAGCCGCGCATCCCCACGCAAGTCCCGATGGGGTCGATACGCTGGTCGTTCGATTTCACGGCGATCTTGGCCCGCACACCTGGGTCACGGGCCGCCGCCTTCACCTCCAGCAAACCTTCTTCGATCTCGGGGACTTCGAGCTCGAAGAGTTTGGTGAGGAAGTCCGGCACCACGCGCGACAACACCAGCTGCGGCCCGCGGCTGCCGCGGTCGACCTTGAGCAGGAACGCCCGGACGCGATCGCCGACCCGGAGGTTCTCCTTGGGGATCATCTGATCGCGCGGCAGCACCGCCTCGATCCGCCCGGATTCGACGATGGCGTTTCCGCGCTCGATACGCTTGATCGCCCCCGTAACGAGATGCTCCTTGCGCGCGAGGAAGTCGTTGAGGATCTGCTCCCGCTCGGCGTCGCGGATCTTCTGCAGGATAACCTGCTTGGCGGTCTGGGCACCGATGCGGCCGAACTCCACCGGCTCGAGCGGCTCCTCGATGTACTCGTCCAGCTCGATGTCGGGCACCTGCTGACGGGCCTGCTCGAGCGTCAATTCGCGATCCGGCGCCTCCAGCAACTCGTCAGGCACTACATGCCAGCGACGGAAAGAGCGGTAGTCCCCGCTCTCGCGGTCGACCTCGACGCGGACCTCCACATCCTCCTTGAACCTCTTCTTCGTCGCGGACGCCAGCGCCTGCTCCAGAGCAGCGAAGACGGTGTCCTTGTCGACGTTCTTCTCCCGGGCCAGGGCATCGACCAGAAGCAGTAGTTCTCGGCTCATAACAGTTCCCGCTACAGATTGGGCACCAACCTGGCCTTGTCCACCTGGGCCAGGTCGAGCGAAACGAGTGCGCCGTCCACCTCGAGCATGAGCTCCGATTCGCTCACACCCCGGAGCACGCCCGTGAAGTTCTTGCGCCCCGCAACCGGCACACGCATCTTTACGTGCGCCCGCTCTCCTGCGAAGCGCTGGAAGTCCTGGGCCCGTCGCAGCGGCCGGTCCAGCCCGGGGGACGACACCTCCAGGCGCTCGTAGTCGATGGCCTCGACCGCGAACAGGCGGGTCAGATGGTTGCTGACGATCGCGCAGTCGTCAACGTTCACGCCACCGGCCCGGTCGATGAATACGCGCACAAGCCCGCCTCCGGAGAGTTCGAGGTGCACCAGTTCATAGCCCAGTCCAGGCAAGGTGGCTTCCAGCAAGTTGGCTATCTTCTCCGCGTACGACACAAACAAAAAATGGGCGGACCGCCCATTTACACTTTCTTATTTCGCAGTCTAGCAGATCGGCTCGGGGAATCCAAGCTTTCCGCCTGAAATCACTGCTTTAAGTGTGGGCAGCGGACGTGGATTCAAGTGAGGGCGCGAGCATACCGTGAGCCGCCTAGGGGCGGCGAAGCCACTGCCTCCTTCGCCCTCGCATGGGGAAGGGCGGGGGGTTGAAGCGCCGGCAAGGTAGGGGGCGGCCGCCCCAAAGCAAATAGCCCAGGCACGCTGGGCTGGGTTACTGCGCGCTACAGCCTACAGCCTGACGCTGACCGACTTTGGCTGCCACGTCACCTGCGCGAGCGCAGGTTAGTGTCCGCCGCAATCGGCCTGAAGGCCGATTGGCACGCTGGGTTCCCACGTGAAGCGGTTCTCGTCACCGGTCCCCCAAGCAAAAAGCCCAGGCACTTCGGCCTGGGCTTTTCACTTGGGGGACTCTGACGATGACCTACTTT